>ERZ791612.1101-NODE-1101-length-12720-cov-5.532491_pt1 | contig 12720 bp, 7 predicted proteins | sample MGYA00509963_ERZ791612 | MGnify/ENA primary metagenome ERZ791612 (study PRJEB30046, sample SAMN00791906) | human gut metagenome | study: EMG produced TPA metagenomics assembly of the A metagenome-wide association study of gut microbiota in type 2... | reverse complement strand
CCTCCCCGACGGGGAGGGTTGGGAGGGGCTTTAGTTCTGCTTTACTTTAGGTATATAGCTGAGCAGATAGAGCACGCCAATAGCCATCACAGCAGCAGCCCAAACCTGCGGATACTGAGCGCCGGCAGCCTTTGCGGCGTCGCTGGCGAAGCCCATGAGGAGCGGGAACACAGTACCGCCGAACAGACCCATGATCATAAGGCCCGAAACCTCGTTCTTCTTCTCCGGAGCAGAGAGCATAGCCTGCGAGAAGACGATAGAGAACACGTTAGAGTTGCCGTAGCCTACAAGAGCGATAGCTGCCCAAAGCTCCCACTTCTCTGTACCGAACACCAAGCCGACCATAGAGAGCGCCATCATCAGCACGATGATTGTGAAGAAGGTGCGGATATTGAGCTTGCGCATAAGGATTGAACCGGTGAAGCAGCCGAGCGTACGGAATGCGAAGTAGATTGATGTGGCGTACTCGAACTGGCTGAGCGAGTCGCCGGCACCGCCAAGACGCTCGAACAACACTTTCGGTGCAACGGCGTTAGTACCTACGTCGATACCCACGTGGCACATGATGCCGATGAACGAGAGCAGGATGATAGGCGAACCGAGCATCTTCAGACAGTCGGCGAAGCCAGAAGCCTTGCCTTCGATGGGTTCCTCCTCGATATGTGTCATGCCGAGCCACAGCGTAGCCACCATACCTATAACGAAGAAGAGCAGGAAGAGGATGCGCCAGCTGAGTCCGAGGATAGGAGCTGTGGTGGTAGCACCCCATGCCGCGATGAGCGGAGCGATGAACGAAGCGATAGCCTTTACGAACTGTCCGAAGGTGAGCGTAGAAGCCAGATGGCCCTTAACGAGCATCGTCACGAGCGGATTGATGCCGGTCTGCATGATGGCGTTGCCTATGCCGAGCAGCGAGAAAGAGATGTACATCAGCCAGAGCTGGCTCTCCTTTGTAGGCATAAAGCTGTCAAAGAGCGGCAGGAACACAGCCAATGTTGTGATTACTACTGAGAGCAGCACGGTCTTCTTTCTACCTATCTTATTCATGAGCATACCCGTAGGCACAGAGAAGATAAGGAACCAGAAGAACACGAGCGAGGGGAAGAAGTTTGCAGCGGAGTCGGAGAGTCCGAAGTCTTCCTGCATGTTGTTTGAAACCGCACCGACCAGGTCGACGAAGCCCATAGTGAAGAAGGCAATCATCACCGGGATGAGTGTCAGTTTGCTTTGATTGGAATTGTTCATTGCGTATAAAACTTTTAGTTATTAGTTGAGTTGAGAATTAATTTCTGCGGCAAAATTACGCTAAACGTGCCGAACAGAGCGAAAATTATGTTACATAAAGTTGTAATAATCGCATTGCACAACATATTTGCTACAGATGCAACATTCGTACTATTGCGCCTTACACAGTACAAGAAAGCGGAGGTGTGATATCCTCCGCTTTTTCGTATTAAGGGTTTTTATATTTACTCCGAATATCGGTGGCGCCTTTTAGTAGTTCTTGTTCTGCTTATACAAGCCAGGCACATAGTAGAGCTGGTTGTAAGGAATCGGGTAGAACTCGTTCTTGCCAGCCGTGTAGTGGGCATCCTTAAGATACGTAGCGTATGTCTGTCCGTCGTACACGTCGTTCTTCTCGGTTGCGAAGTAGGCGTTGAGAGTCTTTGAAGCCAATCCCCAGCGACGCAGGTCGAAGTAGCGTCCGTTCTCCATTGCAAGCTCCAGACGGCGTTCCCAGCGCAGACACTTGCGTGCCGTCTCCTTGTTCTGGAAGTAAGACTCGGGATAGAGCGCTATCTCGCACTGATCCTTGGCGTAAGCGATGTGCTTGTCAACAGAGTTCTTCGCACGCTGGCGAATGTCGTTGATTATGATGCGAGCCTCAGCAAGCTGGTCGGTTTCGATGAGAGCCTCTGCACGCATGAGCATCACATCGGAGAAGCGGAACACATAGTCGTTCATAGCGAACGCCTGCCATGAGCCGTTGTAGGTCTCGCCCTTAGAGCGTTGCGGCACCTCCTTCATAGAGCAGTAGTAGCCGTAAGTGTTCGGTGTGCGACTGTTAGCCTTTGTGAGCGTATACTCCTTCTCGTACTTGTACGGGAAAGTAGGCATACCCACGGTGTGGAAGAGACGCGGATCCCATTTCTGGGTGGTCGGCTGGCCGTTGACGGGATAGTCGATATGCTTGTTATAATCGTCAAACTCGGGCAGTCCGTTCTTTGTCTTGAAGGCGTTCACGAGGTCCTGCGACGGCTTGTGGAAGTCCCATCCGCACGACCACATTCCCCAAACACCGTTGAGCACGTTGCTCCAGTTGGCGCGTCCGAAAGTGGTATTGTCGTCCTTGTAGTCGGAAGTCTGCACAGCGAACACACTCTCCTTGCTGTTCTTATGTTCGGGCAGGAAGATGTCGCCGTAGTCTTCAAGATAGCCGAAGTAAGGCGAGTTCTTCACCACGTTTGTGTATTCAATCACCTTCTGCATATACTCCTTGTTGACGTGGTCGTAGCCGTTGGTTGCCTCGTAGCCGTCGCCGTAGGCAAGCGTCAGATAGCACTTGGCGAGATATGCCGCAGCAGCAACGCGGTTGACGCGGTTCTGCTCTTTCTGCATCTCGGGCAGCACGTCGTAAGCCTCCTTGAAGTCGTTTATTATCTTGCCGAACAACTCCTGGTATGTAAACTCGTCGTTGCGGGTCTTCTCCTGAAGATTGTTCTTCATTACGTTCTCGTCAATCCAAGGCACCTGGCGGAACATGGTGATGAGCTTGAAGTAGAAGTGGGCGCGCAGGAACTTCACCTCTGCCACACGCTGCTTCGTCACCTCCTCGCCAAGTTTGCTGTCGCCATACTGCTCAAGCGAGAGCAGCGCACGGTTGCAGCGGCTAACAGCACAGTAGAGGCGATACCAAAGTTCGTCGAACTCGCCCGGTGTAGAAGTCATGGTCGACCAAATCTCCATCGGATGATAACCAGTGTCGGTAGTGCCCGATCCGCCCTTCAAACAGTCGTCTGACGACAAATCGCCGTAAGGCCAGAGATTGAACGGATAAGAGTACCAGCAGTCGCCGAGCATGGCGTATGCCGAATTGACCATATCGTCGGGGAGTTTGAAAGCCTTGTCCTGATCGACTACACCCTGCGGAGAGTCGTCGAGGAAATCGCTGCACGATGTTACAGTGCCGAGCGTGAGCATCGCTGCAAATATATATTTAGATAAATTTTTCATTGTTCTGATTCTTTAAATTGTTTTGACTTCTTTGTAATATCAATAGCTCCTTAGAAACTGAGCTGCAGTCCGAACGACACTGACGAAGAGTGAGGATATGCCCAGTTGGGGTTCTCGGGGTCGGAGATGGTGAAGCTGCTGCTCTTCCATGTGAAGAGGTTCTGACCCGAAACATATACACGAGCCGATGTCATGTGGAGCTTCTTCAGGAGCGAGTCGCTGAAGTTGTAGCCAAGCTGCAGCGTGCGGAGCTTCATCCAGTTGCCGTGTTCTACGAAGTAAGTAGAGGCGCGTCCCTCGTCACCGGTGTTGTTGGTTGTGAGCGCCGGTATCTTAGACGAAGTGTTGTCCTCGGTCCAAGCGCCAAGCAGACGGTTGCCCTTGTTGCTTCCGGCGTCGGTGATGCTCCAGAAGTCGGTCTGGAATTTCTGGTTGTTGTAAACATCTACGCCGCATACTCCCTGAAAGAACATAGAGAGGTCGAAGTTCTTGTATCCGAGCTGCACGTTAAGACCCCAGTTGAAGTCGGGCACCGGATTGAATATCCATGTCTGGTCTTTTGCGTCGATAGTGCCGTTGTGGTCGAGGTCGGCATACTTCAAACCGCCCACACGAGCGTTAGGCTGACCAGAGGCTTTTGCCTCCTCGCTGTTCTGGAAGAGTCCATCTACAACGTAGCCCACGATAGAGCCGTAAGGCTTCTTCGACTGCACGAGGTTCTCCTTCATTGTGTGTGCATACGAGCCGGTTGTGGTAGAAGGCAGATACGTCACCTTGTTGCGGAAGAAGTCAACATTGGCAGAGACGTCGTAGCGCAGTCCATACTTGGTGGTGTGGCGATAGCCCACGTTAGCCTCCATACCTATGTTTCGAAGCGACGGACCATTTGACCAGCTTGCTCCACCCTCACCCATAGTGGCAAGAAAAGCAGGAGAGATGAGCATGTCCTTCACATCCTTGATGTATGCGTCTATTGATCCATAGAGTTCCTGGTTGAACATCATGAAGTCGGCACCTACGTTATATTGTATTGTTGTCTCCCACTTAAGATTATCATTGCCAGTCTGAGTTGCGCGGAAGCCTGACGGGAAGATGCCAGTACCTTGACGATAGATATCGTAAGCGGTGGATGTAACACGGTCTAATCCGTAGTCGGCTACATACAAGCCGTAGCGAGCTGTGTTGGAAATCTCCTGGTTACCAGTCTTACCCCATGAGGCACGAATCTTAATATCGTCAATCCAGTTTGCTTTGAGGTTCTTCGAAAGACGATAGCCCAAAGTAGCTGCAGGGAAGTTGCCATAGCGATTGTTCTTGCCGAAACGCGAGCTGCCGTCGCGACGTATGGTGAACGAAGCAAGGATAAGGTCCTGCCAGTTGTAGTCGACCTTACCGAAGAACGAAGCCAGCGAGTAGCCAGAGCCGATACCCGTAGCGCGTTCAATACCCGTAGCGGCATCAGGCCACATATAGTCCTTGTCCTCTATCACGAAGCTCTGGGCATACGCACCCATATCCTCTACGGTCTGTTTGTGCAGTTCCATACCGGCAAGCACCGTGAAGTCGTGGTCGCGTGCAATCTTGAAGTTGTAGTTGGCTGTGTTACTCCATGTCCAGCGCACGTCGTCGTGGGCAGAGAGTGTGGTGCTTGGTATGTCGTTGTTCACGATGTCCGACTTGAACGTGTGGTTCATCGAGCGAATGAACGAATGGTAGTAGTCGAGACCGAAATTAGAACGGAGCACAAGGCCCTTCAGCGGTTTCACATCTACATAGGCATTGCCGAACACACGCCATATCTTCAGTGCGTTGTCGCGGTTCATGTACATCTCGCGCAGAGGGTTCTGACGGTCGCTCATACCACCCACCGGACCAGCGAATGTAGTGCCGTCTTCTTCATATACGGGCACCGTAGGCGACATCTTCAACGCATTCTCCATCGGTGCGCTATTTACCTGCTTCGAGTAAGTAACCGTAGCATTCTCGCCTACACTTACAATCTTGTTCACATTGTATGTAGAGTTGAATCGGGCTGAGAAGTTCTCGAAGTTAGAATACTTCAAGATACCGTCGTTCTTCTTGTAGCCTGCCGAGAAAAGACCAGTGAACTTATCGGTGGCACCCGACAGAGAGAGGTCGTAGCTCTGCATGAAACCGGTGCGCGAAATCTCGTCAAGCCAGTCGGTGTCCGACAGTCGCATTGTTTTCTTTGCATTGATATAGCCGTCGTATGCACCGTTTACGGTATATGTCTTATAGCTTTTTGAGGCAGGATCGTATGCCTTGATGGTGCGGCCGGTAGAGGCATTGAAGTCAAGACCATAGTTGTGGGCATAAGCCACGGGGTCGATACCATCGTTGAGTGCAGCCTGAGCCATTGCCGTTGCATACTCTGAGGTGTTGCAGAGCTTCATCATCGACTGCGAGTTGTAGAACTGAGCTGTAAGGTTTGCAGAGAAGTCGACATTCAGCTTGCTACCCTTCTTGCCATGCTTTGTGGTGATGATAATTACACCGTTGGCAGCACGCGAGCCATAGATAGATGCCGAAGCAGCATCCTTGAGCACCTGCATACTCTCAATATCGTTCATGTTGAGCGAGTTGAGGGTTGTGGTGGTAGGCACACCGTCGATAACAAAGAGAGGATCTTGAGAAGAATTGAACGAACCGATGCCACGAATGCGAACCGTACCGGTGCCAATTGGCGAACCGTCGGTGGTGATAGTCATACCCGGCACCTTGCCTTGAAGCGAACGCATAGGATCTGTGTCGGCTGACGACTTGAGGTCTTTGGTACTTACTACAGATACAGAACCCGTCAAGTCGGCCTTGCGCTGCACCTGATAACCCGTTACTACCACTTCGCCGAGCACCTCCGAGTTGTCCTGAAGCACAATCTTGAGGTTTTCGCCTGCCTTCACCTCCTGGTCTTTGCAACCTATATAAGAGATGATAAGGGTTTCGCCTGGCTTCACGTCAAGTTTGAAGTTGCCGTCGATATCCGTCACTGTACCCATGTTCTTGGCACCCTTAACCTTAACCGATGCACCGATAATAGGTTCACCGGCGTTGTCGGTCACTGTTCCACCGATGCCGTTGGTCTGAGCATATGCGCCTGACCCAGCGAGCATGAGCATACCTACTAAAGCTACTTTTGCTTTTTTCATAAGTTTTACGTTTTTTGTTTTGGGTTTAAGTTTTACGGTTGCAAAGTTAGAAAACAAAAGATGAGTAATATTTTATGAATCGTTCACAAAATATCACTCATGTTACATGCAACAATCGTTGACTAAATAGTCAAAAACGTTGAGTTGTTTTCTTATTTTGTCACGAAAAGCTAAACCTTCATCTCCTCTCTGACATCTGTCGGATACTTGTCATACTGCTTTTTGAAGCATGAGGAGAAGTAGCCCGGGGTGGCAAATCCCACTTCGTTAGCTATTTCTGATACTGTTTTATCTGTTGTTTTGAGCAGCTGCATGGCGCGCTTGAGTCGTGTCTCGCGCAAAATCTCAACAGGAGTCATGCCCGTAAGCGCCTTCACCTTGCGATAGAGCTGCACACGCGAGAGTCCTACTTCGTCGCCCAAATCTTCTATCTTGAGATTGGTATTCGACATGTGCTTCTCCATTGCCTTGAGGAAGGTATCGAGGAAGCGGCGGTCGGGCGAAGGGGAGTTTTGGGTGGTGAGGTGTTCTTGCTCTGGCAAGCGGCAAAAGCCGAGCGGAGATGGTGTGGTGTTGAGATTTTGAGTGTTGAGGTTTTGAGTGTTGAACAGTTGGCGCAGCTTCTGACGATTGGCAAGCAGCGACGCGATGTTGGCAAGCAGCAGGTCGGCGCTGAACGGCTTTGTCATGTATATGTCGGCACCTGTCTGCAATCCTTCGATGTGCTGTTGCTCGCTGCTGCGTGCTGTAAGCAGCAATACGGGAATGTGACTTGTTGCCTCGTGTTGCTTAAGACGGGTGCAGAAGGTCAGTCCATCCATTACGGGCATCATCACGTCCGACACTACGATGTCGGGCACACTCTCCACTGCGAGCTTCAGTCCGCTCTGTCCGTCGGCAGCTTCTATCACATAGTAGCGGTCGAGCAGCAGCGTGCGCAGATAGGCTCGCATGTCGGCGTTGTCGTCGACGATGAGCACTGTGGCGAGTTCCTCGGCATTATCGTTGATAAGTGTGTCGTGACGACTCTCCTGCACAGCCTTGCGACTTGCTAAGAGTTGCTCGTCGGTAGTTACAGTGGTGTCGTCAACGGTGGCGCTGTTCTCGCGACGGAACAGCAGCACGTCGCCCACAAGGCGCTGCAACTGTTCTACGTTGCGCTGCACGATACCCACGAGCTGCTGCCGGTCGCCCTTGCCTTCTGCGAGTTGGTTGACCGGTCCGGCTATAAGCGTGAGCGGAGTACGCAACTGATGCGATGCGTTTGTGAAGAATCGAGTCTGCTCATCATTCAGTTCGCGCATTCGACGGTTGGCACGACGTGTGGCTTTCACAGCACGCCATGTAGTGAACACGGCTACAGCAAGCAGCAGAATAACGAGGAATGCCACAGCGAGCAGCGTACGCTGGAGATGATAAAAGCCGAGATACGTTTCGAGTTTCGACTGTATAGTGGCGAGGTACCGGTTCTGCTTCATCAGCGAGCTGCTGCTAAGTGCTATATCGGCTACGTTTTGCGGTGTCACGACAATGCTTTTCTGGTTATTCGTACGCTCGAACGGCTTACCCTCAAGTATGCGCAGAGCGAGAGCTATCACTTCCTCGCCATGTGTAGGATAGATGTACGACGCGGCGAGTTGTCCGTTCTGCACAGCGTCAAGACCCTCGCCTGGCAGTCCGTCGATGCCAAGAAAGCGTATCTCACGCTCTTTGTGCAACTCTTTTGCAGCCTCGTAAGCTCCCACAGCAGCAAGGTCGCTATGACAGAACACTACATCTACCGCCTTGCCGTTCTCCAGCCATTCACGCATAATGCGCTTGCAGTCGTCATACGACCATTGACTTGGCAAATGGCGATAGTCGATTGACGGATTGTTGCTGATGACTTCGCTAAATCCGGCGTGACGCTGTGCGGCAGGCGATATTGCGAGCGGTCCGGTCATCTCCAGCACAATAGGGCGTCGTCCGTCTGTCTTAACACTGTCACGGCATAGCAAAACTGCATACTCCGCCATCTTGCGTCCTGCCTCAACGTTGTCGCCGCCGATATAAGCGGTATAGTCTTTCAATGCTGTAGTGCGGTCGAAGAAAACAATAGGAATGTTCTTTTCGCGAGCGCGTTGCAGACTGCCATTCAGAGCATGGTAGTCATTAGGCGAAACCACAAGCAAGTCGACACCTTCGTCCACAAGACTGTCTATCTGCAAGCATTGGCATTCGTTGTTGTTGTCGGCATTCTTTATTATCACCTTCACATCATTCTCGTAGAGGTGTTGCGCCGAGAACATCTCTACGTTGGCTTTCTCGCGCCATCGTCCGCCTACGCACTGCGATACACCTATCTTATATTTATAGTTGGTGGTGCAACCGCTGAGCGTAACAAGCGTCGCTAATAATATAAATAATGTATTAGAGATTCTGGTTTTCATAAATATGTTTTAGGTTTTAATGTTTTCGTCAACAAAGTTAAGTAATTTATCGAAAACGTGTACGCAACATTTTAAACAATTAGTGTAAGATTTGTTTCATACGCTGTTTTCTGCAATTTTAGGAAACATAAATGGCATACAGATTTAGATATATAGCTTAATTTTGCAGCAGAAACCGAGAGTCTACCGGCTCGGCAATTTCGATTATTCTAAAAACCTATATAAAATATGAACAAATCTTTCTTCAGCCGCACAGCGGCAGCGTCGCTCCTCGTAGGACTTGCAATGACAGCCTCGGCGCAGCAGACTCGTTTTCTCAGTGGCAACCACTGCATCTATCGTGTTGACAAATCGCAGAAATACCTGCTCTTGCCAGTGCAGGAGAAGGCTGAGATGTGCAACGTGAAGGTCATAGACAGCAACAACCAGGTGAAGGCGTTCAACATACGCCTGGCTTCGAACCACATCGACTATTATGTGCCGTTCTTCCTCGACGAGTATAAGGAGAGCAGCAATATCTCTTTCGACATCCACGTGAACGGCACCTACCGCAACGATGGCGGCATCGCGAGCTTCACCTGCTGGAAGAACATGAAGTACGCCGACTCGCTCGACCTCTCCAACCGCGAGCAGTATCGCCCCGTCTATCACCACACTCCTACTTACGGATGGATGAACGACCCGAACGGCATGTTCTACAAGGACGGCGTATGGCATCTCTACTTCCAGTACAACCCGTACGGATCGCAGTGGGAGAACATGACATGGGGCCACTCTACGTCTACCGACCTTCTGCACTGGAAGTTCGAGGGCGAGGCTGTAGAGCCTGACGCATGGGGCACTATATTCTCTGGTTCGGCTGTGGTAGACCACAACAATACTGCCGGATTCGGTAAGGATGCCGTAGTGGCTATGTACACGTCGGCTGGCGAGAGCCAGACGCAGAGCCTCGCCTACAGCAACGACAACGGCATGACGTTCACAAAACACGAGGGCAACCCCATAATCACAAGCAGCGCACCCGACTTCCGCGACCCGCACATGTTCTGGAACGAGGATATCAAGAAGTGGAACATGATTCTTGCCGAGGGTCAGCACATGAACATCTACTCGTCTGACGACCTTAAGGACTGGAAGCTCGAGAGCCAGTTCGGTGCCGAATACGGCAACCACGGCGGCGTATGGGAGTGCCCCGACCTTATGAAACTGCGCGTGCGCGGCACCGACACATATAAGTGGCTCCTCATCTGCAACATCAACCCCGGCGGCCCGTTCGGTGGTTCGGCTACACAGTATTTCGTGGGCGACTTCGACGGTAAGAAGTTCACATGCGAGACGGCTCCCGAAGTGACACGATGGATGGACTACGGCAAGGACCACTACGCTACCGTGACCTTCGACAACGCTCCTAACGGTCGCCACGTGGCTATGGCATGGATGAGCAACTGGCAGTATGCCAATCAGATGCCTACAATGCAGTATCGCTCGGGCAACTCAATTCCGCGCGACCTTGACCTCTACGAGTACGAAGGCAACACCTACTGCGGCGTAACTCCGTCGCCTGAGATGACGGCGGCGCGTCCGAAGAAGCCTACAAAGACGCTGAGCGAGTCGTGCGAAATGGTCGTAACACTCAAGGGCACAGCCACAATCACTCTCTTCAACGAAAAGGGCGAAAAGGTGGTGATGGTCTACGACGACAAGATTCGCACGTTCACCGTCGACCGTTCAAAGAGCGGACTAAAGGACTTCAGCGACGACTTCGCCGCCGTCACAACGGCTCCGGTTCACGGCAAGATGACTCAGCTCAGAGTGTTCATCGACCGCTGCAGCATCGAGGCGTTCGACGCCGAAGGTCGCATGGCTATGACCAACCTTGTATTCCCGACCAAGCCCTACAACAAGGTCGCGATCAAAGGCAAGGCAAAATACGCTGTCTATAACCTGAAGTAGCAAAGGGCTACTTTACAAAATACTGAAATAAACGTATATACGGCATCACCCGTGCGAGTAATCGGTCGGCGTGATGCCGTATGTTTTTTGGCATACACGCTCAGCGTGGGTCTGAAGTTCTAACACATTAAAGCATAAGTAGTAGGTTTTAAATAAGCAAAAAGTGGGCTGCGGGCAGTGGAAAGTGTCAAGGAAAGTCGCCCAAACGTAGGACTTAAGTCATCGGACACCGAACGCAATCTGATCGGACACCGAACGCAATCCGATCAGACACCGAACGCAATCCGATCAGACACCGAACGCAATCCGATCAGACGGCGGACGCAAACGGCAACTATTCTCTACACTTCGCACCTCTCTGCCAGCTCTCTTCTACCCAAAAAGCAACTAATAACTAACATTTTATCTATCTTTGTGCACGTCAAGACCGCATACAGCTTTCATAGGCTTGCATATTTGGGGTTAATGATTTCTTCCCAAAAATAAATATAATTTGTGACTTAGAGCACGTTGATACAAGATTTTAGATATGTCGGTCTTGACATTTCAACTCAAGCAGCGAGCACTTGGAGATATTCATTTCTGTTTTTTATCCCAACTGGCTTATAATTCGGAAATTTTATCTAAATTTGTACCGTTGTATTCTGCACAAGCTGCGACAACCAAACATTAAAGCAATGAAAAATCAATTCCGAAAAATAATGCTTTTAGCTGCACTCACGATATTCTCGCTCTCAGCTTGCAGCGACGACGAAAACAATACAACTCCGCAGTCAAAGCCGACGTATGATATGACAGGCTTTGCGAAGGGTGCGGACGTGAGCTGGCTCTCGGAAATGGAGAAGGCTGGCAGCAAGTTCTATAATGCAAGCGGCGCCGAGCAGGACTGCATGATGCTGCTGCGCGACCTTGGCGTGAACTCCATCCGATTGTCCGCGCCCGTCGCTAACTGGCCCGCGACTGCTCACTGACCCCGCCGCGGCGGGGTTTTTTTTCGCCCCAGCCGAGATTATTCCCTGCGGCGGCAAACAGAATAAGCATCCCACCGAGCAATTGCACCGCGGATAACGCATGGTGGAAGACCAGATAGTCGACCACCATCGCCACCAGCGGATAAATAAAGGAGAGCGAACCGGTAACGGGCGTCGGCAGTTTCTGTATCGCGCTATATAAAAGCTGATACATGATCCCGGTATGGACGATGCCGAGGATCAGCAGATAGCGCCAGGGGAAGCTGGCCGTCAATTCTGGGGCATGCACCAGCGGCAGCAGCATCACGACGCCGACGAGAACCTGAATGAAGGCGATATGCTGCGCGGGGAGCGGATGCAGTTTGCGCGCGATGATGGCGGCCAGGGCATAGAAGAATGCCGCGCCCAGCGCCAGCAACACGCCGGTGGTAAGCCCCTCTTCGTGTGCAGGCGTCAGCTCGCTCGACAGCAGGATCACTACGCCGCCAAAGGCCAGCAGTAACCATCCCCATTTCACGGCGCTGACCCGTTCCCCCAGCACCATCCCCATCAGTACCAGCATAAACGGCTGGGTGTTATAGACCACGGTGGCCATACCGATTGAGATCCGCGAATAGGCGGCAAACAGCAGCAGCCAGTTGACGACCAGCGCCGCGCCGCCAATCACCGCCAGAGCGAGAGTGAAACGCGTTAGCCGGCTGAAGGGCTGGCGGCTTAACACGATAAACACCAGCAGGGTTAGCGCGCCAATCAGGCAGCGCCAGAACACCACATCAGTCACCGGCAAACCAGAGAGCAGCACGAACGCGCCGATCGAGCCGGAGATTATCATTGCCAGGCTCATCTGCCAGACGCCGCGGGTAAGTTGCATTTTTCACCTCCACCATTTTTTAGTTATTGTGCGAAAAACCCTGACAGGGTGATATGGCTGAATTAAGGTAAAAGGGGTGAAATGCCTTTTATAAT
>ERZ791612.1091-NODE-1091-length-12817-cov-2.415060_pt1 | contig 12817 bp, 8 predicted proteins | sample MGYA00509963_ERZ791612 | MGnify/ENA primary metagenome ERZ791612 (study PRJEB30046, sample SAMN00791906) | human gut metagenome | study: EMG produced TPA metagenomics assembly of the A metagenome-wide association study of gut microbiota in type 2... | reverse complement strand
AAGGTGATAACGTAGCCGAGAACGAAGCGGGGAAAACGATCCCACACATCGCCCCAGCTCATGGCGCGACCCTTCTTGGCCTCAGGATCGAAGTGCTTCGTCCAGATGTAGGCCAGAACGAAGGCCCACACGCCGATGAACATATCGATGAAGATCTTGACCGTGGTGGTGACCATCTGGATCCAGCCGGGTTCCCAGTTGGTGCCATTGCCGGCAGCCTTGGTCAGAATGAGGGATTCGGTGATGGCACCGGAAGCGATGGCACCGCCGTCAGACTTAACAGCGAGGCCCATCCAGCCGCCGGCCACCATCGGCTCATTGCCGAGGAAGTAGGAAGCAACGAAAGGCAGGAGCAGCATTTCGATGCAGGTGAACACGACAACGAGGGAGGAAACCATGATCGGGACGATCGGGCGGGCACGGATGGCGCCGCCGGTGGCGATGGCGGCGGAAACGCCGCAGATGGAAATACCGGAGGCGAGAGGCGCAGCCCATTCCTTGTTGAATTTAAAGAACTTACGGGCAACGTAATACACGAAGGCCCAGTACAGGAGGTAGGCTTCAACGATGGCGCAGAGGCCTCGGAAAATAACGACACCGGCGAAGCCGGCTGCGGAAGCGGCCTTCACGCCGAGTTCGCAGCCGAGGATGACGATGGCGATTTTCACGAAAAGTTCCGGACGGCAGGCCTCGTGGAGATACTCAACCACGCTGGGGAACAGGTTGCCGATGATGATGCCCACAATCAGGGCGACAATCAGGCCGGCTTCGGTGCTGAGACCGAGAGCCCACGGAACGCCCATCTTGGCGATCTGGGTGGGGTTGGCGGCGATATAAGCGTTGGCGCCGATGACGTAGCAGCAGATGGCGATGAAGTACACGACCGTGAAGGCAATGATGAAACGGAAGACATTGCCCTTCATGAGCTTAATGCCCACGGCCAGCATAACGGTCACGAAGACATATGTGCAGATAAGAGCCTGCCAGCCTTCCATGTATCCCTTATGGGCGGCCTTGAAGCACTTCATGGGGTCTCCGACCCACATGCCCAGCCGATAAGGTCGACGCCCCAAAAATAGGCCATACCAAGGAGGAAAATAAAACCGCCTATCAAGCAGGCGACTCTATCCTCGTTGAGACCCTGAGATTGGTTAGCCATAACCAAGATCCTCACTCTTCTAAGATGTTGAACCATCCGCCGGGCTCCGCGTCACGGAAATCCGGCGATCCCTAGACCAAAACGTCCGTATTGTCTGCCTCAGCCCTTCTTCTTCAGACTTTCCGCCACACAGTGGGAAAATCCTCCGACACCTCCGGCGCCTTCCTCAAAACGCCGGAAAGAGGCCGGTACAGACCACTTTGAGAAAGTTATACCTCTGCTTGAGGTTTTAAGCAATATAGTGAAATACTAAGTTTTGTTTCTTACCACACTGACAGCTCTGAAAGGGATATTTTCTTTTGCAGGCCCGTCCGCGGCTCTCCGGCGCGCGTTCAGGGAAAGGCGGTTCCGGCCGCGCAGGCAGCGGAAGACGGGAACACTCCGTTTTTCAGTGGAAAAGGAGCTGCACAAAAACCAGACGGAAAAGCGTAAAGAGGCCAGGCGTACGGGACAGCCCCCGCGCACCTGGCCTCTGCCTTCTTCAACGATGCGCTTTCGCCCGGGGTTACTGCAGGAGAGCCAGGAGCTCTTCCTCGGAGAGCGACTTCACGCTGGAGGACGTCCCCTCCAGGAAGTCGGCGGCAAGCTCGCGCTTCTTATCGTGTATATTCAGGATTTTCTCTTCCACGCTTCCGGCCATGACAAGGCGGTAAATGGTCACGGGCCGTTTCTGCCCCATTCTGTGGGCACGGTCCGAGGCCTGATCCTCCACGGCCGGGTTCCACCAGGGATCGAGATGGATGACGTAGTCCGCGGCCGTGAGGTTAATGCCCGTGCCGCCGGCCTTGAGAGAGAGCAGGAACACATCCCCCTCTCCGGCCTGGAAGGCAGCTACGCGCGCACGGCGCTCCTTTTCCGGCGTAGCTCCGTCAAGGTACTGATAGGAAATCCTTCTCTCCTTAAGAGCGTCTCCGATGACGGCCAGATAGCTCGTAAACTGGCTGAACGCCAGAACCTTGTGACCGCCGGCTATGAGATCGCCGACAATTTCCAGAAAGCGCGCGGTCTTGGAGCTTTCCTTCTCCATGGCTGCCATATCGGGATCGGCAAGCGCCGGGTGACAGCAGATGCGCCGGAGTTTCATCAGATATTTCAGGATGGTGAAGCGCCGGCTCTTCTCATCGCCTTCCTGGATCGCCTTGACGGCTCCGCGGCGCACGCTCTCGTAGAAAGCCACTTCCTTCTGGTTGGGTTCGACCACAAGAGTCTGTTCCGTACGCGGAGGCAGTTCGTCCAGAACGGCGCTCTTCAGACGCCGCAGGATAAAGGGCCGGATCATGGAACGCAGGGTCTTTGAAGCCGCGGTTCCGGGTTCAGCGCTGCCGAAACGGCTGTGGAAATACTCCCATCCGCCGAGGAGGCCGGGATTGATAATATGGAAAATGCTCCACAGGTCCTCTATGCGGTTTTCGATGGGTGTCCCAGTCAGGGCCACCCTGAAATCCGCGGGGATCCGGTGCGCCGCAGCGGCGCGTTTCGTATGTGCGTTTTTGAGAGCCTGCGCCTCGTCGAAAACAAGCATGGACCAGGTCTGCTTCACCAGCAGATCCGAGACGAAGGTCAGAAGACCGTAGCCCAGAATCAGCACCTCGCCCGCTGCCATATCCGTCACTGTCTCCTCGCGGTCCGTTGTGCCCATGCGTTTCACGGTAAGAGAAGGAGCGAAGCGGCCAATTTCGTCTTCCCAGTTGGCGCAGACCGAGGTGGGACAGACAATGAGCACAGGCCCCTTCTTCGCCTGGTTGAGCATGACCGCGATGGTCTGCACAGTCTTGCCGAGGCCCATATCGTCAGCGAGGCAGGCGCCCACGCCCCAGATAGCCAGGCGCTGCATCCATTCGTAGCCTTCCTTCTGGTAATCGCGCAGTTCCGCCCTGAGCAGCGAAGGCACCTGGGGCGACGAGGCGAAGGCCTCCTGCATGCGCTCCCGGCTGGCCGTCCACGCCTCATCGGCCTCGACGTCCATGCCCTCCAGAACCTTGTCCAGGCTGCCGGCCGTGATGGGGTCAACTTCGAGCGCCCTGCCCTTATCCCTCGCCATGAGCCTGAGGCTTGAGAGATGCCGGCGCAGCTCCTCGGTCAGCGCCACATACTCACCATTGCCGAGAGAAACAAAGCGGCTGTCCTTCAGCGATTTCAGAAATTTTTCCATGGAAAGGAAATTCTTTTCATCGAGCTGCACCGTGCCGGAAAACGCAAACCAGTCCTGGGAATTCTTGCGGATTGTCACGTGCATGCTGGCCGGCCCTATGGTGCGGCGCACGCGCAGCCCGGCCCCTCTGGGCCATTCCACGGTATTGGGCACGGTCGACGATTTCAGCTGTTCGAGGAGCTCAAGCACGTCCTCAGGCTTCTGGCTGAACCACTTGTGTTTCTCTAGATTTTCCTCCAGAGCGGGGCAGTCATTGATCAGGGAGGCCAGAGCCTCCTTCTCGGCTTCGAAATCCCTGTGCGTCTTCACGGGCCTCGTCATTTCCGGAATGCCGGCCGCGTCTCCCTGGGGCGACACGGCCGCGATGGGCGTCTCAACGCCCTCACCCGTGGGGTAGAAGGGCGTGCCCGGCTGACCAAAGGGCCGTACGCCGATGCGGGCCGCGAAGGAAGTCTCCTTCTGCTCGAGCTGGATAACGGGTGTAGACACCGTCGCGACCTCTTCGGTTTCGAGATCGGCCTTCAGGGGAATGTTCTCCCCAACGCGCACCTTGGCTAACAGCTCCGGCAGTTCCGACCTCGGAAAATCAAGAGCATGGCTCAGAAGTTCCAGAACCTTCTTCTGTTTTTCAGTAAGCCGGTAGTAGACAAAGGCTCCATCCACATATGTGATAAACAGGGTCTTCCCGGGAGTCTCCAGAAAATCCTCAAGATCGGGAGATTCGCGGATATCCCTGTTTCCTATGGAAAGACGGCACTGTGTCTCGTTCCTGTCACCAAGGGACAGTTCCAGATGCCCCTCCCGCACCGATGAAGGCTCCGCATCACTGCCTTTATCCCCCGCAAAGATGAGAGGATGCCCGTCCAGAGCCCCACAGGCGAGCTCCAGCGGGAGAGAAAACGTCCCTTTCCCCCAGCCGTCCCTGATGCTGCAGCTCGCGATAGCCCTGTCCTGATCCGTATACCAGGGCACGGACTGTCCGTTTTCCCGCATTTTACCGAGGGAGACGGCACGGCCCTTTGACCAGGAGTGCCCCCTCCAGACCTGTTCCACAGGCGTCACGGAACGGCTTCTGAGATCGATAAACCAGCACAGACGGCGCTCCCTGCTTTTCGAACCCGATCCCTCCGCCGTTCCGCTCAGTATATTTTCCAGGGCGGACAGGCGCAGTTTCCATTCCGGGCTGGGAGTGACGATTTCGGAAAAATTGAAGAGCCCCCTTTCTTCCGCCGTGCGCGCGTACTGGCCGCGCTCTCCGTCAGGAAGAACAGCATACAGCAGATCGGCGAAAAAGCGCAGCAGGAAAGGCAGGCCTTCCGCCTTCCAGTACCAGAGTCTGAGCTCCTCCACATCATCCTTTCCGGCCAGGCCGAGACGGATACGGGTGCCCTCAAAGATGAGGACAGACAGAAAACTGGCATCGCGGGCAGGCCTGAACGACACCAAATCCCTGGCCTTCTGGACATCGCCGCTTCTCAGATAATCCAGCGCCAGTATGGCGCGGAAACCCGGCTCGCCATAAACAGCTGCCTTTGCTCCCATAACCGAAGAAGTGTTGATGGCGAAAAGCTCCTGCCGCAGCGCTTTCTGCTGCTTTTCAGAGCCATAAAGAAAAAGAGACAGGGCGCGGAAGAGCCCGATGTTCATGCCGAAGCGCAGGGCTCCTTTCGCGGAGGTCTTCTTCCTGTAGAGACGGGCAACCTCCTCAAAACACTCCAGGGCCCTTTTTTGCCTGTTCAGAAAGAGTTCCATGCCTTCGAGGATACAGGCATGCACGGAATCCTCCTGGTAAAGCTTGCGCTCCCTGGCGATGACTTCACGCATTTCGGTGAATTTTCCCGCCCAGAGCAGAACGGAGGCGTGAACGGGGTAAGAGGAGTGATCGGCCTTCTGCAGCTTTCCGTCCATCCAGGCTGTCACTGCCGGAGCGAAAGCCGTGTTCAGGGCATTATCGTAATAAAGGGAAATGGCCATGTCTTCGAAAAGCATGGCCTGAAGGTAAGGAGCAAGACCGGCATACCAGTCCCTGTCAATATCCGAATTCTCAATATGGGTAATGCGCGGCTCCAGGAAAAACGCATCACGGCAGCGCTCCCTGTATACTTCGGGACTGTTCTGATAGAGGGCCGTAATCTGGGACAGGCCGCGTGCCACAGGGTGCACCCTGCATACGCTTTCTGTACAGAAATTTCTCAGAAAGACCGCAGTTTCCGGAGAATTAGCCGCTTCCTTTGAGAGGAGGAAGCGGGCAGCCGGCAGCATTCCGGAATTCAGGCCAAAAGCGTAAAAAGCCCCCTTCTTCTGCAGTGACCTGCGCCATACCGGCAGATCCCTGGGGGAATACACGCGGGGAGGAAGCGCGTTGTTGCTTCTCAGGATATCAAAAAGCATGCTCTCATCGTCATTCATAGGGCAGAGCAGCGCATCGAAAAAAAGGAAAAGCCTGTCCTTGCGCGACAAGTCATAAAGACCGTTTTTGACAAAAGATTCCGTAACGCCGTCTGCGGTCTGATTGCTGTCTTCCACCGAAAACTCCATGAACAAAACGTAAAAAACGCATCCTCTTCCGGGCAGATCAGAAGAGAGGAACAGTCTGCGTTCAGCCTTATCCTCTCTTAAGAAGAGCGTCAGAGAAACAGCGCCCCCGTTACACCGCTTACACGGCCGTATTCCTTTCCAGAGGCTTATCCGATTATGTAAATTCCTTTTAGACACCTCCCAGTCAAAACTCAAGGGGAAAGGCACTATTCCACCCTTGACGCACCACGCGCCACGGGAGCACAAAGTTCTGCATGGACATGTTTCTCAAAATGCTTTCGCTTCTGGTCTTCATCCTGATTGGATACCTTGCCAAGCGGCTTGGAATAGTCAGGGAGCAGGCCATCAGCACGCTTTCCATAATTATCCTCGACTTCACCCTGCCCTGCACCATCATCCGGAATTTCAACGGCGTGTTTCCGGATCCGCATGTCTTCACGCTGCTCCTGCTCGGATTCCTGCTCAATTTTCTCTGTCTGGGTCTCGGCTGGCTCACAGGCGGCAGAGACAGGGACAGCCGCGGCTTCAGCATGATCAACATCTCCGGTTATAATATCGGCATGTTCGCCATGGCCTTCATCCAGAGCTTCTTTCCCCCTTCCATCTTCATCCTCGTCTGCCTCTGCGATGTCGGCAACGCCATCATGACCATGGGCGGCAACTACGCCGTAGCCGCCAGAGCCTGCCGCGCTCCCGGCATGAACGCAAAAAAAATGGCCGGCATCGTCCTCCGCTGCATAGGCTTTCACTGTTACATCATCCTGCTGATCCTCTCCCTGCTCCACATAACCCTGCCTGACTGGTTCATAACGGCCATCAGCCCGGCGGCCATGGTAAATCCTTTCCTGTGCATGTTCATGGTCGGCCTCGGCCTGCGCTTTACCATGTCGAAAAGTTCCCTGCGCATTGTCAGCCGCACACTTCTTGTGCGCACGCGATCCTCTGCTGTGCCGTCCTCTTCCTTCCTCTCGACCGCAAAATGATAGCGGCTCTCATCCTCTTTCTTCTCTCTCCGGTCTCCGGGCTCTGCCCCATTTACACCATGCGTCTCGTCCCGCACATGCTGGAGGACTCGGCCATCAACATCTGCGTCTCCATACTCATCAGCATCGGCCTCTTCATAGCTCTCATCCCTGCGCTCCTCCATTACGCCCTTTAGCCTGAAACAGCGGAGACGCAGTCACGGAAGCACAGCCACGACTCACGGCTCAGCTGACGTCCGGCGTCCTTTCTGCAGAATGGCTTGTCCGGCGTCTGCCAGTGGACTAAACTTTTCATCAATCTCCCTCTTTTTTCACAGAAGACATTTCAGGGCCCGGGAGGCTTCCATGAGCAGAGAATCTCAACAGTTTTCTCCTGAACTTCCAGAAGGCGCACGCCCAGTCGAATGGCTCGAGACAAACGGTCTCGGCGGTTACGCGTCAGGTACGGACTGCGCATGCAACAGCCGCCGCTACCACGGCCTTCTCGTAATCAACCTGCCGGGCATAGGCCGCCATGTCCTCCTCTCCAATGTGGAGGACTGGCTTCTTGCCGGAGGGAAAAAATACGCTCTTTCAAGCCGCCGCCATCCCGGTGTTTACTACCCGGACGGACCGCGGTTCCAGACGGCCTTCGCGCCCTTCCCCTGTCCGTCCTTCACGTATGAGGCCGGCGGTTTCCGTGTTATCCGGGAGCTCATGCTCCTTCAGGGACGGAATGTCCTTCTCATCCGGTACACGCTCGCCCGGACAGCGAGGAAAGGCCCGTCCTCGGCCTCTCTGCAGGTGGCCCCGCTCCTCGCCTTCCGCTCCTTCCACAGCCTGACCCACAAAAACGATGCCCTCTGCGGCAGCATTTCCCCCGCCTGCTCGGGCTTCTCTATCCATCCGTACAAAGAGCTGCCGCCCCTCACATTCCAGAGCGACGGCAATTTCACCTTCGTGTCCTCGCCTCTCTGGATCGAACGGGTGGAGTACACAGAAGAGGAAAGACGCGGATTCGACTTCAGCGAGGATCTCTTTCTGCCCGGCAGCTTCACTCTCAGCCTTCAGAACGGGGAAAGCGCCATTTTCGCGGTTTCTCCTGACGGAATAACGCCCGCTGACGGGGAACAGGTTCTTCTGAAGGGACGAACTCTCACGGCCCTCTGGGAAGAAGAGGAAAACCGCCGCCGCAGACTGCCGGCCAAAGCCTCCATACGTACCTATCTCGCCGCACAGAGCGGAGCTTTCCTGATCACGGATCCTTCCGGGCACGGCTCCGTTCTCGCCGGGTATCCCTGGTTCGACAGCTGGGGGCGGGATACCCTCATCGCCCTCCCCGGTACCGCCTTCCTGGCCGGACGCCGTGAACAGGGGAAAGCCATCCTTGACCGTATCGGAAGGAACCTGAGGGATGGCCGGGTGCCGAACACCTTCACCCCCGATGGCGCTCCCAAGGGAGATAACAGCGCTGACGCGTCTCTGGCCTTCGCCTGGTGCGCCCAGGAACTCATCTCATCCCTCTCCGGCAAAAAAGACTCAGCCCGGGAAAAGAAAGATCTGATGGAGGAATACCTTCCCGTCCTCTCCCAGATTATAGAAGCCTACGGTTCAGGCGGTGTCCCTCACGTCACCATGGACGAAGACGGCCTCCTCAGAGTGGGAACACCGGATACACAGCTCACCTGGATGGATGCTCAGGTCAGCGGCCATCCTGTCACGCCGCGCTGGGGCTGGCCCGTGGAGATCCAGGCTCTCTGGTTCAATACCCTTTCCTTTGCCAGACACGCCGCTAAAATCTGCGGCGCGGAGGTGCCGGGGCAGTCTCTGAATCTCGAGAACATGCGCAAAAGCTTCGCGCGCCGCTTTGTCATGCCCGATGGCACGCTCTGTGATGTCTGGCGCCCAGCCGGTGAGGGCGGACCGGATGCCAGCCTGCGCCCAAACCAGCTCTTTGCCATATCCCTTCCGTACAATATCCTCGAAATGCGCTACGCCGCGCCGGTGGTTGAGGCCGTTACCAGGGAACTGCTCACGCCGTACGGCCTGCGCACTCTCTCGAAGGACTCAAAACTCTTCAGGCCGGTCTATCAGGGCGGCCCCTCGGAGCGGGATGGAGCGTACCATCAGGGATGTGTCTGGCCCTGGCTCCTTGGCGCCTACGCGGATGCCCTCTTCAAGGTCGAGGCCTATATCTTCCGCGGCAGATCCAACGCCGGAGCCCGCATGGAAAAGGCAGTCTCCGGATTCCTCACGGAAATAACCCCGCCCTTCACCAAACATCTTACCGAAGCGTGTGTCGGGCATATTTCCGAGATCTTCTCTGCGACCGATCCTTACTCTCCCGACGGGTGCGTTGCCCAGGCCTGGAGCGAAGGAGAAGTTCTGCGCGCGCTCTGCACAGCGAGGAAACGCTCTCCCGAGGCCTACGACCGCTGGGAAAAGAAACTGAAGATTGCCTCCGAACTGCTCCGCGGCTGATCCCGTGAGGCAGGCCGGACAGGAAAAATCCATTTTTTGACACGAAAAACAGATTTTTCGTTGACAGATCTCCCTGTCTGGCGTATCACCTCTTTCGCGACAATTGTTGGGCTATCGTTCAATTGGCAGGACACCGGATTCTGGCTCCGATAATCAAAGTTCGAGTCTTTGTAGCCCAGCCACGCATTACGTCCCCATCGTCTAGTCGGCCCAGGACACCGGCCTTTCACGCCGTCAACGGCGGTTCAAATCCGCCTGGGGACGCCAAATCTGAATCTAAAGGAACGCCAAAGTGCTAAACATTTTGGCGTTCCTTTTTTTTTCAGGACGTTTTCCACAAGTCCGGAATCGTCCGCCCGCCTCCACACCTTTTATGGATAAATCCGTCGTGTGGTATGACAGTTCAGCTCCCTGCCCAAACAGTCACACGGAACCAAAAATATTTGACGCTGTTCTGGTTTAACCATGCGCCCGGCCTTTTTATCCGGGAATTCTTCTCTGTCAGAAGACTCTTATGTTCTTCCCCCCCGTGCAGCGGGGATGGTGCGGCTCGGGGCTCAGAAGTTTGCTGCCTGCCGGATTCGGTCCCCGGGATGATCCCTCTCTGCCTCTGACGGCCCCGCGGAATGAGAAATGTTCTGCCAGCGCACCGACGGTGATTCTGCCATGAAGAGTCTCTCTGTGAGTTGACACAGTTATGCGGGAAGACTACTAAAATAGCGTATTTGTCTTTTCAGACATGAAATTAACTTCTTTCTTTTCATAAGGGTGGCTGCCATGTCAGGCGTCCGTATGTGACCTGCAATCAAGACCTTGCGTGCTGAGGTCTCGTATATCCGCACGGACGCAGGAAGACCGCCCGCCCTGTTTCCCATCATGTAGGAAACACGGTTCAGTCTCTCCGGGTGTCCGGGCAAAACCACAACCGTACCAGGAGAGAGTATGTCCAAAAATTTCTTTGCCACTACGCCGGGCATTATTGTCGTCGGCGCTGTGATCGGCGCACTGGCCATCTGCCTGCAGCAGCTCGGCAACCCCGGCAACATGGGTATCTGCATTGCCTGCTTTGAGCGCGACACAGCCGGCGGACTCGGCCTGCACCGCGCCGCTGTGGTTCAGTATCTGCGGCCCGAGATCATGGGCCTTGTCCTGGGAGCTCTGGTGGCTTCCTTTGCCGCCGGTGAATTCAAGCCCCGCGGCGGTTCCGCCCCTCTGGTCCGCTTCGTTCTCGGCATCGTGGCGGCCATGGGCGCGCTGGTCTTTCTCGGCTGCCCCTGGCGCACCATCCTGCGCCTTGCCGGCGGCGACGGCAACGCCCTCTTCGGCTTTGCCGGTCTTCTTGTCGGCATTTTCTGCGGCACGCTTTTCTTCCGTCAGGGCTACTCCCTTGGCAGAAGTACAGGACAGAGCCGTCTGGCCGGTCTTGTTTTCCCCCTGCTGGTGCTCGGCCTGCTCGCCTTCTATTTCTTCTTCCCGCAGGTTGAAGGGCAGCCCCAGAGCGGTCCCATCTTCTACTCCCTCAAGGGCCCCGGTTCCAAGCACGCTCCCTTCCTGGCCTCTTTCGGCCTCGCTCTGATCATCGGCATCCTGGCGCAGCGCAGCCGTTTCTGCACCATGGGCGCCTTCCGTGACCTTTTCCTGTTCCGTTACACCCACCTCTTCCTCGGCGTGGCAGCCATGTTCGCCACCGCGCTCATCGGCAATCTGATCTTCGGCGGTTTCCATCCTGGCTTCGAGGGACAGCCCATCGCGCACACTGACAGCCTCTGGAATTTCGGCGGCATGGTGACAGCCGGTCTCGCCTTCGCTCTGGCGGGCGGCTGCCCCGGACGCCAGCTCTTTCTGGCCGGCGAAGGTGACAGCGACGCCGGCATCTTTGCCCTCGGCATGCTGGTCGGCGCTGCCATGGCACATAACCTCGGTACAGCCAGCTCCGGCACGGGCATCGGCATGTACGGCGCTCACGCCACAATCATTGGTTTTGTCATCTGTCTGATCATCGGTTTCGCTCATATCAAGAGAGCGTAAGGAGATATAACAATGCGTACTGTCGATGCCCGCGGTCTTTCCTGCCCGCAGCCGGTCGTCATGTTTCATATGGCACTCAAGGAAGAAAACGGTCCCTTTGACGTGCTGGTAGACAACGCCGTGAGCGTGGAGAACGTCACCCGGGCCGCTACCAAAAAAGGTTTTCAGGTGACGGCAAAATCCGAGGATGACGGCTCAACGCGACTGGAACTGCGCAAGTGAACCGTTTTCTGAACAGGCTTGCGGCCCTTTTCAGGGGCCGCAGGCCATCCTCCACACCCCCGCATGGCAGCGGTTTTCTGGTCTTTCAGCATACAGGTGATGTCATCCTGGCTGAACGCAGGCTCAGGGAAGCCGGATTCGCCACAGAGATCAAGGGACCGCCGCCGGAACTGCGCACCGGCTGCGACATGGTCATCGTCATCGACCTCATGCAGGAGCCGCGCGTCCGCAGGCTGCTGGAGGAACAGGGCCCCGCGCCGCTGCGTCTCGTCCCTGTGAGCGACCCCCTGCTGGAGCCGGTCTCACTCTTTCAGGTAAAGGATTTCGGCCGGTGGTATATGGTGAGGGCGGCCAACATGAAAATTACCATCGACCGGGCGACAGGGGAAATCGTCAATGTATCCGGCGGGGGCTGCCCGGACGTGCCCTATCTCGCCGGACTGCTTGTGGGACAGAATGTGGCAAAGGCCGAGGCTCCCCGCCTGCACGGCCAGACTTTGTGCTCTTATGCCCTGCAGCGTGCTTTTGAGGAGGCCCGGCGTCTATGGCATGGCTGATTTGTGGCAGCGTCCCGCAGGAAAATTTCACTCTGGACGAAGGTCCCTGGAATCTTGATGACGGCATGCTTTTTCCGGTGGGGCGCAGCGGAGATCCCCTTCCCGTCCGCCGGGGCACACCGGCGCTTGTTGCGTCTGCCATCCTGACCTGCTCAGCTCTCGGGGAGGGAACGGTGGAAGCACTGCTCTGCGGGGATACTGGCAACGGGAAGGGCAGCAGGGAGCTTTATGCCCGCCTGACTGCCGAACTGCCAGACCGGAAAGATACGCAGGGGCTCACCTTCCATTACCTGATGCCCGACGTGGACGGGCACAACCGCGTTTTTATGGCCTGTCAGGAATGCGGACACAGGCCTGTGCTGGTGGCTGACGCGGGATTCATGTACGCAGCCAAGATGAGCGGTTACGCGGCTGACTATGACCTCTTCACTCCGGATGCCGGGGAACTGGCCTTTCTGGCCGATGAAAAGGCACCTCATCCCTTTTACGCCCGCGGCTTTCTGCTGGACAGTCATGACAACGTGCCCGGGCTCCTGGCCCGCGCCTCTGAACACCAGAACGCAGCCCGTTTCATGATCATCAAGGGAGCGCGCGATGCTATCTCCGAAGGCGGCCGCATCATCCACTGGGTGGACGAGCCCCAGACTCCGGCCATGGAGGCCATTGGCGGCACGGGCGATATGGTGACCGGAATCGTAACCGGCCTTCTTGCCGGGGG
>ERZ791612.1089-NODE-1089-length-12821-cov-6.583033_pt1 | contig 12821 bp, 6 predicted proteins | sample MGYA00509963_ERZ791612 | MGnify/ENA primary metagenome ERZ791612 (study PRJEB30046, sample SAMN00791906) | human gut metagenome | study: EMG produced TPA metagenomics assembly of the A metagenome-wide association study of gut microbiota in type 2... | reverse complement strand
TGGTCAGATCGAGATAAGGGAGTATTATCAGACAGAGGATATAAAGTGGTTAAGCCAGAAAAAGAACTGGAAAGGACTGTCCAGTATAGTAATGGAGAAGAAAACGCTGAAGAAAGAAGGAAATACAAGAATAGAGAACCGTTATTTCATCAGCAGTTTAAAAGGAGACATTGAACAGGTCAGCCGTGCAGTGAGAGGACACTGGAGTATAGAAAGCATGCACTGGTATCTGGATGTAACATTCCGGGAAGATGCGAATACAACCATAGATAAGCTGGCGGCACAAAATTTGAATATCATAAGGAAATGGAGCCTGAGTATTTTGAAACCGGCACAGATGACAAGGCATAAGCTGTCGATGAGAAAGAAAAGGTTTGTAGTTAGTTTGCACCCGATTCAATATCTGGAAGAACTTTTAGAAGCTTAAAAAAATGAAATATAGTAAAAAAAGAATTGACAGGGGATAATCATTCATGCGTTTGTCGTGAGTTGTAGGAAGCAGTAATGCTTGCACCTGTTCGCTCATTAATGTAATTGATCACGATATTATACTGGCTTGGAAGTACCCATTTTGCGTAGATGGTCTTTTCTTCCTGTCCTTTAGATACATCATTAATATCCTCAGATACCTTAGAATCAGCTGTAAAACGTATGTTTAACAGCTTATTTAATTCTGCCCAGTTGCCGCTTCTTGCATAATCTACTGCTGCACCTTCGTCATCAGCTACATACCAGCCTGCAAATTTGTATCCGTCTCTTACAGCCACCGGAAGTTCGCCTTCAGTTAAGTTCATGCTGTTTCCGAAAATGGTGTAGTCTGCTGCATAGCGGTCGGAAGTTTCTTCCGGATTTCCTGTATTTCCTACTGCACTGCCATCACCACGGGCATTGACTAATGCCACATTTCCCTGTACAGCAGTACCGAAAGCATTGATCTTGCCTTCTGTTGCGTCATAATGAAGAACAGATACAGGGGCCCATACATATGCATTGCCGCCAGTGCCGTTTAAGTCTTCTGCTGCTGTGTTGTAGCGGAAGGAATAGTCCACAGTCTCATTTACATTAGGATCCAGATATGTGAATTCCTGAGTCATGGAATCCCCAACTTCCAGATTTTTGGAACCATGTAAGTTAAATCTTGTAAGCTTGGTTCCGTAAATATTAACAGGAGCTGTATAAATTTCATTTTCAGCTTTTAAATCATTCAGAGTATATTCGCCAGTCATATTATCACGGTCACCCTGAAGAGAACCATTTATTATAACTGTATCCTGCTTACCACTTGTATAGTCAGCAGTTCTTACTTCACCCTTAAGGATATCACTGTTTGTTTGAACTTTCGCTACCGTTTTTCCATCCAGTGTTAATTCTGCATTATACAGGTCATGATAGGAAATTCCATATTTTGCGTTTTCTGTTGCAGAGATAATAGAATCACTTACCTCTACTGTTCCTCTGATAACTGCAATTCCTGAAAAATGAATGGCATCATGTTTATTTACATTTACATTATTTACTCTTTCTCCGGATGCTCCAATATTTTCAGAAACACCATTTTTATCTGCATACAGTTCAGAAGAAATAACCTGAACATTTCCCTTGTCTTCCGTAGATGCAAAAGCAATACCACTTCCGCCATTTCCCTGAGCGTAAATGGCAGAACCCACGATCCTGGTCTCTGAACCGCACAGTGCAATTCCGTTTCCTGTATTCCACGGATAATCACCGCAATAATATGGCTTATCTGAACGATTATAATTTCCGTAGCATTTCAAACCATTATCATTTGCATAAATGGTAGAATTTTCAATATTGGCTGAAGATTCTACCCAGATTCCACAGTTGGCACCACAGTTATTGGCTGTGACCGTAGACTTTTCTACTTTCAAGCTTTCAGCATACAAATTAGAAGAAGTATAACTAACTCTGGCCCATGGATTATCAGAATTGCGGCTGATATCTACCAAAGAGTTTAATATTTCAATATCACCGCCATTGGTTCCCCAGGAACCATTTTCATTCATCTCAACGGAAGGACAATCTTTAATCCGGATCAGAGACAGATTTGCACCAGCATTCACGCAGACAGCATCTATGCCATTCTTATTCATCTTTACTTCCTGGCAGCCATCAACAATGATCTCTGCGTTCATATACTGTCCATCACCCTGATGAATACCACTTGCAGTATTATCAGAGAGATCAAGTAATGTACACTCAGTAAAGGTTGCTTTTAATACACCAATCGGGCTGCTCTGCGTTCCGGGTTCTGCTCCATATGTATAAATTCCCGCTTTATTTCTCACCAGTTCAACAGAAGAACCTTTCTCTGCAATTAAATAATAATCACCTTTACCATTTAAGGAAATACCATTTCCTGTTAATGGTCCATCTACCATAACATTATCGTGAACATAGAATCTTGTATTTCCAGTAATTGTAATATTGGCATCACCGTCAATATTATATGCATAAATACCATTAGAAGCCCCATCAATTTCCAGAGTAGCCTCTGCTCCATTACCAATGGTAAGGGAACTTCCCTTCTTTACTTCAAATGCATTTTTAGCTGCAGTATATGTAAATTTCACCTCTTCTTCTGGAACGATTGTAATATCTCTGCCTTCAGGAATGGTTAATGCCATATCCTTATATTCGCCCTTGCTGAATACAATAACAGAATTTTTAACATCATTAATAACATTTTGAATATCCGCAGAGTTCATATCCGGGCTGACCACAGCATCTGCTGCCTTCACCACTTTCTTTGTAAATGCCACAGCATACTCTGAAAAATGCTCTGCCTCAAAGGAAACCTCTGAACCGGTCTCACCGGCTACATCTTCTGCTGCTACCTGGGTGAGTTTGTCTTCTGTATCATCTACATGAAGAACGGAAACCTTATCTGCCTGGGCGATCTTTTCTTCGATCTCAGTTCCTGTAAAGGTTACAAGAACTGTTCCATCTGCCCATGCGCTGTATACAGTATCCGCATCTGCCAGAGTGATGTCATAGACCACTACATCCTGGATCTGGTTTTCCTGTGGATCTAACTGTGCTACCTTACCGGCTTCGATGTCTTCTACCACTTTATCTTTAGACTGCTCTGTTACTTCTTCTACATGAAGCTTCGCATCGGCGGAAATACCGCTTTCCCTGGTATTCCATTTTGCAGTAACAGTGACACCATTGATTTCAGTACTGTCTTCTGCTTCATATACAGACAGGTCTTCATTATCCATTTCAACAATGATCTCTGCATCAGCTTCTACGTTTTCGATCTGGTAAGTCTGGAACTTCTCACCATCATTCTTTCCTGCATTTTTCTTCTGTGCATTGGAAGCAGATGCTGTATCTATATCTTCTACTGCAGAAATCTCAGCACTTTCACAGGAAATATTTTTGATCACATAGCCTTCCTGCGCTTCTACAGTAAACACAGCATTTTTGCCGGCTGTCACAGATGATGGGCCTTCTACTTTTGCTCCTTCATCCGGGTCAACGGAATAAGTCAGCTTGTATGTACCCTTCTTCGCCTCAGAGTTCTCTTTTACTGTACTCTTGCCGCCTTCAGGACCATTTGCTTCTTCAGTACCAGACTGTTCTCTGCCTTCATTCCCGGATCCGTTTTCATCTTTATTTTCTTCAGATTTATTTTCCCCAGAACTGTTTTCGCTGCTGTCTTCACCAGCGTTTTCTCCCTTTTCAGACTCTCCCTGATTCTCTCCCTGATCAGAGCTTTCTCCCTTTTCGCCGGAATTTTCATTTCCAGAATTTTCCTCTCCGGAATTTTCTTCTCCGCCATTTTCGCCTTCAGAGTCGTTCCCGTCTCCATTTTCTTCTTCGGATCCGCCCTCTTCAGGATCATTGCCGGAATCTTCTCCTGCGTCTGCTTCCCCAGAACCGCCGTTTTCTTCCTCACCGCCAGCTTCCTGTCCTTCCTCACTTCCGTTTTCCTGGGACTCTGCCTCTGCTGCATATACCATATTTACACAGGAACCAATATTGGAAAATGCCAGTGATAATGCTGTCAGCATAGCAAGATAACGTGAACGCTTTTTAAATTCATTCCTTTTTACCATACACTTTTCCTCCTCATCTATCTCCCTATAGTACATCGTTTCGTAAATAACTGTACCAGTAAATACAACATGATAACTGCTCATGATCTTCACTGTTATATATGATTTTTTCTGATGAACTAATCATACAACAGCAGGCATTTCATAAACCATTTCACAAATACTGAAAAATTTAATAATTTCAACATTTTTTATATTTGTAACCGTAATGTAACCATTTTTTATATTTGTAACCGTAATGTAACCATTTTTTATAACTTATAACTGACTGTCTCCTTTGGCACGGCTTCCCCGCTCTGTCTTTTTCCTTCTTTCTTTCGCTTTTAACAGCTCCTCTGGCAGATCCAGCCATTCTTTTAATGGGATACTTTCCGTCTGCACCTCTGCTTTTCCCCCGCATGCCTTGCGAAATGCTGCAATGATCCTGTTTTCTACGGAAACTGCCTTTTCTGGTTTCAGGTCATTTACCAGGATCAATATCTGTTCCCGGTTGTATCTGGTATAAATATCACTTCTCCGTAACGACGTACATACACACTGATCCAGCTTGTCCATATACTCCTGCTGTTTTTCCTCTTCTGCCACAGCAATTCCCTGACGGTCTCTTATGGTACATACCATCAATATCCCCTGGTGTCTTCTTCGTTCTGCTGCCCTTACTTCCATACGGTAACAATCAATAAAACCTGGATAACTGCAGCAATATGCCCCAGGGATCCATTCCTTTTCACATAACCACTCTTTTATGTTTTCCAGATTTTTCGGCTGCTTCTCCATATACTGGCGTAAGGACTTAAACCGTTCCCACATCTGCTCCGAAACCGCCATTCCCTGCTCCGCAAAAATGGCTTTTACCCCATCTTTATAGGCTTCTACTGCTTCTTTATACTTCTGCATTCCCATAAAGCCATCCATTTTCAGCTTTGTCCATTCTTCTGTAGGATATAAACGCATAGCATCCTTCGTTACCTGGACCAGGCTTTTATAATCTTCCTGCTGCTTTAAGATCTGGCACAATGCCTGTACACATTTAAAATAGATCTCCTGGAAATGGCCTCTTAAATTCTCCACCCATACTTCACCGGAAAGCGGGGCTAAAAACTCCCCTCCATAAAGGCTGCACGCTTTTTCCAATAATCCTCTCCGGACTGATACATCCGTTTCGCCCCGGCTCTGTTCCCACAGCTGCTCTAAAAGAACCGCATCCATCTGAAAATCCCCCATGCCTTCAGGTTCTGTGAGATAGTAAATATTTTTATCCACCATCACATATGTATGCTCCGGAAGTGCTGACTGCATCAGAAGCTTTCTCAGCCTGCTGGCATTAATACGCAGTGCATTGGCTGCATCTGTTGTCTTCCTGTCATACAGCGCATCCTGCAGCGCTGTTCTTGTAATGCCTTTTGTTCCTGCATAAGCTAAAAGAAGAAACAGCTGGCAGGCTTTCCCTGTTATAGATGTATGCAGCGAAATTATCTCATCCCCTGAAGTCAGCCGCATCGTCCCCAATGTCTGAATATATAATGTACATTTTTGCTCCCCCTGGTCTATCTGTTTCATGTACATAATATGCCTCTTTCCGATAAAATATGAATGGTAGGGATCCGTTTATTTTTGATTTTTTTATTGTAGCACATCTCCAATTTTTGGGAATATTATTTTCTGTAACTTTCTTAAAAAAATTTTGAAATTTTTTCCTCATAAAACTATTGATTTTTCCCTTTTCTTATGGTATTATCATTACTGCTTGTAAAAGCCATGGGCGAATTCCCGAGTGGCCAAAGGGGACAGACTGTAAATCTGCTGGCACTGCCTTCGGTGGTTCGAATCCACCTTCGCCCATTTACATACCTGCTAAGGGTGACAGTGCCTGCACGTATGCATTCTGATTTCAGCGATAGGTATGTATGAAAAAGAATATGCCGTAGTGGCGGAACTGGCAGACGCCCGGGACTTAAAATCCCGTGGGTAGTGATACCCGTACCGGTTCGATTCCGGTCTACGGCAGCTTTTAGAACAGAGCCTTTGTGGTTCTGTTCTTTTTTTACATAAATAATATTTTCTGTTTACAGAGCCTGCCAACGTCAGCTTCTTCCAGACACATGCCATCAAAAAAATGAGCAGACCACAAAAAAAGTCTGCTCAAAAATATTTCTGATATCCGCAGCCGGTCTGATCCCGGCTGTTTTTATATTTTATATCTTTTCTTTTAACTGTCTATTCCCGTCCAACTGCCTCCGGCCGTTCTTTTTCTTTCGCTTCTTCCCCGTCCTCCACAAATCTGGATCTTAACACTGGATAGAAATCTTCCGGATGAGAAGTAAATACAGCACCGCTGTAAGCAGGCATTCTCACTTTCAAAATGCCATCTTTTACATAGTAGAATAAGATTCCCGCGTTGTATCCCTCTTCTGTTGTGAGGATCGGCCGTCCTAAGATGTCCTCATCGGTCACTCCTAACTGCCATACTGGAATTTCCATAGTGGTCGGCTGAGGCAGATTGGAAATAATAGTCACTGTCTGGTACTTTCCCCACATACGTCCATAGGCGATCTGCTGGTTCGCTGCAAACAATGGCTTTACAGCCCCTTTTCGCAGTGCAGGAAGGCGTTTGTGTATACCGGCCATATAGCGGTGGAATTCCATTAATTCCAGGTCTTCTCTGCCCCATGGATAGGTTCGCCGGCTGTCAGGATCTGTCCAGCCGCATACACCAGCTTCATCACCGTAATACAGCGTAGGTGCACCCGGCCAGGTCATCTGGATCATGACCGCTTCTCTCATAACACATTTCTTTACGTTTTCAGAAGCCCGCTCCGGCCCCATATTGCCAATGCGGCCTACTACCTGGTTTGTCCTGGTAAGAAAGCGGGAATGATCATGGTTTGACAGCTGGTTCATGGCTGTAAATACAGTATTCGTCTGCATCCGGCTCATATGATAAGCCATGGCATCAAAGAAAGACTGGCCATTTCCGTAAAGTCCGCCGTTATAGCTGTCACTGTGCTTTTCCATACCTGTAAGAAACCATGTGACCGGCTCCATAAAGGCATCATAATTCATAATAGAATCCCATTCATCTCCCTGAAGCCAGCCGGAAGGATCGCCGTAGTGTTCTGCAAGGATCAGTGCCTGTGGATTTGCCTCTTTTACAGCCTTTCTGAAGCTCTTCCAGAAAGCATGGTTATATTCCGCTGTATGCCCCAGATCCGCAGCTACATCTAAGCGCCAGCCGTCTGCACTGTAAGGTGGGGAAACCCATTTTCTGGCCACATTTAAAATGTATTCTACTAACTTATCAGAGCCTTCATAATTCAGCTTCGGCAGTGTATCATGCCCCCACCATCCATCATAAGTCTTATTATAAGGCCATGCCTTGTCACTGTTGTCATTGAAGCGGAAAAAGCTGTGATATGGGCTGTCCTTTGAAATATAAGCCCCCGGCTCATAGTCCCCGGAACGTTCATAGATCTGCTCTGCATCCAGCCATTTATTAAAGGATCCGCAGTGATTAAACACACCGTCCAAGATCACCTTCATGCCGCGGTTATGGATCTCTTTTACAAATTCTGCAAAAAAGGCATCACTGGCCTTAAGATTCTCTCTGTCAGCAGAACGGACTACATAACGCTCTGCCTTTTTATTATCCTCTGCATTCTGATCCACCAGAGAACCGCCGTCTTTTACGATCTTTCCAAAGTGAGGATCAATATGTTCGTAGTCCTGGCAGTCATATTTATGGTTTGAGGGGGATACAAATACTGGATTCAGGTAGATGACCTCTACTCCAAGGCTCTGAATATAGTCCAGCTTGTCCCACACACCCTGAAGATCACCGCCGTAAAAGCAGCCTACATCCATAGTAGACGGATTTCTGCTCCAGTCATTGACCTGATACACTGGTCTTCCAATATAAACATACTCACAGGACTGTACATCATTAGTGGGATCACCATTGCAGAAGCGGTCCACAAAAATCTGGTACATCACTGCGCCCTTTGCCCAATCCGGGGTATGAAAGCCGGGTGTGATCTTAAAATCAAACTGGTCTGTGTCCTGATCCGATGGTCCCAGACGGTTGTAATGACAGACTTCACCATCATTTTCGATCTTAAAATGATAAAGTATCTGCGCTTCTTTCACTGTTATCTTATGTTCATAATAATCAAACAGACTGTCAGAAGCAGCTTTTTTCATCAAAACAGCTTTCTTCTTTTCTATATAATAAACATGATCTGCACCGTTTTTTGCCGTCCGCATCCGCACTGTAACCATATCACCGGCATCCGGCTCTGAAGGCATACGATAATCCTGGGTTTCTGCTGAAAACAGGGCTTCCCTGTTTATCTGGATATCACTCATCACACGTTTGTCCTCTTATTTCCTAAACTCTTGAAAAACATTCGTAATCCACTCATTTTTCTTCAAAAAATGGCTTCTTACTCATCATTAATATTGTAAATCAATTTTCTTAAATATGCAACACGCCGGTATACCGGTTCTTAACTGCAACAACCTTCTAAACCCCAGTTTTTTCCAGGTGTCCAGACATGGGAAAAGCCTGGCGGGGTAGCCAGGCTTTTCAGGAGAAGGTATTTCGTTTCTTATGGGGTGTAGCAAAAACTATATAATGTATTGGGGGGTTACGTCTATTATAATAGCATAACCCCCCATAAAAGTGTGCACAAATATGAATTTTTTTTACTGTTTTCTGCTGTCAAAATTGACAGACACTTTCTGATCCTGTTTTACACCTCACCGTCATTATGCATGACAGGTTCATGATTTTTAAATAATCCTTCAAATTCTTCCTGTCCGATCTTCTCTTTTTCAATAAGAAGAGCAGCACAGGAGTGGAGCACATCCTCATGTTCCAGAATGATTTTTTTCGCCTTGCTGTAGCATTCATCTACGATCCGCTTAACTTCCTCATCGATCACATCTGCGATCTCATTTCCATAAGACTTGGTGTGTGCCAGGTCGCGGCCGATAAATACTTCATCCTCATCACTGCCATACTGGATCATTCCCACGCGGTCAGACATACCATACTGAGTGACCATGGCCCTTGCAAGCTTGCTTGCCTGCTTGATATCCTGGGAAGCTCCGGTGGTCACATCCTTGAAAATGATCTCCTCTGCAATACGTCCTCCCAGATCCACCATGATATTCTGAAGCATCTTGCCCTTTGTATTGAACATTTCATCCTTTTCCGGTAGCGGCATGGTATAACCGGCTGCACCAACACCTGTAGGGATAATGGAAACTGTATGCACAGGTCCTACATCAGGAAGCACATGGAACAGGATCGCATGACCGGCTTCGTGATAAGCGGTGATCTTCTTGTCTTTTTCAGAAATCACACGGCTCTTCTTCTCAGCACCAATGCCAACCTTTACAAACGCCTTGTCAATATCTGCCTGACGGATAAAACGGCGGTTATCTCTTGCAGAGATGATCGCAGCCTCGTTCATCAGGTTTTCCAGATCTGCGCCTGTAAAACCGGCAGTTGTCTGTGCTACTCTGTGAAGGTCTACATCTTCACTTAATGGCTTTTCTTTCGAATGTACCTTTAATATCTCTTCTCTTCCCTTTACATCCGGACGGCCTACAGCCACCTTGCGGTCAAAACGTCCCGGACGAAGGATTGCCGGATCAAGGATATCTACACGGTTGGTAGCAGCCATAACGATGATGCCTTCATTGACACCGAAGCCATCCATCTCAACCAGAAGCTGGTTTAATGTCTGCTCTCTTTCATCATGTCCGCCGCCCATACCGGTACCTCTGCGGCGGGCCACTGCATCGATCTCGTCAATGAAAATGATACATGGGGCATTTTTCTTTGCTTCTTCAAACAGATCGCGGACACGGGAAGCGCCCACACCTACGAACATTTCCACGAAGTCAGAACCGGAAATAGAGAAAAACGGAACTCCTGCTTCTCCTGCTACTGCCTTTGCAAGAAGGGTTTTACCGGTTCCAGGCGGGCCTACTAAAAGCATTCCTTTAGGGATACGCGCACCTACGCTGGTGTATTTCTGAGGATTTTTTAAGAAATCCACTACTTCTTCCAGCTCTTCTTTTTCCTCTTCCAGACCAGCTACATTAGTGAAATTCACCTTGCTGTCACGGCTGAGCTTTGCACGGCTTCTGCCAAAATTCATCATTCTGGCATTTGAACCGCCTCCTGCTGCCCCACGGTTCATCATAGTAACGATCACAACTACTACAACGATTGAAAGCATGAAAGGCATTACCACAGTAAGAAGTGTATTCTCTTGAGGTACTTCCTCCATGGAATAATCAATGTTATTGTCCTTTAAAAGCTGCTCTGCATCTTTTACGTCAGATACATTCTGGCGGACGGACTGACCATTGGCCAGTGTAACTGTCACATATCCGCTTGGTGTCTGTGGATTTGGACTGATCACTGCATCTGTCACGCTTCCGCTTTCCAGAACCTGGGTAAATTCCTGGGCTGTCACCGCCTCTGCCTGTCTTGCATACGGAAAACGCAATGCAAGCATCAGAAGGAACAGCATCAGGATAATAAACATAAAACCTCTGAATGTCTGTTGCTGTCTCAACGAATTGCCTCCTTAAATTTACTGTTCAGGCTCCTGCTCTACCACGCCGATGTATGGCAGGTTGCGGTATTTCTGGTCATAATCCAGACCATAACCTACTACAAACTCATCCGGGATAGTAAAGCATGTATAATCTACAGTCACCTGCTTCTTCACACGGCGCTCCGGCTTGTCAAGAAGGGTACACAGACGGATATCCTTCGGTCCTCTCTGCTTTAATACCTCGATCAGGTATGCCAGAGTACGTCCGGAGTCAATAATATCTTCTACGATCAGGACATCTTTTCCCTCTAACGGCTCATCAAGATCCTTAATGATACGTACTACTCCGCTGGATACAGTACCTGAGCCATAACTGGATACGGACATAAAATCCATAGAAACCGGCACTTTCAGTCTCTTTGCCAGCTCACAGGTGAAAAATACGCCTCCCTTTAAAATGCAGATCAGGTGAATGCTCTTTCCAGCATAATCTTTATTAATGCACTCTGCTACCTCATTGATCCGCTTATCTACTTCTTCTTCTGTTAATAACACACGAATTTTGTCTGCCATGATTTATCCTCCGTTTTTGATCTTAACCTGTAATACTCGTTTTGTATCTGGCCCTATCTTATAATAATTGCTAATGCGCCACCCTATGATCCACATGATATGGTCTCCGTCTGCCAGCAGTGCCACCTGATCCCGCTTATCTGCAGGTATCTTTTCATCGATCATAAAGCGGCGAAGCGCTTTTTTGCGGTCTTTATCCAGCATAATATAATCTCCGGTCTGCCTGGTCCTGACAACGGGCGTACCCTTTATTTTATCACAATCAAACCATTTCGTATACATCTTTTGCGGAAATTCCATGGCTTTTTCATAAGAAAAAACCTCAAATTCCGGCTCCGGAAGGGAAGTTTTTAACGTTTCTTTTACAGTGCCATCTGATCCTTTATTTTTCCCGGTATTTTCATGTACCCCGATCTTTACCCCGGCATATACTTTTTCTGCCTGTAGGCCATAAGGAAGGCTGATCCTGCGTCCCGTCTGCTTCCCAAACAACTCTGCCGTCTGTTCCCCGTGGACCAGGCTCAGATCTTTTGCCGATCCGGCATATTGTTTTAAAAGTTCCATGATGCTGTACAGCTGGATCACCGGGTCTGCCTGTTTAAATGGTTCTTCCGGGATCATACAGTGATCATCTGCCAATGTGACCTGCTCCCTGATCCATTCTTTTGCCTGTTTTTTTAAATAGGCATCTGCCATTCCTGCCAGATATCCGGCCCTTCGTATCCCCGCTTCCGCCCCGGTGGTTATCTCTTCTTTAACAGCCGGAAGGATATGACTGCGGATGCGGTTTCTTGCATAATGATCCGTATCATTGCTGGAATCATTGACCCAGGAAATTTCCTTTTCTTCCAGATATGCCAGTATCTCTTCCTTCTCTGCATCTAAAAGAGGTCTTATAATGTTTTCCCGTACATAAGGAATGCCTTTTAAACCTCCAAGCCCGCTTCCACGGAATAAATTCAGCAAAATAGTCTCTGCCTGATCCCGGCTGTGATGGGCCACTGCTATTTTAACCGGTCTTTTTGTTTCTTTTTCCCAGTTTTTTCCAGTTTCTTCCAGCGCCTGATACCGGATCAGACGTCCGGCCTCTTCTTCTGACAGCCCATTTTCAGAAGCATATTGTTTTACATCTGCTTTTATCATATGACAGGGGACATGAAAAGCTTCACTGATTTTTTGTGAAAAGGCTGCATCCCGGTCCGCTTCTTCCCCGCGAAGACCATGGTGTACATGCAAAGACCTAAGCTTTAATCCAAATTCCTCTCTCATATCTGCAAGCAGACTTAAAAGGCAGACAGAGTCTGCCCCGCCGGACAGCGCAATGATCACAGGATCACCTGGCTGCAGCATATGATGTTCTTTTATGGTCTGCCTTACTTTCTGTTTCAGCTTCTCCATGATGATCTTATTTCTCCTGCGCTTTTTCTATTTGTCTGCACCATATCTGCCTTTATTACAGCTATGCTGCTTTCGCGCACTTTTAATATACCTGTATCTCTCCCCATAAGCAAGGGGCATTTCCTTTTAGATCTTTACTTTTGTTACAGTTCAGCCATGCGCTGGTTTGAATGAGGGAGTGTGTTGCAAGCTTGCT
>ERZ791612.1078-NODE-1078-length-12905-cov-67.537977_pt1 | contig 12905 bp, 6 predicted proteins | sample MGYA00509963_ERZ791612 | MGnify/ENA primary metagenome ERZ791612 (study PRJEB30046, sample SAMN00791906) | human gut metagenome | study: EMG produced TPA metagenomics assembly of the A metagenome-wide association study of gut microbiota in type 2... | reverse complement strand
CCCGTCAAACTTTAGAACCCTCAAGCCCGTCAGGGCTTGTCCATAAGGCGTGTCAGACAAAAAGACCCGGCCGGAGCCGGGTCTTTCTGCTATCTTAATCAGTTACCGGAGGGAATGGCAGCTGTTATGATAGACTTTCTCAGGATTCCTTGCTGAGTTTTTCGATGAGTTCGCTCTGTTTTTTCAGCATTTCTTCCAGTTCTGCAATTCTTTCATCCTGGCTTCTCATTTCATCTCTCATGGAGGAGACTTCGTCAGCCATTTCTTTTCTTCTTTCCGCCATGGATTTGCCTCTGCCAAATTTCACGCTCACTCCTGCGTTCACCATATTTTCTCCGTCACCGAAGGAGGTGCCCAGGGAGAGGAGTACGTTTTCATTGGGCCGGTAGAAGAGGCCAAGGGCTGCGGCATTGGCGTTACGGTAGGAGCCGAAGCCTGCGGCGATGCTGAACTTGTCATCAGGGTTGAAGTCGCCGGGGCGGAGGGCTGCCAGGGCTGCTGCATTGGCGCCTACTTTCTTGATGCGGTTATCCAGCCTGTCCACTCTTTCATTGGTCTGATAGAGCTGCCTGCCAGTGACAACCTGACGGCTGTCTGCAGAAAGTACGGCATCATGAGTTTCGATATTGCCTTCCACGTTGAGGTCACCGCCTACATAGCCGTTGCCATTCACATGAAGGGTGCCGGTCCTGGTTTCTCCTGTCACATTCAGGGTGTCTGTGGTGGTGCCGCCGGTAACAGCGAGGCCGTTTTTCTTGATGGTGACTTTGTCGTTGAAGGTAGACTCTCCATCCACTTCCAGGGTCTTTTCCATCTTCACAGTATCTTTGAACGTGGACGTGCTGTTTACGGTGAGAGTGGTGCCCTCGCCTTCCTTGCCAAGGGTGGTGTTTCTCTCTACGCTCAGGTCTTTCGTTACATGCGCGTAGTCCATTTCCGTTGTATGGTTGTGATCTTCATCGGTCAGCTTGGTCAGGCCATCGGTGGTGGTCACCGTGGTCTTGCCCACTTTGTCCTGAATCTGCGATACAGTCTGGCTCCTCTTAGAGAATTCACCCGATGCAGCATCAGTCATCTTAGTGGTATCTTCGGAAACAGTCTTCACATTGTTCAAAGACTTAGTCGTATTTCCGGCCCCATCTACTTCTTTCAGGGATGTATTCACCTTGTCAGCCAGCTGGCTCAGAGTGCTGGTGTTGGTGCCATCGGTGATGATGTTCATATCCTTTTTAGCGGTCTTGGTGAAGGTATTGCTCTTGGTGCCATCCTTGACAGATTCTTCAATCTTCTTGGTGCCCATGGTGCGTTCTACATTTTCGCCTACTTTATCGGTGATAGAGGTAGAAGCACTATTTTCGATTTCAGCCGCAGAGTTGGACAGTTTTACCGTTGCGGTATTGGTGATGTTCTTGGCGCTCAGGCTGCTGTCGCCGGTGACGGTGTTGATCAGGTCTCCGCCCACCTCGTTTTCCATATCGCCAGTCACATTATTCAGCATCTTGCCGCCCACGGTGTTGCTCATATTACCGCTTGTATTGCTGGTAATGCCGTTACCATCCCAGGTAGTATAGGTATCAGAACCATAAGCTGCCTTGACGCTGTCGGTCATTACAGCGACCTGGTTAGCGCCCACTTCGTTGATGACGCTATTTGTGCCCTTGTTGAGCACATCCTTAGCGTCATTGGTAATGGTGCCGCCAGCTGCGCTGAGGCTGATGTCCTTTGCATTCTGGCTGATGCCGGTAATGGTTGCACCATCGGTGACGGCGCTGCTTACGGTGGCAGTGTTGGTATCTTTCACGATGTCAATCACTGTGTTACCGGATTTCAATGCTTCCTCTGCTTTTTCTGCGGTCCTGGTTTCGGCATAGAAATGGGTATCATCTACCTCGATGCGCTGTGCGGATCCATCCACCCAATGTATGCTGTTGTTGACCTTGGTCCCGGTTCCGTCGGTAATGGAGGAAGCGAGGCTTCTGGCATCCTGGTTCACAACGGTTTTATTGGTGCCGTTGGTTACGGAGGAAGCGATCTGATCTGCTTTCTGCAGGTCGTTGGATGTATTGGTTCCATCGGTGATATTGGTATTGGTCTGACCGGCAATGGTATCGATGGTGGTCTTAACGTCACCATCAATCAGCTCGGATTTTTCTTCTACAGCTCCGCGGAGGTAGGAAGCGGTCTTGCCATCAGTCTGGCTCATTTCTTCCTTTGTCTGATAGGACCACTGGGTGGAGGTATTGGAACCGGCATCGTTCGTCACTTTCTGTACGATGGAGCTGGTAGCATCGGTTTCTACATCGATAGCCTTGTTGGTAATCTTGTTCTTCGCTTCGTTGGTGATGTTTTCTGCCGTCAGGCTGCTGTCGCCGGTGACGGTGGTGGTCATGTTTCCGGATACGTCATGGGTCTCGTTGCCGGTAATGTTGGTATCAAGGCCTCCCTTATAGTTTTCGATCTTCTGACCGCTGATTTCTTCGGTGGAGGTACCGGAGGTTTCCACTTTGTAGGTGCCATTCATGCCCTGGGTGAGTGTGACTTTGCTTCCTGCGCCGCCATTGGTTTCACTTACAATCCCTTCTTTTGCATTCTGGCTGACGGTGGAGGACTTGCCGTCGTACACTGCTTTGTCTTCCATGGAGAAGGTGCCGTCATTATTGCGGATCATTTTTCTAGTGACGTTCTTCTGGGAGCTGTCTGGTTTTGCGTTATCGCCCAGGTACTGGCTGATTCCTTTCGCCCCTACGATGGATTTTCCTGTGGAGTCTACGATCCCTTCATCGGTTCTGGCGGTGATAGAGCTGCCATCTTTATTGAAAATGGATTCTGCCGTGTATTTCACACCGCCATCGGTATCATTGACTTCGGATGTCACATTGCCCGAATCAATCTCGGTATAGTTATCTGGTTTGCTTCCCAGGGTAATATGTTCTGTTTTGAACTCACCGCTAACTTTGAACTCACCCCTAACTTCCATATCCTTTGTGGTGAGTTTGTTATTGACTTCCACATTATCTCCGGTGATATTGGTTCCACTGATGCCCCCGGTAGTCTTGATAAGACCGCTGCCTGCATCGAGGCTGGCAACAGTTGTGGCTCCTGCTTTCAGTGTGCCGCCGATTTCAGCGTTGCCATCGGTTTTCAGGGTACCCGTTTCCACAGCTCCTGTGGTCTTGATGGTGCCTGCACCCACATTCAGCCCGGTGCCGGTAATCTGGCCGCCTTTGATATCGCCGGTACTTACATCCAGCTCGGCGCCGGTAATCTTGCCGCCTTTGATATCGCCGGTACCTACATCCAGCTTCTTGCCGGTGATATTGCCATTGTTATCAATAGTGGCTGTACCGTTACCGATATTGATGCCACCATTGGTATCTACTTTGAAACTACCATTGGATACGCTGAGCTGTCCGTCACTGCCAACACTAAATTTTCCATCAGCTGCGTTCAAAGTACCGGCAGTAACCTTTCCGGAAGCGGTCAGATTTGTCACTTGTGCATCGGTTTTCTTTACATAATCTTTTTCAACGTCTGCTATCTTCGCATAGTTCTTCTCAAATGTAAGTCCATTACCATCACTGTAGGCTTTGGTGGCTGCAGTGGCATAGTCTGCTTCTTTGGCATGGGCTGCATTGTCTACGTTGTTGATAGTAATTGTATCTGTGTTCCCATCATCTTTTGTCGCCGTAATCACATTGCCCGGTTCGTTGACAGCGATTTTAGTAACATTGGCCGCTTCACCCAATACGCCGCCAGCTGTGAATAAGAGAGCTGCCATTGCCAGGACGGCGGCTCCTTTCCTGCCTGCCGAGCGGGCGGAAGAGGCGCTCTTTGTGACGCTCCTTGCAATTTCAGACGTGACCACATAACAATGTTTTGCTTTAGACCAGATGACTTTGTATACCCGATTCATAGGGCTCCCTCCTTTATACTTCTTACCTTCTTTCTCTTTTCATTACTCCTGCCGGCGCCGATTCTCCTATGCTTCTATTTCCTCCTTTCTTTACTGTTTCCGACGAATATGGCGGAGCTGTCTTTTCCGGGATGGCGGGCTTTCCGGCCTTTGGCCAAGGCCCTTTTCCCTTTTCCGGCCTGATTATAGCAAAATAAAAATGAAAAAAACCTATACTAAAGTACAGGTTTTCCATTAGGAGTGCGTCTTATTTTATGATATGATACTTTTAGGGGAATACAGATTTCATAGAGAGAGGTGTCCTATGTGGAAAAGAATGGTTCTGTCCATGCTTCTGGCATGCCTTCCCTGGTCTTTCTGCCATGGGGAAAGCCCGGTTCCTGAGGATATGGGAAATCTGGAAAAGGCGGGAGCTGCTTTGGAGAAACAGGAAGAAAAGGTTCCATGGTTTGAAATCCATGGCGATTACCGCTGGCTCTACGGAAACGGCCGTTTTCGCGGAAAGGCCCTGTCACCCGAGAGCGGGGCCTGGAAGAGGCAGGATGAGAAGGTGACCATGGAAACGCGGCGTTTCCGCCTGTTTACTGTGCTCCGCCTGACGCCCCATCTGCTTTTGAAAACGGCGCTGGAGGACAACCGCATAGATCAGGGGCCGGGGAACAGTCACCATCTTTTCCTCTCCCGGGCTTACCTGCAGTACGAAAATGAGAGCCTCAAGATAGAGGCAGGGCGGCTGAACTATTACCTCATGGATGGGGATCTGCTGGACAAGAAAATGGACGGTTTCCGCATCCGCTATGGCCATGATGATGAGGGGCCGGGGCGGTCTGTCTTCTTCTACGGCCGTACAGCGGAGGACCGTTCCAAAGCGAGGAAGGTGCTGGTGCTGGAAAATAAAAGAACCCTGGGCAAATGGCTCATTCACAGCGCCTATGCCGATTTCAGAGCCATCCATGGCCATAAGGAATCCATACCGGTCCTTTCCCTGCCTTCCGGGAAATCGGGAGAGCGCTTTGACCGCCAGCAGGTAGGCGTAGTAAAGGGTGCCTACTCTCCCAATGAGGACTGGACCTTCAGTGTGGACTACGTCCTCTCCCACGGCTATCATGAAAAGGACCATTTCAGCGAAACGAAGCCGGGCTATGTGGCAGCGGCGATGTACGGGGAAGCGGATCCGAAACGGGCGGGAAGCTATGAAGTCTGGGTCCGTTACTACTACCTCCCCTCCTCTGCCCTTCTCGCTCCCACCATGGACGCCGACACCACCTTCTTCCGCCGCATGGGCTTCTCCGGCTGGGGCGCCCGCCTTGATTTCGTACCGATAAAGGGACTGGTGTGGGCGCTGGAAGGATTCTCCCTGAAAAACAGAAGCAGCGGCATTGTGACCGGGGACTTCCATGAGTACGTACTGGGTACCAGCGTGACGGCTTATTTTTGATCTGTGGACACGCCTGCGAACGGTCAGCCGACAATAGGAAGGCCCTTTTATGGGCAGGCTAAGGGCCAACTTCGGCTGACTTGCGCATTCTATGCAGAATGCGCACATGAGGGTTCAGGCGCCTTCGGCGCTCGGGTTCAAAGGGTTCAGAAGGTTCAAAGGGTGGTGGATTGCCCTTACGGGCAATGCTTATAAAGTCAGCGTTACGGGATTTACTTTCAGTGTCATATGTGACACAATATCCAGTGCCACCTATTTTCTCGTTTCCCCTTGAGGGGAAGTCCCGCGAAGCGGGAAAGGGTGTACGGGGCAGAGCACCGATAGGATGCTCCATCGCGGTCCTGACCGCCAATCGGCGGCCCCCCGAGCGAAGCGATGCACAAAATGTAGTGAGTCGTTTCCCCTTTAGGGGCGATGAGTATTATAATGCCGCCTTTCGGCGGTCACGTCCACATCGAGTGTCATAATCATTCTTCCCCTCGTCTACCCCTTCGCCACTTCGTGGCCCTCTTCCCCTAAAGGGGACGCAAGGAGCGTTACGGGATTGGCTGTCTGTGTCATATGTGACACAATATCCAGTGCCACCTATTTTCTCGTTTCCCCTTGAGGGGAAGTCCCGCGAAGCGGGAAAGGGTGTACGGGGCAGAGCACCGATAGGATGCTCCATCGCGGTCCTGACCGCCAATCGGCGGCTCCCCCGAGCGAAGCGATGCACAAAATGTAGTGAGTCGTTTCCCCTTTAGGGGGCGATAAGTATTATAATTCCGCCTTTCGGCGGTCACGTCCACATCGAGTATCATAATCATTCTTACCCTCGTCCACACCGACTTCGCTGGATGGCGTCTCACTGGATTCGCGGGTCGCTTCTCTCCCCTATGAATCCAGTTCGCTTGCACACCCTTCGCCACTTCGTGGCCCTCTTCCCCTAAAGGGGACGCAAGAACGTTACGGGATTTACTTTCAGTGTCCCCAATAAAAAAACCGCCTTTCGGCGGTTTTTTTATTTGTCTGTATTGGCGGCGTAGCCTTTTTCTGCGGCTTCTACGGCCAGGCCTACCAGGTTTTTATGGCCTGTTTTGGCAAGCATGTTGCTTACGTGGAAGCTCACGGTGCTTCGGGAGATGTGGAGGGTGTCAGCGATTTCCTGGTAGGATTTGTTTCTGCATACCAGGCGGAGGATGTCCAGTTCTCTTTTGGTGAGGCGGGCGTGATGGAGGCCGAAGGTGGTTCGTTCTTTCACGTCGGGGAAGAGGTGCTCTCCTTTAAGGGTGCGTTCCATGGTGTCCACGAAGTCGGCGGCGCTGCTTTCTTTATAGATGAAGCTGTCTGCTCCTGCCTCGCGGGCCATTTCTACGAAATGGACATCAGCGAAGCCGGTCATGATGATGATTTTCTGCCGGGGAAGTGCTTTTTTGATGCGTTTAGTGACTTCAATGCCGCTGGTACGGCCTTCCATGCAGATATCCATGAGGATGATGTCGGGCTGCAGAACCTGGGCGGCCACTTCTGCCACTTCGGAGAGCTGCAGGATTTTCACGACTTCGATTTTTCCCGTTTTTTCAAATAGATGGAGCAGGCCTTCCAGCAGGATCCTCTGGTCATCTACAATCATTACCCGTATCATAGGACACCCCCTTTTCTTTATCATATCATAGAAAAGGCAGGCGTCAATTTTAAAATTTTCTACCGTTTATGAGGAAAGGCTGTCCTTTACAGGAATGGTGACTTTGAGGATAAAGGGGCATCCTGTGGTGTATACCATGGTGCCCTTTTCTTTTTCTACTCTGGTTCTGATGGAGGAAAGTCCTCCGCCTTCTTTCAAAGGGCCGCTGCTGCCCGTGCCGTTGTCGGTGACGGTCATGGCATAGCGTTTTTCTTCTTCGAAGGTTACTGTGATTTCATCTGCTTTGCCGTGGATAATGGCGTTTACCGCCGCTTCCCGGAGGATTTCCACGAAAAGGCTGCCCTTTGCACCTTCAGGAAGTTTTCCTTTGATATGAAATCGGATGCCCAGGCTTTCATAGGTGCCAAGGAGTTCTGTGAGGATGAGGTCCGGTTTTACTTTGATTTCTTTTTCCATGTCTTCCAGGAGGCGGGAGAGCATGCGGCCTATGGAACCGTAGTTTTTATAGTCCCTGTTGTTCAGGATCTGCTGGAGGCAGCTGATACGCTGGCCCATCATGTCGTGGATTTTGAAACGGATGGTGCGGAGGGCTTCTCTGCTTTCCAGGGGCACCAGTATGTCTAGCAGATCTTTCATTTTTTCGTTCTGTTTCCGCAGGGCTTCGTTCTTTTCGTAGAGCTGCCGGTTCATCTGTTCTAGTTCCGTAATATCAGCGGCGGTGATCTGCCATCCGAAGCCGGTGGGTGTGGTGAAGGGTTCTCTGGTGAATCGGATGATTCTGCCATCTTCAAGGCGGCAGATAATTTCATCTTTCTCTTCAAAGATTTCCCCTCTTTTCCCTATTTCCTCCCAGAAAAGGCGGCCGCTGGCCACAGGTTTTCCCAGAATATCCGCCATGTACTGCTTCATGGAGTCATTGATGAGCACCGGCTCTCCTCCTTCCCGGGTAAGGAAGATGCCTTCGGGCATTTTATTGATGGCTTCTTCTATGGCAAGGCTGGTGAGGCCTTCATGGTACTGGCGGTAGGACTGGGAAATGAGGACAGCCTCCCTTACATTGCATATGAGGAGCATGAGCATCAGGTTTAAGGGAAGGATGCTGTCCAAAAAGGGAAGAATGAGGAAGGAGGCGGCGGAGAGAATATAATTTCTTTTGTCCTCTTTTCCGCCGTATAGAAAAAGGGCTGAGGTAAGGACTACCAGCACCGTCCTCAGCGCTTCATGGTATGTCATCATGGTAACGCCGGTGCTGTGACCGTCCATGCCGTCATGGAGAAGGTCAAAAATCAGGAGAAGCACCAGGAGCTGCGCTCCTTCCACCAGTCTCTGCCTGGTATTTTGAAAAGAAGGAAGGGGGCTCTGGTAATAAACAAGGAAGGACTCCGCTGCCAGAGAGAGGAATGTCCAGAGGGTCAGGGCGATGAGCCAGGAGTCCGGCAGTATGTACAGATTAGCCATGGTCCTTCTCCTTTCTCCCGGTTTTCTCTTCAGGATATGTGATGCAGATTTCCGCGCAGAGGCTGTATCCAAGGTCCCTGGTGCCTATGGATATACCATCTTTCGTGAACCGACTGTCCCTTTCCATATCCTTCATGAAAGATTCCACCCAGTAAGATTCTCCTGCCATCAGGGAGAGACGGCTGCCATGGGGATGGACATCCAGATGGCAGGAAATATGAACCGCCCCGGCCAGGACTGCACCTTCCAGGTATTCTTCCAGAAAATCATAGAAGGTAAGGACAGAAGAGGCAGGAATGATGCCCGCCGCCCCTTCGGAATGAAGGACGGCACGGATGCCCCGGGGAGAGAGGTAGCGGAACAGTTCTTCCGCTGCCATTTGGAAATCCCGGCAGTCCACCTTTCCACCTTCCGCTCCTTTGAGGAAAAGGATGCAACGCCTTTTTACATAGCAGGCCAGCACATTCAGCCGGAATACCGCTTCGTCCGCCTCGTTTCCCGGCCGGGCATGCTGCAGGAAAGAGGCATGACGAAGGATGAGACGGCTTTTTCTCTTCACAATGGTTTCCAATTCTCTATAAATCTTCCATTCCGCAGCCAAACGGATATAGGAACGCCTGAGGGCACCTTCCTTTTCCAGCATGTCCGCTGTGCGGCGAAGGGCCTGATTCACAAGGCCCATCTGCCGCCTTTTTTCCCTGATTTCCTTCACATTTCGATACCAAAGGGCTGTCCCGCCCTGCACCGGAAGAATCTTCACTTCACAGTCCTCTTTCCTCATTCTTGGTCCTACGGAGTGGTACAGGGTCCTCCCCCTGCTGTCTTTGATGGCAAGGGCTAGGGAAGAATAGTTGAAGAAATCTTCATAGCTGCCGTTTCCTTCTATCATATGGGAGTCAATCATCCATTCTATCCACAGGAAGAAGGAGAAAACGGTAATCAGTGTAAAGTCGGTAGCCACCGCCACTTTCATGCCCAGGGCATAGGCGGCCGCATAAAGAAGGTAGAGAATAAGCTCTGCCACCGGCAGAAAGATTTTTATATTTCCCACATGGTTTTTCACTGCCCTGCGGATAAGGTAGAACACCAGGACCAGCAGCTCTCCTGCATAAGCCGCCGAGAGGGCATAGTATCCCCACCGATAGATATGGATATCCGGGGCGCTTGGAAGGCCTTCTGGAAATGAAAAGGCGGCGCCGTGAAAATCATTAGTCATAATCACAAGGGCCAGCGACACATTCAGGAGCGCCGTCCCCTTCAGCCACAAGGGCCATCTGCCTTGCCCCCAGCCTCTGGAGCCGGTTACGGCCAGACAAAGAATGAGAGTGGTCAGAAGAGCCATATATACATAGTAGGAATACCAGTTATACCGGCGTAGGGTGATCATTTCCACAGGAAGAGCGGCAATGATACTCCGGAAAAAAAGCCAGAAGAAGCAGAGAATCACCATGAAAAGGATGATCCACTCCCCTTCCGTCCCCTTCATACGCCTTCGAAGTCGCCTGCCCCAGATAATCGTCAGAAAAAGCATGGAAAAATAGAGTATATGATTGGGAATGGAGACCAGTGCATACAGGGAATAGGGCGCCAGGATCTTAAATTTCAAATAATAGCCTGCATCATCCATTTCCTTAAGGAAACCGGCCGTTTCCTCGCAGCGGATGGACCTTCCGTGATAGCTCTGGGAATAGCCCTCCTGCCAGAGACGGCTCTCTATCTGCTTTTCATTGAGGAAAAGAGGCTCCCTGGAAAGAAGTCCTTTCTTGAAAGACAGGGTTCCCCTCTTTGGATATACCAGATGATAAGGCCTGCCTTCCCAAACCCAGCGCCGCGCCTCCACATCAGGAACAATATACACATCCGCTTCCTCACGGCGGCTGGTCTGCAGGTAATAGCCAGGCGCATAGCGGGCATCCAGTCGAAGACGTCCCTCCTGATGTATCTTTTTCAAAGCCTCGACTCCGGCAGACAGATCCATTTCACCGGAAAGGCCATAGGAAAAGCTCATCATGGAAAGATCCCTGGTCACCGTATCCACCGGAATCCCTACGGTCAACGGATACACTGTCAGATCTTTCCAGTCCTTCACCTCATAGGGAATCCCGTCTGCCACCGCCAGCACCATGGTCACCGTATAGTGGGGATACCAGTACAGAGGCATGATCCGGTTTGTCATAAGAGATCGGGCCTGGAAATCGTAGGTCTCCACCGCTGCCACATCGTCCTGATTCATGATTTCAAGCACATAGCTGCTGTTCTTCCTCACATGGAAAGAAGAAAGCCCTTCCTCCATGGACAGCACTTTCCCGTATCCGTCCCCCAGCCTGCCGTCATACACAATATCCATGGCCATAGCCAGAGGGGAAAGAAAAAATAAAAACAGGGCTATGCAAAAGGCCATTCTCCCAAAAATCCATTCCTTCCTCATGGTCTCCCTCCCTGTGTAAGGCAAGTAAAACACTCTCTGATATTTTAAGTATAGCAGAAAAAAAGAAGAAAAAAACTGTACTTTAGTACAGGGATGGGCACGCCCTTTCGGGCGTGTAGGTTCAGAGGGAAGGGTTCTTAAGATTGACCGGCCCTTTCGGGCCGGAGGGTTCTTAAGTTTGACGCAGCCTTCGGCTGCGAGGGTTGTGGTGGCGGCTAACGCCGCAGATTTTTAAAAAAGGGGGCGCGGCTGGCGCCGCGGGTTGTGCAGAAGGGTTGTGTTCGCTTCGCTCAGGGGGCGAATAAAGCATCGCGAAACACTCTCTTCATAAGCGGCTCTACAGTAAGCACGGGTTGTTGTGCCCCCGCTTGCGGGGGAAAGGTGGTGCCGTAAGGCACCAAAGGGGGAACCACCGGAATGGTACATGAAGTATATGACTCGCCTGTTTTTCTCTCCATGTCCCTTGTTTCCCCTTGAGGGGAAGTCCCGCGAAGCGGGAAAGGGTGTACGGGTTTGAGCAGGGATATGACACTCTATCATTTTCCTGACCGCCAATCGGCGGCCCCCTGAGCGAAGCGACGCGCAAAATGTAGTGAGTCGTTTCCCCTTTAGGGGCGATGAGTATTATAATTCCGCCTTTCGGCGGTCACGTCCACATCGAGTATCATAATCATTCTTACCCTCGTACATCCCTTCGCCACTTCGTGGCCCTCTTCCCCTAAAGGGGACGCAAGAACGTTACGGGATTTACTTTCAGTGTCATATGACATGATAAGCATTCTGCGGATTGGCTTGCTGCGCTCGCCTCCCCCTTTCCGGCTGCGGCTTCCATGAAAAAAACAGCCCTCCCGCAGGAGAGCTGTTTTTTATTTCATAATTACCAGAGGCGGACAGCCGGTTTGGGGTCGCCGAAGCGGTGAATGGTGTCTACGAAACGGACGGTGCCGGTTTTGTAGCGGAGAACCAGGGTAGAGGTTCTTGCGCCGCCGCCGAAGTAGCGGACACCTCTCAGCATGGCGCAGTCGGTGATGGCTGTTTCGGAGAAGATGCAGTCGTCGCCTTTGACCAGGTCATCCAGTGTGAGGACTTTGTTGGGGTCGTCAATGCCCATGGCATGGAGCCGTTTCACTTCTTCTTCTGTATGAGGAAGGAGTTTGGCCTGCATATCACCGCCCAGGCATTTGAGGCCTACCGCAGAAAGGACGCCTTCCGGCGCACCGCCGGAGCCAAGTACCATGTGGATGCCGCTTCCCTGGATGCCGCAGTCGATGGAGGGGACTACGTCGCCGTCAGTGATGAGGCGGATGCGGGCACCGGCCGCTCTGGCTTCGTGGATAATCTTTTCATGTCTTTCCCGGTCCAGAATGACAACAGTAAGGTCGGAAATTTCACGATCCATGGCATCAGCCACGTTTTTCAGGTTTTCAGTCACCGATGCATTAATATCAATGCGGCCTTTCGCACGGGGGCCTACGCAGATTTTCTGCATGTACATATCCGGTGCATGAAGCAGGCAGCCTTTGGGCGCAATGGCCAGTACGGCAATGGCGCCGTTCTGTCCCTTGGCTACCAGATTGGTGCCTTCCACAGGATCTACGGCAATATCCACTTCTTCTCCGCCGGCACCTACATGTTCACCGATGTAGAGCATGGGCGCTTCGTCGATTTCCCCTTCGCCGATGACTACGGTACCGGAAACGGGGGTCTTGGCAAACTGTTCATGCATGCCGTCCACAGCAGCCTGGTCAGCGCCTTCCTTGTCGCCTACGCCCATGAGGCGGCCGCTCCGAAGAGCTGCCTGTTCCGTGATTCTTACAAATTCCATAGAAAGTTGTCTGTTCATTGTATGCCTCCACAATAGTATACTTTCTCTTTCACAGTTGTTCTTATTGTATCACATTTAAAAGAAAAATGGAGTATACATTTATTATTTTTTTATTGGGGGCCGCGGAGCGGCCCGGGTCCAGAAGGTTCAAAGGGTTGTGGAAAAAGGTTCTTAGGATTGACCGGCCTGACGGCCGGAGGGTTCTTAAGTTTGACGGCC
>ERZ791612.1057-NODE-1057-length-13060-cov-26.209227_pt1 | contig 13060 bp, 7 predicted proteins | sample MGYA00509963_ERZ791612 | MGnify/ENA primary metagenome ERZ791612 (study PRJEB30046, sample SAMN00791906) | human gut metagenome | study: EMG produced TPA metagenomics assembly of the A metagenome-wide association study of gut microbiota in type 2... | reverse complement strand
GTGAACAGGTCTATTTCTGAAAGTAATCCCTACACCCTATACAAACTTAAAGGGGTGTTTTTAAACAGGGGGCTTATGAAAATTCTGAAAATTTTCACTTTTTCAAACAACCACCTATACCTATAACATTCTAAAATGGGTGTTTGGCATACAGATTTTCAAATTTTGTTGAACTGCCTAATTTTAGAATATAGATTTCGTTCATTATCCACTTATAGAACTAGCGGAAAGCCGTTTTACAAAAGATTTTGAAAGCCTCTACACTAATAGGAATCCGCAGGACCGTTTTGGAATACAGTTTTGAAAATTTCACAATTTTAGACAAAAAGAAAAACGGCAAAGCGGATAAAATCCACTTTACCGTTTTAGAAGATATTCTATTACGCTGCGATTGCGTTGGCGTTGACCTGTTCAATGGTCTTGCGAATACCAAGCCATACACTCAAATCTGTAAAGACCTCTACGATGCTTCCCTGATCTGTAAAAGGCGGCTCCTGCAAAACAGAGAGGTCCTTCATCGTGCCATTGTGTACGATGTACTCGACAATCTGGTTGACAAAGTAAATCTGTCGGCTGTCGAGGTTAGCACCATCCAGATATTGCGAAAATGCAGCTTTCGCCGCAGCCATATCAAGGCCAACAATTTCCCGCACGAACTCGCCCAGAGGCTTTGTGCCATATTCGGCTTCATAATCCTCTTTTGTGCCGACCTCACTCCAAAGAATTTTTTCGAGTTCTTTGACATCTTCGGCAGTGAGCGGGATGTTGCCTTTCAGTTTGGCGATAGCTGAATTATCCTGATGCTGCCGTACATAATATTCGGCTTTTGCCTTATAATTTTTCAGATCATCGTTTTCCAGCTCGGCTTCTTTCCATTCTGTCGAAAGAATTTCGTCAGAGAAATCTGTGGTGTACCGTACCCGCTCGATGGGGATGTACTTGATCAGATCGCGCAGTTCTTTTCGGATGTGCTCAAACTCGTTCACATCGGCAGTTTTGATATAGTCGGTCTGGATAATTTTTTCGAGCAACGCGCGTTTTTGATCAATCTCTGGAATGTTGGACACACTCGCAACCGCCTTCGCCTTTTTCAGCAGCTCGCTGCGGCCATGAGTGTAGAGCTTCCCGGCAAGGTATGCCAATTCGATGCCGTACAGCAGCGCATCAAAACGCAATGCTTTCGGGTCATCCGGTTCCGGCTCAATCAAGGGAGCAAGTTCTTCCCGGGCAATCAGGGTATCCGCATAGGTCAGCGCATTGTAACTGTTTTTGTCTGCGTACAACTCGACATACTTCAAATGCTGTTTGACTGCAAAGTTGTCACGGTTCAGCTTTTGCACCTGACTGACCATGTGCTCCACCAGTGAAGTACGGAACGCTTTCAGTTCTTCCGTTTGGAACTGCATATCCTGCAATTTATACGCAATTTCAAACTGCAAACCGAAAATCGCACCCTGAACGGCAATCATATTCGGGGTGGCATTTCCTTTGTTCATGCGGAAGAACTCAAAATTCCCGCAGAAGTCAAAAATGTAAAACTTCTTCTTGTCCTCACCATCCAGAAGCCCCGGACACAGGCGGGTTCCGCGACCGATCATCTGCCAGAATTTTGCCTTGCTCAGAACCTTTTTGAAAAAGACCAGATTCAGAACCTCCGGCACATCGATGCCGGTGTCCAGCATATCCACCGAGATGGCAATCTGCGGCAACTTCTTCGGGTCTGAGAATTCGTCAATGGCACTCTGCGCATAATTGAGCCGATTGTCGATCACCATGGCATAGCCGTTCAGGTGCGGATATTCCTGATTGAACACTTTGAGGATTTCTTCTGCGTGGTCGTGGCTCTTGGCAAAAATAATCGTCTTACCAATTTTGCTGCCGTAGTCGATTTTCAAGGCGTTCTGCATCACGACATTCAAGACCTGCCGAATGGTGTCCTTGTTGAACAGCCAGCTGTTCAGAGCAGATGCATCAATGCTGGCCGGCAGGTTGCCGTTTTCATCCTCAAAGGTGTTTTCGTAGGCTTCCCGTTCTTCGTCCGAAAGTTCATCGTAGGTGATGCCGTTCTTCATGAACTTTACTTCGCTCTCCACCGAGAGGAAGTCAACCAGAAAGCCATCCTTAACGGCCTGCGCCAGCTCATAACCGTATGTGGGCACACCGTTTTCGAGGTCAAAGATCTCGTAGGTGTTTTTGTCGATCTCATCCTTGGGTGTGGCGGTCAGGCCAACCAGCGGTGCATCGAAATAATGGAAGATGTCGCGGTATTTATTGTAGATGGAACGGTGTGCTTCATCGCAGATGATCATATCAAAATGGCCACAGGTGAACAACTTGCCCTCTGCATCGTGAACGGAATCAATGCAGTTCATCATGGTCTGATAGGTCGAGAACACGCAGTGTGCCGTAAAGTTGTCTTTCTCCTCGCAGAGATTCGTTACAGAAAGCTCCGGAAGGAGGTTGACAAAGCTGCGCTTTGCCTGGGTCACAAGGCTGTTGCGGTCAGCCAGAAACAGCACGTTCTTGACCCAGCCATGCTGCAACAATACATCCACCAGTGCAATGACGGTACGGGTCTTGCCGGAGCCGGTTGCCATGACAAGCAGGGCTTTCCGTCGATTCTTGTGGCCAAAGCTGTCACAAACCGCCTTGATGGCACCTTCCTGATAGTACCGTCCGGCAATGTTTTTGTTTACATCCACATTGGCAAGGCTGGTACGCATGGCTTGCAGATTGAACCATTTTTCAAGGTCGCGCTTGGAGTAAATGGAAGCGACCTTGCGCTCGGGATAGATATTGTCCACGATTCGGGTGTCGAAACCGTTGGTCAGAAATACCACCGGGCGGCGGCCAAACTGCTTTTCGAGAATATCTGCGTACAGCTTTGCCTGCTGGCGGCCTACTGCAACATCCTTACAGGTGCGCTTTGCTTCGATCACAGCCAGCGCACGGCCATCATCGCCGTACAGGACATAATCTGCATAGCCGGTGCCGCTCTTGTTGGGCATCCCGGGCAGAGGAACCTCGTTGACCCAGTTTTTGCCCTCGACCCACCCGGCATCGGTGAGCATGGAGTCAATATACAGTTTCCGGGTCTTGTACTCCGAAAGTTCCAACGGCTTGGGCACATAGGTGGGCTGCTGCGTTTCGCGGCGGGCAGTCAGCTGCGCCTTGAGCTCAGCGTTTTCTTTGATGAGTGCATCCAAATCCACATCCGGCAGGGCAGGCTGTGCAACGGGTGCAGCAGGCTGTTGTGTGAGCAGGGACGCGTCAAATTTCTTTTCCTGATAGCTTGTTCCATAGCAGTACGCCACGAAATCAAGGAACAAAAACAGGTTTTCAAGGCAAAGTTCCGCCTGTTCCCGGCTGATGCTGCGGCTTCCGTGGGCGGCATCATTGCCGCGCTTGCGAATAAAATCCATCCGCCGCCACAAATCATCGTCCACAATGTCGTGAAACTCTTCTGTGCTCATCAGGCTGATGAGCTTATCATCCCACGGCTTGACGAGGGAGCTGTCTACCGAATACATCCATTTGACTGCAAATTCCATGGCACGGCGGCAGTCCAGCACAGCGGTGGCCGCATCAATGGGCAGAATCCTCTCCGCAGCAATCGCGGCATCCGCAAAGCCGGAAAATTGCAGGTCATCCTTCAGAAAGTCAAAGTTGGTCAATTCTCACACCTCCCGGCTTCTATTTTGAACGATTTTCAGCCAAAATGCAAGCGTTTTGCGCAAAAAGTTCTGCGAACAATTTTGATTTGTCGACCTCGGCTACAAAGTCGGCAAACTGGTTTTGGAGGGAAAGAGGGGGAGCCATCAGTTTTAGAGAGTTAATCGCATTAAAATTCAGTCCGGCCTTAACAGCACTTTGATTTTTCGCTGTAAATTGCTCTTTCCCGGCATCACTTTCCATATAATAGGCCACATATAAAGGATTGACTTGTTCATCCTTCAATCGAATACAGGTCAAATGCTGGTTGATATACGCTCCATGGTTAGCAATTTCTTCTGTCACAACACCAGTACGCCCCAAATCGGCTGTAATACTTATGAGCAAATCGTTTTTCTGCACTTTTGTCCGTTTAGCTTCGGCATTATCCGGTGGTGCAACATACTGCACATCCTGAAGTGTGATTTTACAATTCTTTACATTTTTTATCGTTATAAAATACTCTCCGCTATCCGTAAAATATTGCGACCATCCGCGTGAGCCAGATGTGAGAAACGTAATATATGTCGAAAGACTATTGCAGGGGAATCTGTATGGATTGAGCTTCGGGTCTCCAAACATCTCGACAAATCGAGCTTTGATAAGCTCGTCCAACTTGGTGAGCTGCTGCTTTCTGAAATCAATGCTAGACGATACCCGATTAAGCATATTTACAATTTCAAGCTGATTATCGTATTCGTGAAGCTGAATTTTTATAGTAGATAGAGTGGCTTTGTTCAGCGTAGCACCCATAACTGCTTTATTGGTTCCCTTACTCCAATCCTTTGCGCGAAGCAAGTAGTATAAGTATTCCGGCGAAATCTTTTCTACTCCTTTATCAATAAAGGCCATAATAGCTTCGTTGGAATACATCTCTTTTTCTGTTATTGCCACCTTGCCCAAAGACAGCTTAAAGCTCATTATGACCGTATTGGCGGGAATCTTTTTGATGCCACTTTCTGCAACAGCTGAATCCGAAAGCGTCTCTTTTGTATTTGATATATATTTTCCTGAGTTAGTCAGATCCGCAATAGAAATCCAGTTGTTTTCTGATTTTTTCCAATAGCTTGAGTTATCTCTGGATGGGGTTTTACCCATCTGGAGAGTAAAAAGTTCCGACAGGGCGTATTCCATAAACTCTCTCCCACAAATTAGAAGTTGCCTTTTCAGGCAATAAACTTCTGGTGAGAGGTCTTGACGTTGTTCTGATTCACGATTGCATACTGCATGGTGGTGCCGATCTGCGAATGACCGAGGATTTTCTGCACCTGCTCAATGGGCATTCCCTTGTCGATGGCGCGGGTAGCCATGGTGCGGCGGAATTTATGCGGGTGGATCTTGTCCAGATTCAGCTCGCGGCCCAACTCCCGCAAACGAATCTCCACGCCGCTGATCTTCAAGCGGTCAAACGGGGCATCCAGCGTCACGAACAGCGCCGGGTTTGCATCGGTGCGGGAGCGCAGATAGTCCTGTAAATGCAGCTTTGCCTTGGCATCAAAATAAACCCGGCGCTCCTTGTCGCCTTTGCCGAACACTACACACTCGCGGGCTTCAAAGTCGATTTCTGAAATGTTCAGATTCACCAGCTCTCCCACACGAATGCCAGTGGAATACAACAAATCAATCATAGCAAGGTCGCGCGCACACTTGCAGTTATCTCGCAGGCGTTCAATGGCTTCGTCCGAGATGGTTTCCTTCACGGGCTGTTTGGTCTTGATTTTATGGATGCGGCGCATGGGGCTTTTGAGGATGTAGTCCTCTTCTTCCAGCCACGAGAAAAAGCTGGAAATATTCCGGCGCACATTGTCGATGGTCACTTTGCCGCAGTTGTTGATCTTCTGATATTCCACCAGATACCGCCGGATCTCTTCAGTGGTCATCTTGCGCAAGGGTGTATCCACGGTTTGCAACAGCCGTTCCACCGTGACCCGGTAATACTGGATGGTGCGCTCAGAGCAGCCCTCGATTTTCTTGGCATCAAGGAACAGCTTCAGATATTCCTCGTTGGAGATCTGCTCTTTCTGCGCTTCGGATTCAGAAAACGTCTGCAACAGCACCTCTTGCAGCTTTTTCATCTGTGCAACATTCAGGTACTCTGCCATCTCGTTGATGATCTTCACGATTTTGTCTTCCATATTGGCGCACTCCTTTTCTGGTGTACCAACATCCTGCTCCGGCAAAGTGCCTGTTTTTGCTTATTTTCAGCCAAAATACTGTTGCATCAGGCTGTCAAAGAGTAATTGTGTCTGGTCAAGGGCTTTCTGCACTTCAACTTTTGATTTGTCGACCTCGGCTACAAAGTCGGCAAACTGGTTTTGGAGGGAAAGAGGGGGAACAACAACATTAAGGCTTTGAACATCTCCCTGATTTATACTTGCTTGATTAACAGCTTTTTTTGCTCGTGTTAAAATCTGACGGTAAATGTATTGAGAACAAAGCACAGTTGTTATATAAGTGGAATTCACCTTACTATCATCCAAATGAAAGCGCATCATATTGGATTCAAAAACAGTGTCTTCTTGTAAGCCACTAATACGCGCACATTTTCCAAGATATTCAATGCTATTCACACGATTGATAACAATATCATTCTCCACTAACAAATATCGCTCTTTTTCAAAGTCTGTACAACATAACCTTTTCAGATTGTTAAAATCGGTTACTTTTCCATTATAGAAACCATCAATACGCAAAATCGGAGTGCCGAACTTGTCCTGAACATAGGCTGACTGTGGTTTGTATAGTCCATTTTGTGGCATAACAGTCATAATGGAACCCAGCAGCACACAGGGAAATTGCTTGGGGTTCTCCACGAGATCACCAAACATCTCCACAAATCGAGCTTTGACAAGCTCGTCCAGCTTGGTGAGCTGCTCCTGACGATTTGAAATTATAGCCTCTATTCTTTTTAATGTGGAAACAATCTCTCGCTGTTCCGTTTTATCATGCAAATTAAATTCCTCGGTCTTGTAATCCCGGAAATAGATATGCGGAATGGTTGCACCTGAAAAATATTTTTCGAGGTGCATATATTTGACAACATAATATAGATATTCAGATTCAATGCAGTTCTTTGGTATAAGATACTGCATCGTGCCAATGACAGAGGATTTTTCGGGAAGAAGCATCGTTCTCCCAATGCCCGCACCGTCCTTCACAACAGCAACAGTTTGATGTTCCTGCTGATAGGTTTCCATGCTTCCAATACGACCTGATGCACCGTATACCGGATACTTTCCATTTTTATCAACGATGTCCTTTTGCATCAAGCTGGATGTCCCACGTTCGCAAACATCTTCAAGTTTGACTCGCATTGTTTTCTCCCACAAATTAGAATTGTTTCATTTCAAAAGTTCTTCCAAAGCGTCCATCTCTGCGTCGATCTTCTTTTGCAAATCACGCAGCTGTGCCATAATTTCCTGTGTGGAAGGATACTCCACCGGCACATACTCGGTCTTTTTATACTTGTTGATGGACAAATCATAGTCGTTGCCCGCAATCTCGTCTTTCGGTACAAAGAAGCTCTGTTCGGTGCGCTCACGGGTGGCTTCAGCCTCCCGGTTATGAAAGCGAGCGATAATATCGGGAATGTCGTTTTCCGTGGTTGGACTGCGCTTGTCGTCCAGAGAGAAGCCGTCGGCCTTCATATCATAGAACCAAACGTTATCGGTGCCACCGTGGCCGGTCTTGGTGAAAATCAGGATGGCAGTAGAAACACCCGCATAGGGCTTGAACACGCCGGAGGGCATAGAAATTACGGCTTCCAGACGGTTGTTCTCGATGATCTCCCTGCGAATCGCCTTATGTGCAGTGGAAGAGCCGAACAGAACGCCATCCGGGACGATGCAGGCACAGCGTCCGCCGACCTTCAGCATCCGCAGGAACAGAGCGAGGAACAGCAGCTCGGTCTTTTTGGTCTTACAGAGCTTGAGCAGGTCGGTGGAAACAATGTCGTAGTCCAAACTGCCCTTGAATGGGGGATTTGCCAGAATCAGGCTGTATTTGTCCTTGTCGGGGTTCTGGTCGCTCAGGCTGTCGCGGTACTCGATGAACGGGTTGTCCACGCCGTGGGTCATCATGTTCATAGCACCGATGCGCAGCATGGTGCGGTCCATGTCGAAGCCGTGGAACATGTGGTTCATGTAGTGGTCTTTGTTTTTGCGGTCAAAGAACACTTCCTGCTTGCGGTTTTTGCGCAGATATTCGCCAGCGGCTACAAGGAAGCCCGCCGTGCCGCAGGCCGGGTCGCAAATCACATCATCAGCGCGGGGCTGCATCAGGTCAACCATCATGCGGATGATGTGGCGTGGGGTGCGGAACTGACCGTTGACACCCGCCGTTGCCAGCTTGGAAAGCAGGTACTCGTAGATATCGCCGCGAATGTCAGTGTTGGAAAGCTGCGCCGCCTGCTCATACATTCCGTCCATAGCAGTCACGATTTTATCCAACATCAGCGGCGTGGGCACTTTGAAAATGGCATCACCCATGTACTTGGCGTAGGCACTGTCCTTGTCGCCGTGCAGATTCTTGATGAAGGGGAACACCATCTCCTGCATGGTGGAGTACATTTTGCCTGCCGGGAAATCGTGGAAAACGCTCCATTTGAGCTGTGCACCGTCCACGGTGCGCTCCCCGACCTGTACCTCGCCCGCAAAGATGCTCTTGTAGGGCAGACCCAGCATAGCGGCTTCTTTGGCGTGGGTGTTGTCGCTTTCATCGAGGTCGTGAATGAACATCAGATAGGTCATCTGCTCGATCACATCCAAGGGATTCGTCAGGCCGCCCGTCCAGAAAATTTCCCACAGGCTGTCAATTTTGCTTTTCAGTTCTCCGGTTACCATGTATGTTCCTCCTGCGTGTCGAGAAAATGAGCTCGACAAACAATAATTTGTTATGCCATTATTATACCGTTTCTTCGGGATCGGTTCAATCTGCAAAAGGGGGAAGCCCGGAGTTTTCTACATTGTATGAATTTTATGTTGAAAATTCGATGTTTCGTCCTATTGACGGTTTTGTGCAGAACAGCTATAATATAATTTGTATTATCATAATTCAAATTATATTAAGCAAGAGGTGAACGGTATGGACTTCATCGGCAGAACATCCGAACTGGCAACGCTGAATGCAGAATTAGAGCGTGGCAGCGGTTTTGTGGTGATTTACGGCAGGCGGCGTGTTGGAAAAACAACGCTGATTAAAGAGTTTATCAAGGACAAACGCGCATTCTACTTTCTGGCAACCACAGAGAGCGAAGCCCAGAGCATGAAGCGGTTTGCCGGGGTGCTTTCCCGCACTACTAAGAATCCCATGCTCAGCAAAGTCACATTCACCGACTGGCTGGATTTATTCCAAGTGGTAGCAGACGACCACCCGGACGAGAAAAAGGTGCTTGTCATTGATGAATTTCCGTATCTGGTCAAGACGAACCCGGATTTCCCGTCCATCTTGCAAAACGCATGGGATGAAGTGCTGAAAGACCATAACGTGATGCTGATTCTCTGCGGTTCCCTCATCAGCATGATGAAAAAACACGCTCTGGCATACGACAGCCCGCTCTATGGCCGTAGAACGGCACAGATCCGGCTGATGCCGCTGCAATTCACGGATGTATATGAAGCGCAGAACCTGTCGTTTGAGCAGGCTGTGGAGCAGTATGCCATCACGGGCGGAGTACCGAAATATATGGAGTTTTTCCAGTCGGACGAACCGCTGGTGGAGCAGATTCGGCGTGTGGTGCTGTCGAAAAATGGCTTTTTGTACGAAGAACCCGATTTCCTGCTCAACGAGGAAGTACAGACGCCTATCAACTATTTTTCTGTGCTGAAAGCGATTTCGGACGGCAATCACAAGCTAAGCAAGATCGGCATGACGATGGAGCAGGACACTTCAGCCATCACGCCGTACCTGAAAACACTAATCGACCTTGGCTTTGTCACCAAAAATGTCCCCATCACAGAAAAGAACCCGGAGCGTTCCCGGAAGAGCCTGTACTATGTTTCGGACAACTTCATCCGCTTCTGGTTCCGCTATGTGTACCCATTCAAGGGAGAGTTGGAACTGGACAACCAACAGATCGTGCTGGACGAGATGGGCAAAGACTTTAAGCAAAAATTTGTGGCTTTCGCTTATGAGAGCATCTGCCGGAACATCTTTGCGGAGCTGTGCCGCAAGGGACAAATCGACTTTGCACCCTCACGCATTGGCTCTTACTGGCGCAACGACAACGAGGGAGACACAGAAATCGACGTTGCTGCGGTGGACAATCAGCACAAACGGCTGTTCCTTGGCGAGTGCAAGTACCATGCGAAACCTGTGGATGTGGCGGTCTACTCTGCCTTGCAAGAAAAGGGGCAGTCCAAAGAACTTACAGCGGCCTTTAAGGGCTATGAAATTGTGTACGGACTGTTCTCTAAGAGCGGCTTTACCGATCGACTGGTGGAGATGGCTGCAGAGAATCCGAACTTGATTTTGATTCAGGAAGACACTGTTTATGAGAACAATATAATTTGAATTATCATAATTAGGATTATATTGTTTGGATATGTCCTGCGTACTATGTTTAGCGAGCAAGCATATCCCGTGGAGTGCGGGAACTCGCTATATTTTTGTAAAAAGTATCGACATTGACGAAGAAAGTATCGCTTTCGATATATTGCGTTCCCCAAAAGTATCGACTTTCGATTGAGCATATTATCGTGTATCGCGTTTTTTCCTTGCAATGCCACATCAACGGTGTATAATACTTTTAGAGGATAGCGGCGTTGACCAGCTATCGGTGGCATTGAAGCAATAGACTGGTTCGGCATCAGCCTGTTGTAGAGCCAAACCGTGGGTTCAGCGATAACCACAAGCCGAATAGATTCACTCGAATCGAACGAAAACGCAAAATGCCCGCTCACCGTGGAGATTCAGCTCCAGAGGTGGGCGGATATTTTTGGTTATTCAGCGGAGAACTGGACAGCAACAAAATAAAAGGGACACCTACAACACCGTAGTGCTGTCCGATGTCCCTCGCGACTGATTTTATCGTTGTCCGCCAACCTCAGGCCCTTACGTCCTGCATCTCTTTCGGGTTTTATCATTGCCCGCCAACCTCAAGCCCTTACGTCTTGCATCAGATCGGATTTTAGGTGTCAGCCACACCAGCGGAGTGACGTCCGCTTTCCATTCAAGATTATATTCAATTTACACCTCAATAGCAATGCCCCATACAAAAGTTTAGCGAGGTGAGTATATCCTATGAGGTACGGAAAGTGTGGAAAGCAATGCGGAAAGTGCGGAAACTTGCCATAGAAAAGTGGCAACCTCTACGCTAAAAGTGGCAACTTCATCTCAAAAAATGGCAACCTCTATGCTAAAAGTGGCAAGTGACATATACAAAACGCCATTATACAGAACTGCCCACTCCCCTGAGAACTTCTCAGACGAGTGGGCATTCTTCTTTCCGTGTATCAAATTTACCTTTGTGGTCACTCAAATCGCCACCAAGTCATGGATCAAAAATCATCATTTTTTATTTGTCCCAGAGTAAGTGCACGGTTTCTGCACTGTTTTTGCACGGTTTCAAGGGATACAATGGGCACTCTGACTTGCAAAATACGACAAAGGGTGCAGAAATTGCCAGGCAGAAAATCACGATGCTTTGCGCAAAAATGACGAAAACTCGAAACTTCTAAAATCAGAGTGTTCTGCCCGGTGGGCTCTTTTAATCAGAGGGCCAGGGATTCGAGTTCCCTCGAGCGCACCAAAATCCCACGAAGAATCGTAAGATTCCTCGTGGGATTTTCCATTTTCTGGGGCTCTGCACACTTTTGCACACTTTTTGCACACCGGCGGGAAAGCCGTGTTTTTCCTTGCATTGTCTGCATTCTGTGCATCGTGAGCGTTTTTTCCATACTTTTTTCAGGCGAACAGCAGGCGGGTGAACTCACGCCGCTGCTCGGGGTTCATCTGTCGGACAACTTTCAGCATCCCTTCCGGGGTGATCTGGATGCTGTCCGGCAGATTTTCTTTTACCGGCACAGAGCCGGATTTGGGGGAGCCGATGTCCTGTGAATAGAAGTCTGCTTCCAGCTTCTCAGCCAGCTCCAACCGGGGCTTGTCCTGCGTGTGGGCGTAGGTGTCCATCAGGATGCCGGTGGTGGCGTGACCGGTGTTGCCCTGCACGGCTTTAATGTTGCCGCCGGATTCAATCAACTGGTAAGTGGCACTGGAGTGGCGCAGACCGTGGAACACGATCTTCTCAAACTCCGGGTGCTCTGCACGCCAAGTGCGGTACCATTTAGAAAGGGCTTCCGGGGCAACAGGCATACCGTTGGGCAGGCGGAAGAGCTGGCCACAGTTGCGATATCTGCCATCCATGGCAAGCTCGTCCTGACGGAGCTTTTCCAGCCAAGCCAGCAGTTCCTCTTTCAAGGGTTTCGTCAGATAAAGGGTGCGGCTGGATTTCTTGGTTTTCGGCTTCTTCAGCACCAGTGCGGAGCTGCTGCCCTCACGCTGGTCGGGGAAGATGTGGTAGATCTGATTCGGGTCGGTCTTTTCCAGTGCAGCCTTTTCGGTGCGCTGTAAGCTCCTGCCGACCGTGATGGTCCCACGTCCATCCGCTGCATCAAAGTCGATGTCTCCCGGCTGCAAGCCAAGGATCTCTCCGACACGCAGCGAGAGAATCATGCTCAGATGAACAGCAAGGTGGAGCGTAGGGTCGGTCATGGTCTGCAACGCAGCAAGCATGGTCTTTTCGTCCCAGATGGCACGTTCTTCCGAGGTCGATTTTGGGGCTTCTCTCGGAATCGGTGACTTGAGGAGCAGACCCCACTCAACGGCATAGGAAAAAGCAGTCTTGAGCATGGCATGGACTTCCCGGATGGAAGCACCCGTCAGAAACTGCCGCTTCTGTTTGTCGGTGAGCGTTTGCTTGACACCCTGCTTATACAGTCCGCGCGGTGTCCGGCTCAAAGTGGCGTAGAACTGTTCGAGGTCATACGTCTGAACCTTCTGAATCTGCTTCTTGCCGAGATAGGGCACGACAAGATTCTGAATCATGGCTACCGTGTGGGTGTAGGTTTTGGGTGCCCACTTGTGCTTGCTGGACTGGATGGGGAGCCACTTGTACAGCATTTCCGCTACCGTCATTGCATCAGGTATGAGGAACGTACCGTCCAAGAGTTCTTTCTCTACCGAGATCTTGCGGTCTTGCGCTTCCTTCTTGGTTTTGAAACTCTCCCAGCCTTCACAGATCCGGCCAGCATGGTCTTTGTATTTGAAACGAACGGAGTAGGAATCTCCGCGCCTGAGAATAGATGCCATAGATGTTCCCTCCCTCAGACCGCTGCAAACCAATCGTCAAAGC
>ERZ791612.1056-NODE-1056-length-13071-cov-5.645283_pt1 | contig 13071 bp, 8 predicted proteins | sample MGYA00509963_ERZ791612 | MGnify/ENA primary metagenome ERZ791612 (study PRJEB30046, sample SAMN00791906) | human gut metagenome | study: EMG produced TPA metagenomics assembly of the A metagenome-wide association study of gut microbiota in type 2... | reverse complement strand
ATGTTTAGTTACCTTTTGCGGAGATATTCATTTTTGTTTTATAGAGGAAAGTTAGTTTAAAATTGGTGAAAAACACATCGCATCATACATAATTATTTGAAAAACACTGAAAAATGAAAATTAAATAAGTAAATTTGCAACTGATTTAAATCATTATTGCATATTTATTTTAACATCCAAATCTTATATGAGAAAGACTTTACTATCGTTGTGCATAGCTATGGCGTCGCTCTCTGCTTTTGCTGTTCCTGCAAGAAAGGGCACTACCGTCATCAAGCTTGTCAATGGAACCGAACTGAAGGCTTCGCTTCAGGGCGACGAGTTCCTGCACTATTATCTCGCCGAGGACGGCAAGTGCTACTATCAGAATGCCGATGGGCTTTACGAGCTCATGGATATGCCGGCTGCTCGTGAGAGTGCGCGCCTGAAGCGTGCCAAGGTGAACGAGGTCATTGGCGCAAAACGTCTGCGTATGAAGAAGGCTGACGAGGGCAAGAAGGGCTACTTCGGACAGAAGAAGGGTCTGATCATGCTCGTGCAGTTCCCCGACCGTCCGTTCAACAGCAAGCACGACAAGGCGTTCTACGAGAAGTTTGCCAACAAAGAGAACTACGTGGAAGGCTCATTCAAGGGTTCAGTGCGCGACTACTACCACGCACAGAGCGGTGGTCAGTTCGAGCTGACGTTCGATATCGTCGGTCCGGTCACAGCTCCGAAGGAGGCTGCTTACTACGGCGAGAACTACTCTAACGGCAGAACGGACTGTCACATCGGCGAGCTCGTGGCATGGGCACTCGGCCAGTGCAAGGGCAAGGTGAACTTCAAGGACTACGACTGGGACAACGACGGCTATGCCGACCAGGTGTTCCTCCTCTACGCCGGACGTGGCGAGAACTATGAGGGAGCAGCTGCGTCTAACATCTGGCCTCACATGAGCACTCTCCGCGCAAGCGACTACGGTCAGGTGTACGATACGGGCGAGGGCATTTACATAAACACATACGCTTGCAGTAGCGAGCTCAACCCCGACAAGGAGTGCGACGGCATCGGCACCGTATGCCACGAGTTCTCTCACTGTCTTGGCTTCGCCGACATGTACGACACTACCTACTCCGGCGGCTACGGCATGGACGACTGGGACTTGCTCCACTCTGGCTGCTACAACGGCAACGGCTTCTGCCCGGCAGGCTTCACAGGCTACGAGAAGTGGGTGGCTGGCTGGATAGAGCCAATCGAGCTGGTGAAGAACCAGGACATTTCGAACATGAAACCGCTCAGCGAGGGTGGCAAGACATACATCATGTACAACGAGAACAACCGCGACGAGTACTACATCATCGACAACCGCCAGAAAACAAACTGGGACGCATCGCTGCCAGGTAACGGTTTACTCGTGACACATGTCGACTATCTTCAGTCGGTGTGGGATGCAAACAGCGTGAACGACGACCCGCTTCACCAGCGTATGTCGGTGTTCCATGCCGACAACATGGCGACAGGTCATAAAGCAGCCTACGATACATATCCGTACATGGAGAATGGCGTTGTGAAGAACGACAGTCTTACCGACACTTCTGCGCCTGCTGCTACACTCTTCAACGCCAACTTCGACGGCTCGAAGCTCATGGGCAAGGCTCTGCTTGGCATCACACAGAACGCCGACAGAACCGTTTCGTTCCGTTTCCGCGGTCTGCCTGGCATGAACATCGACATCGTTCCGGGTGCAGTGCTCCTCAACGAGACCTTCGACACCAACACCGGCAAGGGTGGCAACGACAACGTTTGGAGTCCTAATACATATAACGCACTGAAGACCGACCTGACCGGTTGGGTTTTCAACAAGGGCTATGCCGGCAACAAGTGCGCACGCTTCGGCTCAAAGGCAGTGCCGGGCGAGGCTTCTACGCCTTCGTTCAACGTGCCGGGCAAGGTGCGCCTCACATTCAAGGCGGCTCCGTTCAAGGGCGACGACAACACTATCGACGTTTACTTCGGCAACAAGATGCTTGAGCGCTTCTTCATGGAGGAAGGCAAGTGGAACGACTATGCTGTAGAGTTTGAGGGCAACGGCTACGACCGTGTCTACTTCAACGGCGGAAAGCGCTTCTTCCTCGACGAGGTGAAGGTATGCGTGGCTGGCGAGACCGGCATCGAGGACGTGAAGGTCGACGTTAAGACCAACGACGGACGCATCTACACCATCGACGGACGCTATGTTGGCAACAACTTCAGCACATTAGGAAAGGGCATCTACATCCAGAACGGAAAGAAATACGTGAAGTAAATAAATTCTCAAGAGGTGCGTTCGGCACACTCTTGGCAAGTGTTTAAACAAAAAAAGTAGCAGAAGTCGTTGACCTCTGCTACTTTTTTTTAGTATCAATGTTGACTTTATCTATGCTGCATCGACCGTTGCGGATGTCTGCGTCGACCGTTGCGGATGTCTGCGTCGACCATTGCGGATGTCTGCGTCGACCGATGCGGATGTCTGCGTCGACCGATGCGGATGACAGTTGTTGCGTTTTTTAATTGCGGAACACTAAGCCTTCGCTGTCTGCATCGATTGTAATCGGCTTCTCACGCGATACTTCGTCGGAGAGAATCTTCTTCGAGAGATCGTTGAGCACGCAGCGCTGTATGGCGCGTTTCACTGGGCGTGCACCGAACTCCGGGTCGAAGCCCTCGTCGGCGAGGAAGCCGATGGCTGCCGGCGTGACGTTGAGCGTGAAGCCCTGTGGCTCCAGCATCTTCTTCACGGCGTTCATCTGCAGCGTTACAACCTCCGCAATCTCCTCCTTCGTGAGCGGCAGGAACATGATAGTCTCGTCGATACGGTTGAGGAACTCCGGACGTATCGTCTTCTTCAGCATCTCCATCACCTTCTCCTTAGTGTCGTCGATGACATGGTCGCGGTTCTCGGGCGTGATGCCGGCGAACTGAGCCTGTATGTATTGGCTACCAAGGTTTGAAGTCATAATAATGATGGTGTTCTTGAAGTTGACGGTGCGACCCTTGTTGTCGGTGAGTCGTCCGTCGTCGAGCACCTGCAAGAGGATGTTGAACACGTCGGGGTGAGCCTTCTCTATCTCGTCGAAGAGTACGACAGAGTAAGGTTTGCGGCGTACAGCCTCCGTCAGCTGACCGCCCTCGTCGTAGCCTACGTATCCTGGAGGCGCACCGATGAGTCGAGATACGCTGAACTTCTCCTGGTACTCGCTCATGTCGATACGCGTCATCATCGTCTCGTCGTTGAACAGGTATTCGGCGAGAGCCTTTGCCAGCTCCGTCTTGCCCACACCCGTCGTGCCGAGGAATATGAACGAAGCGATAGGTCGCTTCGGGTCCTGCAGTCCGGCACGCGAACGTCTTACGGCATCGCTCACGGCTTTGATAGCCTCGTCCTGTCCGATGACGCGGCGGTGCAGCTCCTCCTCAAGGTGCAGCAGCTTCTCGCGTTCGCTCTGCATCATGCGCGTAACGGGTATTCCCGTCCAGCGGCTTACCACCTCGGCTATGTCGTCGGCTGTCACCTCCTCGCGTATCATGGCGTTGCCGCCCTGCGTCGACTTCAGCTGGTTCTGTATCTGTCGGATGTCCTCCTCAAGAGCCTTCAGTCTGCCGTAGCGTATCTCAGCCACGCGCTCGTAGTTGCCCTCGCGCTCGGCGCGCTCCGCTTCGAACTTCAGCTGCTCCATCTGTTGCTTGTCCTGCTGAATCTTGTTCACCAAGCCCTTCTCGCTCTCCCATTTAGCGCGGAACGCCTTCTCCTGGTCGCGCAGTTCGGCGATGTCCTTGTCGAGCTGCTTAATCTTCTCGGTGTCGTTCTCGCGCTTGATAGCCTCGCGCTCAATCTCGAGCTGCTTCAGTCGGCGCGTAATCTCGTCGAGTTCCTCGGGCACAGAGTCGCGCTCCATGCGCAACTTTGCAGCCGCCTCGTCCATGAGGTCGATAGCCTTGTCGGGCAGGAATCGGTCGGAGATGTAACGCTCCGAAAGCTTTACGGCAGCTATGCAGGCATCGTCCTGTATGCGCACCTTGTGGTGATTCTCGTAGCGTTCCTTCAGACCACGAAGTATGGAGATAGCCGAAAGCTCGTCAGGTTCGTCGACCATTACGGTCTGGAAACGGCGTTCCAGAGCCTTGTCCTTCTCGAAGTACTTCTGATACTCGTTGAGCGTCGTAGCACCGATGCTGCGCAGCTCGCCACGCGCAAGTGCCGGTTTGAGGATGTTGGCAGCGTCCATAGCACCTTCGCCACCGCCTGCACCTACAAGCGTATGAATCTCGTCGATGAAGAGGATGATGCGACCGTCGGCGTTGGTCACCTCCTTGATGACGCTCTTCAGTCGCTCCTCGAACTCGCCTTTGTACTTGGCTCCGGCTACGAGTGCGCCCATGTCGAGCGAGTAGAGCTGCTTGTCCTTCAGGTTCTCTGGTACGTCGCCGCGCACGATGCGCTCCGCCAAGCCTTCCACGATGGCAGTCTTACCCGTACCCGGCTCACCGATTAATATCGGGTTGTTCTTAGTGCGTCGCGAGAGAATCTGCAGCACGCGACGTATCTCCTCGTCACGACCTATAACGGGGTCGAGCTTGCCCTGGCGCGCCTCCTCAACGAGGTTTTTGGCGTACTTCTCGAGGCTCTGGAAGTTTTCGTCAGCCGACTGCGACTGTATCTTCTCGCCCTGACGCAACTCCTGTATAGCTTTCACGGTGTCAGCCTCGGTCATGCCTGCGTCCTTGAGGATGCGACTCGCCGTAGAGTTCACCTGCAAGAGAGCGAGCAGAATAGGTTCTACGCTCGTAAACTCGTCGCCTTTCTTCGTAGCGAAGTCCTGCGCACGCTGCAGCACGGCGTTGGTATCGTTAGAAAGATAAGGCTGTCCGCCCTGAACGCGCGGCAGACGCTGCAGCTCGGCGTCGGCAACGCTCTCCACCTGCATGGCATTCACGCCAAGCTTCTGGAAGATAAAGGTCGTAACGTCCTTAGCCTTCACAAGCAGAGCCTTCAGCAAGTGCATCGGCTCGATGCTCTGCTGACCACTGCGCTGTGCGGTGTTCAATGCCTCTTGAACAACCTCTTGTGCTTTGATTGTGAATTTGTCGAATGTCATATCGTTCTCCTTTCTTTTTGTTTTCTTGTTTTCTATAAACCATTACACAAACTATATTCCAACGTTATATATGTGACAATATGTCGCTACGAACGGCTGTTTTAGTTGTTTTCGGTGACAAAGTGTCAGCAAACGGGCGTTTTTATTCGGTTTCTGGGCTTTTTGTTTGGTTTAAGTTGCGCAGTCTGAGTATTTATTACTATATTTGTAGAAGTGAAAAGACGCAACTAATAAACACAACTAATAAACCAAAAACCAACAAAACTTATGAAGAAAGCAATTAACCTATTGATGTTGCTGCTGCTATATGTCGTAGCGGCAAGTGCGCAGAAGTACGACGTGAAGTGTCTACGTGGCGACTCTGTTGCTGTATATGATGTTGTGGAGACAATCCGCTCAGAGGACACCTACTACAGTAAGGGCGAGAAACTCGTGTTCTATCTGCACGATGGCGATCAGGTAGAAGGCGTGGATAAGTTCTACGACAAGGGTGTGATTGATACGGGAGGCTCCATTGGATATGCCGTAATACAGAAAGACGGCAAGAAATACTGCACGCTTAGCGAGAACCTCGTGTTCAGTAAGGACAACCCGGAGGGTGTAGAGGACAAGGTGCTGACGAAGTCGGACGAGTTGGCGCATACCATACAGGGCCGCATCTTCTATTCTATTATACCTTATATTATAATAGCGTTGTTGTTCCTCGGCGTTATGGTGCTCAACATCTTGGCTATGAGGAGCAATAAGATACGCTCGATGGCAGTGATAGCAATACCTGTGTGTATCATGCTGGGCACGCTGATTGAGATATGGGCTTACAGCGTGTTGGGCTCCGACTGCTTCTGGTGGTGCGACAAGAACCGTTACGGCTTCTTCGGTTCGCTGCTGCGTATCATTCCGTTCGGCTTGATAGTTTTCTATCAGGTTATGAGCATCAAGTTCTACGAACCTGTCATCTTGGGCGAAGCCTTTGATGGCGACGTGCAAGACGGTATCTCCGTAAAACCTGCACTCATAAGTATGCTCGCTGCATTCCCCGTGCTGATAGCTTCTGCTCTCATATGCGAGTTCTTAGGCTTGGGCGGATGGATTGAAACGCTCTTAATACTCGTTTCTTTCCTTTTGGCATTGGGCATTGGTGTCTTTCTCTCGTTGAAGCGCAACATCGAGCTTATGAAGAGCAAGAAGTTGGGCCTCCTGCTCACACTCTTCACTGTTGTCTATATACTCGGCTGCATCGTAGCCGTATGGGGTCTGATTGTCGTTATCTTCAAACTGATTATTCAGATATTGATAGTCGGCGGCATAATATGCTTCATTCTGTACGCAATGCCCGCACCCAGTAGTGGCGGCGGAGGAGGTACTACCTATCGCACCGTCTACTACGATGAAGACAATAAGGCGCACGACTCAGCATACGCATGTGATAAGGCAAACGAGGAAATTGCAAAGCGTGAGGCAGGAAAACACAATTAAGCACACGTTCTGTTTTGTCGTGTAGAAAAAAAGTGATACTTTTGCATTGAATAAGATAGGCTGCGCCCCGCATTCAGCTACGGAGTGCAGCCTTAAACTTGAAAAACAAACAACTAAAAACAAATCTCTATCAAAAATGAAAAACAAAAAGTTCTATTCGTGGCTCGTAGTGGCACTGCTTTGGGTGGTGGCATTGCTCAACTATATGGATCGTCAGATGCTCTCAACCATGCAGGACGCAATGAAGCTCGATATTGTGGAGCTGCAGAAGGCTGAGGCTTTCGGCGCGCTCATGGCTGTGTTCCTCTGGATATACGGCATCGTGAGTCCGTTCGCAGGTGTTGTTGCCGATCGTGTGAGCCGCAAGAAGCTCGTGGTGGGCAGTCTGTTCGTATGGTCAGCCGTTACGTACCTCATGGGCTACGCCTCCGACTTTACGCAGCTCTATTGGTTGCGTGCGCTTATGGGTGTCAGCGAGGCGTTGTATATACCTTCCGCATTGTCGCTCATCGCCGACTGGCATGAGGGCAAGTCGCGCTCGCTGGCTATCGGTATACACATGACGGGTCTGTACGTGGGTCAGGCGGTGGGCGGATTTGGTGCTACTATCGCTGCCACCTTCTCATGGCATAGCACCTTCTACTGGTTCGGCATCATCGGCATTGCCTACTCTGTTGTGCTCGCACTGCTTCTGCACGACAAACCGAAGGCTGTGGCTGCTGTCGCAGCTTCGCCCAATCCTGCAACGCTGATGAAGAAGGAGAGCCTTTGGCGCGGACTCAGCGTCGTGCTCTCTACATGGGCGTTCTGGGTGATACTCATCTACTTCGCTGTGCCGAGCCTTCCGGGTTGGGCTACTAAGAACTGGCTGCCTACGCTCTTCGCCGACAGTCTCGGTCTGGATATGGCGCAGGCTGGTCCGATGTCTACTATCACCATCGCTGCGTCGTCGTTCGTGGGCGTGCTTCTCGGTGGCGTGTTGTCCGACAAGTGGGTGCTGCGCAACATACGCGGACGTATATATACCAGTGCTATCGGCTTGGGCATGACAATCCCGGCACTCGTTCTGCTCGGCTTCGGCCATAGCGTAGTGGCGGTAGTGGGAGCCGGAATGTTGTTCGGCATTGGCTTCGGCATGTTCGACGCTAACAACATGCCTATACTCTGCCAGATTATCTCGGCTAAGTATCGCGCTACGGCTTACGGCATCATGAATATGGTGGGCGTGTTCGCAGGTGCTGCTGTCACTCAACTGCTCGGCAAGTGGACCGACGGTGGCAATCTCGGCATGGGTTTCGCCGTGCTCGGTGGCATTGTCATCGTGGCACTCGTGTTGCAGTTGGTGTGCTTGCGCCCAACATCAGACAATGTTGAATAAATGTTGAGGTGGTGAGATGTTGAGGTGGTGAGAATACTCAATAACTTTTCATCTCTTAATTGAAAACAATAAATTAATAACCAATTAAAATAAACAAGACTATGGAAAAAATCGTAGGACTTATCGACGCACCGTTTACACCGTTCTATGCAAATGGTGACGTTAATCTCGAACCAATCGAGGCTTATGCAAAGATGTTGCAGAAGAATGGCTTGAAGGGCGTGTTCATCAACGGATCGTCTGGCGAGGGATATATGCTCACCACCGAGGAGCGTATGCAGCTGGCAGAGCGTTGGGTGAGTGTTGCTCCCGAGGGCTTCAAGGTTATTGTGCACGTAGGCAGCTGCTGCCTGCGCGAGAGTGTGCGCCTTGCCGAGCACGCTCAGAAGATTGGTGCATGGGGCATCGGCTCGATGGCACCTCCGTTCCCGAAGATTGGTCGCATCGAAGAACTCGTGGAGTATTGCGAGACTATCGCGAACGCTGCTCCGGAGTTGCCGTTCTACTACTATCATATTCCTGCGTTCAACGGCGCATTCCTGCCGATGGTAGACCTCTTGAAGGCTGTCGACGGACGCATCAAGAACTTTGCAGGCATCAAGTACACTTACGAGGCTCTCTACGAGTACAACCAGTGCCGTCTCTACGGTGGTGGCAAGTTCGACATGCTCCACGGACAGGACGAGACAATCCTCCCGAGCCTTGCCCAGGGTGGCGCTCGTGGCGGCATTGGCGGCACAACCAACTACAACGGTCGTGAACTCGTGGGCATCATCGACGCATGGAACCGCGGCGACCTCGAGACAGCTCGTGAGAAGCAGAACTTCTCACAGGAGGTTATTAACGTCATCTGTCACTTCCGCGGCAACATCGTGGGCGGTAAGCGCATCATGAAGCTCCTCGGCTTCGACCTCGGACCTAACCGTGTGCCTTTCCGCAACATGACTGATGAGGAAGAGGCTCAGATGAAGAAGGAACTCGAGGAGATTGGATTCTTCGAGCGTGCCAATCAGTTCTAATGTCAACCCATCAACATAACAACATTTCAACCATAAGAAATGAACGTAAAAGAATATATCAAGTCTTGGGCTGAGTCTTACAAGAAAGACCTCACCGAGAATATCATGCCGTTCTGGATGAAGTACGGCTTAGACCGCGAGAACGGTGGCGTGTACACCTGCGTCAACCGCGACGGATCGCTCATGGACACAACAAAGTCGGTGTGGTTTCAGGGACGTTTCGCCTTCATTTGCTCATTCGCTTATAACAATGTAGAGAAGAACCAGGAGTGGCTCGACGCTGCCAAGTCTACACTCGAGTTTATCGAGAAGCACTGCTTCGACGAGCAGGGACACATGTACTTCTCTGTAACAGCTGAGTGCAAGCCACTGCGCAAGCGCCGCTACGTGTTCTCGGAGACCTTCGCCGCAATCGCGATGTCTGAGTATGCTCTCGCTACTGGCGACCAGCACTGGGCAAAGCGCGCCATCCAGGTGTTTGAAGACACACAGCGCTTCCTCGCTACACCGGGCTTCCTGCCTGCTAAGTTCGAGGCTGACGTGAAGTTGCAGGGTCATAGTATCGTCATGATCCTCATCAACGTAGGCTCTTGCATCCGCAAGGTTGTGGACGATCCGAAACTCACTCAGCAGATTGACGAGTCGATTGAGAAGTTGAAGAAGTACTTCATCCATCCAGAGTTCAAGTGCTTGCTTGAAACAGTTGGCGAGAATGGCGAGTTCATCGACACCAACATGACTCGTACCATCAACCCTGGCCACTGCATCGAGACCTCTTGGTTCATCATGGAGGAGGCTAAGCTGCGCGGCTGGGACAAGCCGATGTTCGACCTGGCTCTGCAGGTGTTCGACTGGTCGTGGGACTGGGGCTGGGACAAGCAGTACGGCGGCATCATCAACTTCCGCGACTGCAAGAACCTGCCATCGCAGGACTACTCGCAGGACATGAAGTTCTGGTGGCCGCAGTGCGAGACCATCATCGCTTCGCTCTACGCTTACCTCGGAACCGGCGACGAGAAGTATCTCTACCGTCACGAGCGCATCAGCGAGTGGACATACGCCCACTTCCCCGATGCCGAGTACGGCGAGTGGTACGGCTATCTGCATCGCGACGGAACAGTGGCACAGCCGGCTAAGGGCAACCTCTACAAGGGTCCGTTCCACATTCCGCGTATGATGATCAAGGGCTACATGCTCTGTCAGGAGATATTGAAAAAGCTCGAAGCATAGGAGGGTATGGCATCCTGTCATACCCACGCACCCATTTTGTTGCATTGGAGTAGGGTGCTACGCACCCACTAAGTTGTCTTAGAGTAGGGTGCCACGCACCCACTTAATTGCATTAGAGTAGGGCGTGTCAAAATAGAAAATACGATATTCTATTTTGGCACATCCTCCCTTTAATTTCTATTTTTTATGAACCGACTCCTGTCCTTATTCCTTTTTCTTTCCGCTACACTGCCTCTCTCTGCGCAGCACGTGCATAGCGTTGTTGGTTTTCCCTCTGCCGAACCAGGTTATTCGCTCGGTGTGTCGGCATGTTATGCCGGTCAGATAGGTGATTATCTCGTTATGGCTGGCGGTTGCAACTTCCCCGAAGCAGGCAAGCCGAAAAAGTATTACGCTGGTGTGTATGCAGCACGCATAGACCGCGAGACACTGCAATGGCGCTTGGTGGGTTTCCTGCCCGAGCCGGCTGCGTATGGCGCAACGGTTGCGAGTGGCGACAGTCTGCTCTTCATCGGTGGCAACAACAACGACCACTCGCTTGCCTCGGTTTATAGTGTACGCTTGAACGCTGCCGGCACCGGTATTGCGCTTAACCGTCTTGCAGACCTGTCTGCTACGGCGGACAACATGGCTGTGGCACTCGCCGGAACAGACGTATTCGTTGTTGGTGGCAATCAGGATGGCAAGCCGTCTGCCAATGTTCTGCGCTATCAGCTCGACTCAAACGTCACCAACCAAGGCGCAAACTCGATTGCTCAAGCATCTAACAACACTGCGTTTGTCACACTCCGCATCCCGGGTGCGCCACGTGTGCAGCCCGTAGTCGTTGCTTATAATAATAAGGTGTATGTTTGGGGAGGTTTCTATGCCCATGGCGAGCAGAGCAAGGTACACACCGATGGCTATGTCTACGACATACGTACGAAGGAGTGGGGCGTTCTGTCTGCTCCGCGCTCTGCGGATGGCGAGGAGATGACGCTTTCGGGTGGTATTGCGTGGGCGGACGGCAATCGGTTGTACGCCACAGGCGGCGTGAACCGCACGATATTTCTCGATGCAATTAGCGGTAGATATGAGTGTGTGAAGAAAGACGATTACCTCAAGCAGCCAATCGGCTGGTATAAATTCAGTGGTAATCTTTATGTCTTTGATGCTGTCGCAGGGCAATGGCTCACCACGACATTCGCCAATCAGGCTCTCGCACGAGCAGGGGCACAGGCTGTGCCCACACGGCTCGGCGTTTATTATATCGGTGGCGAGCTGAAGCCGGCACTACGCACACCGCAGATTGTATTAGTTGAGAATTGAGAGTTTTATTCAGTTGAGAATTGAGAGTTGAAAGTTGAGAGTTATGATTACCATTGTAAAACTATGGTTTAAGCGTTAGCAATAAAGCATATCATAACTCTCAACTTTCAACTCTCAATTCTCAACTAAAGTTGCTCTCAACTCTCCATTCTCAATTCTCAACTTTATGCTTAGTTGTATCCAAACTTACTGATATCCTCTTCGTTCGAGTTTGCTTGCTCTGCCAACTTGCGCATGTGCTGCTCGTAAGCCTGCGCCAGTCCGCCCGTACTCGTCTCCTTGTAGAGCGACGGCAGGTCGTGGCCGGTCTGCTTCATCACCTTCACCACGCGGTCGAACGACACGCTGTGTGTTCCGTCTGAGAACGACGCATAGAGGTTGGCATCGAGAGCGCGAGTAGCGGCGAAAGCGTTGCGCTCGATACACGGTATCTGTACCAATCCGCACACCGGGTCGCACGTCATGCCGAGGTGATGCTCCAGTCCCATTTCGGCTGCATATTCTATCTGCGACGGACTGCCACCGAACAGCTGGCAGGCTGCTGCAGAAGCCATGGCGCACGCTACGCCTACCTCGCCCTGGCAGCCTACGTCGGCACCCGAGATTGAGGCGTTCTGCTTCACCACGTTGCCGAAGATGCCGGCTGTGGCGAGGGCGTGCAGTATGCGTGTGTCGCTGAACTTGTGTCCCTTTGCAAGGTGGTAGAGCACGGCTGGCAATACGCCGCACGAACCGCAGGTGGGGGCGGTGACGATGGTGCCGCCCGATGCGTTCTCCTCGCTCACCGACAGGGCGTAGGCGTAAACCAGTGCACGCGACTGCAGCGACTGTTTGTAGCCGCTCGCCTTCACGTAGTAGATTGGACCCTTGCGTGGCAGCTTCAGCGGACCGGGTAGTGCGCCTTCGTGGTCGATGCCGCGCTCAACAGCCTCCTGCATGGCGCGCCAAACCTCCATCAGATACTCCCAGATGTCCTCGTCCTCGCACTCGTCAACGTATTCCCAGTAGCCGCGTCCGTGATTCTCGCACCACTGCTGTATCTCGTGCAGCGTGTTCTTCTGATACACCTCGCGCTTGTTGTTGAACCAGCGGCTCTTCTCGCCTTCCGACAGTGCGCCGCCGCCTACGCTGTAGCATATCCACTCGTTCATGCGGTTGCCTTCGGCGTCGAACGCTACGAATTTCATGCCGTTCGGGTGGTAGGGTAGGAACACCTTCGGCTGCCACACGATGCTCAGCGGAGCGATAGGGCGCAGCACCTCGTCGATGGCTACGTCGGTCATGTGACCTCTGCCCGTTGCTGCCAAACTGCCGTATAACGTCACCTCGAACGATTTCGCGTCCTTGTTGTGCGCAGCGAAGGTCTGTGCAGCCTTCTGCGGTCCCATTGTGTGACTGCTCGACGGACCTTTGCCTATTCTGTATAATTCTTTTAACGATTTCATAGTTGTATGTGAGTCTTAGGATAAAAACAAGTTGATATATTGTTGCTTACAAATTTAGATAAAATTTCCGAATTATAAGCCAGTTGGGATAAAAAACTGAA
>ERZ791612.1053-NODE-1053-length-13087-cov-5.863413_pt1 | contig 13087 bp, 9 predicted proteins | sample MGYA00509963_ERZ791612 | MGnify/ENA primary metagenome ERZ791612 (study PRJEB30046, sample SAMN00791906) | human gut metagenome | study: EMG produced TPA metagenomics assembly of the A metagenome-wide association study of gut microbiota in type 2... | reverse complement strand
GCCGCCTCGACGGCCTGCGCGTGGACATACGCCGCCTGCTCGCGCACCTCAAGGCGCACGGTCAGCTCCGGGTCGTGCACGTCGACGGCCGTATTGGGAAACGCCTCGGCGAGCTCGCCGCCGACATACTGCGACAGCTCGATGCTCGTCATGGGAAAGCGCTTGTCCGAGCGCTTGGTCTCCACCTTGAAGCTGTGCGCCGCCGTCATCGCGTCGTGCAGGTACGACTTGGCAAGCGCCGTGATGGCGTCCTTGTCCTTCTCGCAGGCGGCCGCGCGCGTGATCGTTGCAATGCCGAATACCTTGCGCACGGCGTCATACGCCGCGTCGAGGTCAGCCGCGTCGTCGGCGGCCTCGATGTACAGCGCCGACTGCAGATACGTCACGCGGAAGTGGCCGATGGGTTTGAGCCGGCGCTTGACGTTTGCGACCAGCCTCTCTTCAAAATAGTGCTTGTTGAGCCCCTTGAGGAAGATCTCCCCGGGCTTACAGAGCAGCAGATCCTTCATAAATCGTTCGTTCCTTTTCTTTCAGGATATCACAGGCAGCGCTCGATGAGCGTGATGAACATGCCGATCGACCACGCGCCGAGCCACACGAGCAGCAGGCACACGAGCACGCCGAGGATGAGCCCGATGAGCGAGCAGACATAGCCGACGGTGCGCGGCGTGCCGTTGAAGCCGAGGCTCTTGGCGCGGGAGGCATAGATCAGGCCGATGATGCCCGTGACGATCGAGCCGAGCGCCGTGTAGCCGAAGATGAGCAGCGCGCACGAGACGATGCCGAGCACCATGGCGACGGTGGCCTCATGCTTGCCGGGCTGCGGGCCGGGCGGCTGATACCAGTTGGGGTTGTAGTTGTAGTTATTGTTGTACATGAGGAAGCTCCCTTCTGTCGGGCCGGGCTCACGGCTCGGCGACGGAAAAGTCATACGTGCGGTACTGGATGGCCTCGGCCAGCTCGCAAAAAGCGCGAATGCGGCAATAGCTCAGTTGGTAGAGCACAACCTTGCCAAGGTTGGGGTCGCGGGTTCAAGTCCCGTTTGCCGCTCTTTTCAAATAGTTTGATTGTTTTTGTTAGGACGGGTAGCAGAAATGCTGCCGTTTTTTATTAAGACATCAAACACAAACGACACAGGTCGCCGCAATGGTGGAATTGGTAGACACGAGGGACTTAAAATCCCTTGGCCAGTAATGGCTGTGCGGGTTCGAGTCCCGCTCGCGGCACACATTCTCAATTTATAATTTGAAATTGATAATTTATAATTCTTTATTAAGCACATACCACCTCGTATTATAAATTACGCCATCAGGTTATAAATTAAAACCACTCAGAAATATGACTTATTCAGAAATATGGCATCGTATAGCCACCTCTTACGACGACGGCGAGGCACGTGCCATAGCACGCATCCTTATCGAAGAGTTGTTCGGTCTGTCGTACGCTGACATCGTCTGCGGTGCCACCGAGCAGTTGTCTGCCGACGACACGCTGCGCCTCGACACAGCCGTCAGACGCATCGAGCAGGGCGAACCGCTGCAGCACGTGCTCGGATATGCCGACTTCTGCGGCAACCGATTCTCTGTGAACGGCTCTGTGCTCATACCCCGACCCGAGACGGAATGGCTCGTGGACGAGGGCGCAAAGCTGATGAGCGATGGCAATACACCCACAGATATTAAGAAACCAAAAAGCAAGCGCATCCTCGACATCGGAACGGGCAGCGGCTGCATAGCCATCAGCCTCAAGCTGCGCCTCGGCGACGCATACGTGGAGGCGTGGGACATCTCCGAAGAGGCACTGCGCACAGCGCAGGACAACGCCGACGCGCTGAAGGCGGAGGTGGTGTTCAGAAAGAGGGATGCGCTGCGGGCTGATAACACCGCCGCCCCTTGGGACCTGATAGTGAGCAATCCGCCGTATATCTGCGACTCGGAGCGCACCGCCATGGACGACAACGTGCTGCTGCACGAGCCTCACACCGCCCTCTTCGTGCCCGACGACGACCCGCTGCGCTTCTATCGCGCCATCGCCCGCTACGCTCTACTCACGCTGAACATCGGCGGAAGCCTACTCTTCGAGTGCAACATCCGCTATGCCGAGGCGACGGGGAAGATGCTCAGCGACATGGGTTTCGAGGAGGTAACGGTCAGCGACGACTGCTTCAACCTGCCCAGGTTTGTGAGGGGAAGCAGCCCCTCCCAACCCTCCCCGTCGGGGAGGGCTTAGTTACCCAAGGCTTAGAAAGGCCTAAAGAGGCTTAGTTCGGCTTAAACGCCGCCAGAAAACGCCGCCTTAGTTACCAAGGCTTAGAAAGGCTTAAGAAGGCTTAGTTCGGCTTAATTACAACAACAACCATGCTACAAAAGAAACAACCCATAACCGAGCAGGAAGCCCTGCTTAAGCTCTCTGCGCTCTGCGCCCGTGCAGAGCACTCCTCAGGCGAGATGCTCGAGAAGATGCGCCGCTGGCAACTGCCCGACGACGCACGCGAGCGTGTGCTCGACCGACTCATCGACGAGCAGTTTGTTGACGACGAGCGGTTCGCCCGACTCTTCGTGCGCGAGAAGATACGCTTCGACCACTGGGGACGACGCAAGATAGAGCAGGCACTCTACCTCAAGGGCGTGGACAGCAACATCAGCCGACGTGTGCTCGACGAGGTGGACGACGAGGCGTATGTGGCGGAACTGAAGAAACTATTAGCCACAAAGCGACGTTCGGTGAAGGCAGAGAACGACTACGAGCTACGCCAGAAGCTGACAAAGTACGCCTTGGGCCGCGGCTTCGGCTACGAGGTGATACGCCGCTGCATAGACGGAGCCGACGAACTGCTGGAAGATTAGCCAGCAAAGGCTTAGAAAGGAAAGAGGCTTAGCTCGGCTTAAACGCTGCCTTAGTTGCCCAAGGCTTAGAAAGGCTTAGTTCGGCTTAGAAAGGCTTAAGTTCAACCTAAGAAAGTTGACATTACACCATCCGCGTCGGTCGATGCGGACATCTGCGTCGGTCGGTGCGGACATCTGCGTCGGTCGGTGCGTATGTCTGCGTCGGTCGACGCAGATTATTTTTGCACACGATTAAACCCACACACGCTAAATGCGTCTTAGATAATATGAAACAAATAGCACTATTCATAATGCTCATCCTCTGCACAGCGACGGGATGGGCGCAAGGTTTGGTAAAAGGAAAGATTCTGGATAAACGCAACTCAGAACCACTTAGTTTTGTGAACGTGAAGGTTACGCAGACTGCCAACGGCAAGTTTGTGGGCGGCGGTATGAGCGACGCCAACGGCAACTTCAAGATACAAGGACTCGCCAACGCCCAGTACACGTTGGAGCTGACCTTCGTGGGCTACAAAAGCGAGACACGCAAGTTCGAGATAAACGCCTCGAACCCCAACCAGCACTACAATATTATATATATGTCGGAGGATGCAAAGATGCTGAAGGGTGTCACCATCACCGGACAACGCTCGGCGATGAAGCTCGAGGTAGACCGCAAGACGTTCGACGTGGCACAGCTCATAGGCAACGCCGGACAGTCGGCATCCGAAGTGCTCGACAACATACCGTCCGTAGAGGTGGACAACGACGGCAACGTATCGCTGCGTGGCAACTCGTCGGTGGAGGTGTGGATAAACGGTAAGGCATCGGGACTCACCACCGACAACCGCGCACAAATCCTGCAGCAGCTACCTGCCGAGTCGATAGAGCGCATCGAGGTGATAGACAACCCGTCGGCGAAGTTCTCAGCCGAAGGCTCTGCCGGCATCATCAACATCGTGCTGAAGAAAGACCGCAAGGCGGGCTACTACGGCTCGCTGCAGGCTGGCGCAAACACCAAGGGTGGCGCAAACAGCAGCTTCAACATCAACTACAACAGCAAGCTGTTAGACGCATACGCCAACATCGGCTACCGTCACCGCAAGAAAACGGGCTACACCGAGAGCACACAAACCTCAAACACTTACGACCAACGCTACAAGGCGGACAACGACCGCTGGGGCAACAATCTCTTCACACGCGCCGGACTGACGTTCCATGCTTCGAAGAAGGACGACCTCAGCCTGAGCGGAATGCTTATGAAGGGCAAAGGCAAGTCGAAGAGCTTCACACCGTACGAGTACACCGCCGTGGCTGACGGACTCACCGACTACCGCATGGACCGCCTCACACGCTCGAGCAACGACATGAATATGTTCTACTCGGAGTTCAACTACCGCCACTCGTTCACCGACCGCCACTTCCTCGACTTCACCGTCGACTACAGTCGCTGGAAGTCGGACGGCGTCAACTTCTACCGCGACTCTACGGTGTGGGAGGGCAACGACGTTCACGCTTACGACTACCAGTACCGCCCGCAGCACATCAACAACCGCCGTTGGGAGGTGAAGCTCGACTACGAGAACCAGATAACGAAGGACATGAAGGTGGAGGCAGGCTACCAAGCCAACTTCTCGCACGAGAACACCCCGCAGGAGTCGTACATCGACAACACCTCGTGGGAGGGCACGGCTGCCACCGAGGACAAGCTCTTCTACAACCGCTTCATCTACGACATGGATCTGCACGCCCTCTACGCCTCGTTCAACTACAAACTGGGCAACTTTGGCGTGATGGCAGGTCTGCGTGGCGAATACTGGAAGGTGAACACCGAGAGCTACACATGGGAGCAGGAGCACGACCCGTCGCTGCGTGAAAAGCCGTTCAAGAAAGACTTTTTCCAGCTCTTCCCCTCGCTCTTCCTGTCGTATCAGCTGACCGAGTCGCAGCAGCTGCAACTCAACTACACACGCCGTCTGCGCCGTCCGTGGGGCGGACAACTCAACTCGTTCCGCGACACACGCGACGCTACCACCGTGTCGTTCGGTAACCCCGAGCTGACACCGGAGTACAGCCACTCGTTCTCGCTCAACTATCTGAAGACCTGGCGCGACCACTCGCTGCTCGTCAGCGCCTACTACCGCCCGACAACCGATGTCATACAGCGCATCAGCTACAAGAACTCGGAGGACGGACTCTTCTACTCTACCTCGATGAACGTGGCAAAGAGCCAGTCGTCGGGTCTGGAGCTGACGCTAAAGAACAAGTTCTTCCGCATACTCGACCTCACCACATCCGCCAACGCCTACTACTACAAGCTCGACGGATTTGCCTACCCCATCGACGGACAGATAGTGACGGGCGCAGCCGACGACCGCTTTACATGGAACGCACGCATGACGGCAAGCCTCATACTGCCCTACGACATATCCGTACAGGCTACCGGACGCTACGAGGCACGCCAGGTGATCACGCAGGGCTACCGCAAGCCGTCGTACAGCGTTGACTTCGGCGCACGCAAGAACTTCTTCAACAAGCTCATCACCGTGGCTATCAACTGCCGCGACCTGCTCGACTCGCGCAAGTGGGAGACCTTCACCAGCGGCGACAACTTCACACGCCACCAGATAAACCGCCGAGGAAGCAGACGCTTCAACTTCACCGTGACGTGGAATTTCGGCAACATGAAGCAGAAACGCCGCCCACAGAACAAGCAGGGCGACGGAAGCAGCGAGATGCAGATGGACTATAACGGCACGGATGAAGAATAAATGTTAACAGAATAGGCTTCGTATTGTTCTTTTTTGTAACTTTGTACACAGATAAACAATTACAGTAACAAGAGTTTATGAAAAGAATTAAGTTTTTCTTAGTAGCAGCGATGCTGCTCATCAGTGCCTCAGGAGTGCAGGCACAGAGTATCGGAGACCTGCTCACCGGTCTGGGTAAGACCCTCGTGGGCGACAAGGCAACAACAGCCGCAAGCCTCAAGGGCACATGGACATACACCGGTCCGGCATGTGAGTTCGAGAGCGACAACCTGCTGTCGAAAGCAGGCGGCTCAGCGGTGTCTACAAAAATCGAGAACAAGATAACACCCGTGCTGAAGAAGTACGGTGTGCAGGGCATCGTCTACACCTTCGACGGCAATGGCAACTACACCACGAAGATCAAGAAACGCACCATCAAGGGCACGTACACCTTCGACAGCAAGAAGAAGACCATCACCTTCAAGCCCCACTACGGCAAGGAGTACACCGCCAATGTCAGCATACTAAGCAACCAGATGACACTCGTGTTCAACGCCGACAAGCTGATGCACGTGCTGCAGACCATATCAAACACCGCAGCAAAGCAGAACTCCACAGCCGCTACCATCAACACGCTGATGAAGAGCTACAACGGTATGCGCTTAGGATTCAGACTGAAGAAGTAAAAGGTTGAGATGGGGAGGTGGTGAAATGGTGAGATGGTGAGGTGGTGAAATGGTGAAATGGTGAGGTGGTGAAATGGTGAAATGGTGAGATGGTGAAATGGTGAGATTACCGAACTAATCATAACTCTCAACTCTCAACACAACAACACCTCAACATCTCAACACAACAACTCTCAACACAACAACACCTCAACACAACAACACAATATCATGGATTATATTCAGATAAAGCGTCGCTACGTACGCTTTCTGCGCCTTGAGCGCAACTACTCGCAGAACACCGTCGATGCCTATTCGCACGACATCGACTATCTGCTCAACTTCCTCAACGGCGAAGGACTCGCCATTGAGGAAGTGCGACTTGCCCACTTGGAGCAATTCGCCACCCTGCTGCATGAGTTCGGCATTGCTGCAAGCAGCCAGGCACGCATACTATGCGGTGTGCGCTCCTTTTTCCGCTTCCTTTTGCTCGACGGCACGCTACAAGACGACCCGTCGGAGCTTCTTGAGTCGCCAACGCTCGGCGAACACCTTCCCGAAGTGCTTTCTACAGAAGAGATAGACCGCATGGAAGCGTCTATCGACCTCTCCAAACCAGAGGGACAGCGCAATCGTGCCATCATCGAAGTGCTGTTCTCCTGCGGCTTGCGCGTGTCAGAACTCGTCAACCTTAAGTTCGGTGACGTGTTCGCCGACGACAAATACCTGCGCATCACGGGCAAGGGCAACAAACAACGCCTCGTACCCATCTCCGACAACGCACTGCACGAGATACAAATGTGGCTCTACGACCGCAACCTGATGAACATAAAGCCTGGCGAGGAAGAATACGTGTTCCTCAACCGCAGAGGAGCACACCTCACACGCACCATGATTCTGATAATGATAAAGAACGTGGCACGCGACGCTGGCATCATCAAGACAGTGTCGCCACACACGTTGCGCCACTCCTTCGCCACCGCACTGCTGCAAGGCGGAGCGAACCTGCGCGCCATACAGGAAATGCTCGGACACGAAAACATAGCTACAACACAGATTTACACACACATAGACATAACAACTCTGCGCAACGAAATACTCAACCACCACCCAAGAAACATGAAAAACACATGAATGTAGCAAAAAACGATGCTTATTTCTTAAAAATAATAAACATTTAACATAAGAAGCGGAAAAATAAACTACTTTTGCATACTGTACGAACAGATAATTACATCAACTAAAAATAATAATTTATGAAACTAAGAAAACTGATGGTTGCAGTCTTCGCGTTCTTCGCAGGACTTGCTCAGGCACAGCAGATGCCACCCATTCCGGCTGACCCCGACGTAGTGGTTGGCAAGCTGGACAATGGTTTGACCTACTACATCCGCCACAACAACTGGCCGGAGAACCGTGCCGACTTCTACATCGCACAGAAGGTGGGCGCTATCCAGGAGGAAGAGTCGCAGCGTGGTCTGGCTCACTTCCTTGAGCACATGTGCTTCAACGGCACAAAGCACTTCCCGGGCAACGGCGTAATCCGCTACTGCGAAAGCATCGGCGTGCAGTTCGGTCGCGACCTCAACGCTTACACAGCCATCGACCAGACTGTTTACAATATCTCTAACGTACCGACCGACCGCCAGTCGGCTCTCGACTCTTGCTTGCTCATCCTGAGCGACTGGTCGAACGCGCTCACACTCGACCCGAAAGAAATCGACGAGGAGCGTGGCGTTATCCACGAGGAGTGGCGTCTGCGCACATCGGCTTCAAGCCGCATGTTCGAGCGCAACCTGCCGAAACTCTACCCGGGCTCTAAGTACGGCGTGCGCTATCCTATCGGTCTGATGTCTGTCATCGACAACTTCAAGCCGAAAGAGCTGCGCGACTACTACGAGAAGTGGTATCACCCGACAAACCAGGCTATCATCGTAGTGGGCAACGTCGACGTGAAGTACACCGAGAACAAGATTAAGGAGCTCTTCGGCTCGTTCAAGAACCCGGAGAACCCAGCTCCTATCGTTGACGAGCAGGTGCCTAACAACGCTGAGCCTATCGTTATCATCGACAAGGACAAGGAGCAGCAGACCAACGGCGTAGAGCTGATGATCAAGCACGACGTGTTCCCGGCTTCGGAGAAGGGCAACCTCAACTACCTCATCTACAACTACGTGAAGCAGGCTGCCATGACTATGCTCAACAACCGCATGAAGGAGAAGGCTCTCGATGCCGACTGCCCATACGTAGGCGCATACGCTAACGACGGCACATTCATCTTCGCAAAGACAAAGGACGCTTTCAATATCTCGGCTTCACCGAAGGAACTCGGCAAGACAGCCGACGCGCTGAAGGCTGCTTACACCGAGGCTCTGCGTGCTGCACGCCACGGCTTCACCGCTACAGAGTACGCACGCTTCCAGGAGGACTACAAGAGCTCGCTCGACAAGATGTACAGCAACAAGGACAAGCGTCCGAACAGCCAGCTCTACCGCGACCTCGTGGACAACTTCCTCGAAGGCGACCCGATGCCGTCTATCGACTTTGAATACCAGACTCTGAGCCAGATCGTACCGGCTCTCCCGGTTGAGGTGGTTAACCAGATGATGGCAGAACTTGTGCCGGCTAACGACTCGAACCTCATCGTGCTCGCATTCCTCAACGAGGCTGAGGGCAACGTATATCCGACTGAGGCAGAGCTGCTCGGTGCTGTCAAGGACGCACGCAACGCTAACATCGAGGCTTACGTGGACAACGTGAAGAACGAACCGCTCATCACCACTCTCCCGAAGGCTGGCAAGGTGAAGAAGGAAGTGAAGAACGAGAAGCTCGGCTACACAACACTCACACTCTCTAACGGCGTTGTCGTAAACCTCAAGAAGACCGACTACAAGAAGGACCAGGTGCTCCTCAGCGGTCGCGGCGAGGGTGGCACCACACTCTATGGCGCAAGCGACTATGCTAACCTTCAGCTCTTCAACGAGGTTATCGGCTACAGCGGACTCGGTGCATTCTCTTCTACAGAACTGCAGAAGGCTCTTGCCGGCAAGATTGCCAACGCCGACCTCTCACTCGGACAGCTCTCTACAAACGTGTCGGGCAACTCTACACCGAAGGACGTGGAGACAATGCTCCAGATGGTGTACCTCTACTTCACAAGCATCAACAAGGACCAGAAGTCGTTCGACAACCTCATGCAGCAGCTCGAGGTATCGCTGAAGAACCGCGAAATCAATCCTGACATAGCATTCAGCGACTCTATACAGGCTACTATCTACGCTCACAACCCACGCGTTGCGCCGATGACTATCGACCGCTTGAAGGACGTGAACTACGACCGTATCCTCCAGATTGCCAAGGAGCGCACCGCTTCGGCTAAGGGCTGGGTGTTCAACATCGTGGGCAACTACGACGAGGAGACAATCCGTCCGCTCATCTGCCAGTATCTCGGCGCACTGCCAGCTAAGGGCAAGGTTATGAAGAGCAAGCGCGAACTCAACCCCGTCAAGGGCGTTGTGGAGAACACATTCAAGCGCAAGCAGGAGACTCCGAAGGCAAACTCTATCATGCTCTGGTTCAACGACCAGCTGCCTTACACTCTGAAGAACGCTCTCTGCTGCGACATCGCAGGTCAGGTGCTCTCTATGGAATACCTCGACAAGATTCGCGAGAAGGAAAGTGCAGCTTACTCAGTAGGCGCTTACGCAAGCGCTGACCTCGGTGCCGACAACTACCGCATGTTCCAGATCTTCGCTCAGTGCCCGATGAAGCCTGAGAAGAAGGACGTGGCTATCCGCATCCTCAACGAAGAGATGAAGGCTATCGAGACCACATGCGACGCTGCCAAGTTCCAGAAGTGTAAGGAGTTCATGGTTAAGCAGAACGGCGACCGCGTGAAGACAAACGGCTTCTGGCTCGGCGTGCTCTTCGATAGCTACCACTACGGCTACGACGGCTACACCGACTACTCAAGCACTCTTGAGGCACTCACTACTCAGGACATCTGCAACTTCATGAAGGAGTTCAACAAGGCTGGCAATCACATCACCGTGACTATGCTGCCGGAGGAATAATCCGCCACGAACAGAAATAATTAAGACACAATAGGAAAGCATTGTTTGCCCGTTTGGGCAAGCAATGCTTTTTTTTTATCACTAATCACTAAACAACCTTAAAAATGCGGCTATTAATCAATAAATAGCATAATTATAATGTGAAAACACACTGAAATTGAAGATTTCTGATTAAATTTGCAGCTAAAAATAATAAGTTTAAGAAGAATGAAAAATAAGTTTGCAGCTTTTGCCATGCTGTTCATGGCGGTTTTTACACTCGCATCGTGCCTTAATGACGACACCGACTACGTGTACACCGACGACAGCGCCATCACATCATTTTCGGTGACGGGAGCAAAACGATATATCCATACAAAGACGAAAAAAGGCGATAAGGATAGCGTTTATACAACCACTTCATCGTACACAAGCTACAAGTTCGTCATCGACCAGAACAACAACACCATCTACAATCCCGACTCACTGCCGTGCGGTATAGACGCGAAGAAACTCGTGTGCAACGTGTACGGACTCAACTCGATGACGGTGTACATCAAGAACCTCAAGGACGATAATGTAGGGATTGTGAGCAACACCGACTCGCTCGACTTCTCGGAGGTGCGCGAACTGAAGGTGATGAGCAATTCGGGCAAATTCCTGCGCACATACAAGGTGAAAGTGAACGTGCACAAGGAGCAAGCAGACTCGTTCTTCTGGGCTCCCATGACAAAGAACGCAGACATAGAGCAGCTCCAGAACGTGAAGACCTGCGCCATAAAGACAGCTGAGGGCAAGGACCGACTCTTCCTCTTCGGTACGGACGGCAACAACACAAAGCTGTACGTGATGAACAACGGACAGACTTGGACAGCTGCCACACCTAAGCTAAACGATGCAGTCCTCACATTCGACGCGAATGTCTGCAAGAGCATCGTGACAAAGAACGAAAAGGTGTACATCTGCAACGCCGGCAACATCCTGCGCACCACTGACGGCAACACATGGGAACAGACCGGCAACGCTACTACCATCAAGACACTCGTAGCTGCAAGTCCGCTGCGTCTCTATGGATACAACACAGAGGGTAGCCTGCTCGCTTCTGACGACAATGGTGCTACATGGACACTGGCTACCATCGACAGCGACGCTTCGTTCCTGCCAACAAACAACCTATCGTACACCTGCACAGCACTGCGCACCAACAGCAACAGCTACCGCGTGACTATATACGGCACAACAGCAACAGGCGCAATGGCAATCTGGGGCAAAGTGGACGAAGGCAACAAGTATAGCGAGAACCAGCCGTGGGCATACTACGAGGTGTCGACAGAGAACAAACACACACTCCCGAAGCTCAACAACATGAGCGTAGCAACATACGACGGCAAGACATACGCCCTCGGCACACCCGACGGCATGAACGATAGCAATGCAAACCTCTACAGCTCTAAGGACGGCGGACTGACTTGGGCAAAAGACACAACACTCACCGTTCCGACAGAGATAACATCCAACAAAGAGAATGCGTCGAACACGCCGAACATGGCACTCACCGTAGACAGCAGCAACTTTATCTGGATAGTAAATGCAACAGAAGGCAACACGTGGCGCGGAAGAATAAACCGCCTCGGCTGGAAAAAAGAACAGACTGATTTCACTGAATAATGAAGAAAATCCTCACTATCCTCATCATCTCCCTAATGTTTGTGTCGGCAAAGGCACAAACCGACGAGGAGTACCGCATGGAGATAGGTGCGGGAGTAGGTCTGGTGTCGTACGAAGGCGACTTCAACGGTAGCGTACTGAGCAATATGCAGTTCGGTGGGTCGGTAGTGTTGCGACGCGTATTCAACCCGTACATGGGGCTGAAGATGTCGGCAATGTACGGCAAACTGACGGGGGCATCAAAGGATGTAAAGACCTATTACCCCGACTTCGTAAACAATCCATACTCATTCAGCAATACGCTCATAGACGCCAGCGTCACCTACGAATACAACTTCTGGCCATATGGCACCGGACGCGACTACCGCGGAGCGAAACGCTTCACACCGTTCATCTTCGGCGGACTCGGTGCTACGTTCGTCACCGGTGGTGGCAAGAACGTCTTCACAGCGAATGTGCCACTCGGCTTGGGCGTGAAATACAAGATAGGACCACGTCTGAACCTCGGACTCGAATGGGCGGTACACTTCTCGCTGAGCGACAAGCTTGACGGCGTGAAAGACCCTTACGGCATAGAAAGCAGCGGACTCTTCAAAAACACCGACTGCTACTCAGCCTTACAGCTCACACTGACGTACAGCTTCATGGCGAAATGCCGCACCTGCCACAACGCGGATGAATAGCCCCTCAAAAAAATAGAATATGACACAACTCGATACAACCAACATACCCCAGCACATCGCCATCATCATGGACGGCAACGGACGCTGGGCTGCAGAGCAAGGCAAACCGCGCAGCTACGGCCACCAGGCTGGAGTAGACGCTGTGCGACGCATCACGTCGGAGTGTACGCGTCTCGGCGTGAAGTACCTCACGCTCTACACCTTCTCTACCGAGAACTGGAACCGCCCCGCAACAGAAGTGGCTGCACTCATGGGACTCGTGCTAACATCGCTTGAGGACGAGATATTCATGAAGAACAACGTGCGCTTTCAAGTAATCGGCGACATCGAACGCCTGCCGAAGGAAGTGCAGCAGAAGTTGCAGGAGACAATGGAGCATACGGCAAACACTCGGATATCGTCGGCACGGTCGTGGTCGACGACTCGGATGCCCAAGGAATGCTT
>ERZ791612.1049-NODE-1049-length-13131-cov-7.106760_pt1 | contig 13131 bp, 10 predicted proteins | sample MGYA00509963_ERZ791612 | MGnify/ENA primary metagenome ERZ791612 (study PRJEB30046, sample SAMN00791906) | human gut metagenome | study: EMG produced TPA metagenomics assembly of the A metagenome-wide association study of gut microbiota in type 2... | reverse complement strand
ACCGGTGTTCTGGCGCTCATCTTTGGCATCGCTTCCATCCTGCTGTGCTTTTTGCCCATCATCAGCACCATCATGGGTATTGCGGCCATAGCCCTGGCAATCCGGTCGGCCCGCCGCGCAGAGTACAGCGGGGCCCTTACCGCCGGCAAGGTCACCGGCATCATCGGCACCGTTTTGTCCCTCCTCGTCCTAATACTCATAATCCTCAGCATAACCGTCGCATCGCGCATGTACGGCTCGCTTGGCTCACCCGCCAGCAACATCAGCGCAGATCAGGGCTACACGCCCGATCAGCAACGGGCGTGGACCACGGTCGAGGACAAGATGGACGCCCTTGCAAGCCAAAACGAGCAGGACGCCGCCGCGATCGCAGACCTATTCACCCGGTACGTCAACGATGACGCCGAGCTTGCCCCATACATGCAGGGTTGCGATCCCGCGCTTTACGCAACATGGTCCGTCCTGGGGCTTGAATTTGAGGACGATGGCGTGTTTATCGCGGGCCAAGAGGGCTACGCCTACGTCAACGTCACCGCAAGGGATGGCTCTGAGCTTGTCGACCTTTGGTCTAACCTGCTGGACCAGGCGGCGGCAGACCCCGGTTTGGCAAACACAACGGACGAGGAATTTGCCCAGATCTTCACAGACACCTATCTACAGGCCCTTGCCGCCAGCAACGAAATGTATGAAACCACCATCATGCTCGACCTCCAACAAGATGGCGACGGCACATGGTCCGTTGTGGAAGAGAGCTGGGATGAGGCGATAGCCTATCTTTTTGGCCTGTAAGGGCAGGTCAGGAAAACCTAGCCCCCGGCATCAGCAACTCGATTGAGATAAGCGGCGCCGCTTGTTCTGCCGCGGGACCCTACTCGCCCTCGCGAACCTCCGCGTACCACACGCGACGGTCCTCAAGGCGCATCACGCCCACGCGGCCAGAAGGATAGCCCGTCGCCGCGGCGCAATCCACGCAGATGCGGTCCGCCTCGCCAAAGGTGCTTGCGGCGGCGCCAACCTCTACCATGCATCCGTACATACCTTCATGCGCGCCGGTGCCGCCCATCAACGTTGCGTAGCGACGCAGCAGGATCGACGGCGTGTGCCCCGCCACGACGACTGGCCCGCGCCCGTCCGGACCCACAAGGCCCGTAGGCGCTCCCCAAAACTCGGAACGTATCCACAGCAGGTCGTCGGCAGACTGGCTCGCCATCATATCGCGCAGCGTCGCCACGTCTGCGCCCGACGCGGCGCTGGAACCCGCGGCGTCCGCAAAAGCTCCCGTGGATCCAGACGTGCCGGCCATCGCCAGGTACGCCCGCGCCGCAAGCGCGTCTATCCCGGCATGGGACAACAGGTAGGTACGACGGGCATCGCAGCCCAGTACGCCCGCACGCGCCGCGGCGCCCGGACGGCGATCGTCCACCTCGACTACATCGAAAAGCGGCAGTTGCGCGATCCAGTCGATAAGGTCGGCCGCCCCATCAGACGCCAGCGAATCCAAGCCGCGCGCGGTAGTGGACCCGCCGTTCATCTCCCAAATAAAGACCTCGCGCTCGTCCTCGCTCATCAAGGTGTCCAGCAGCATGCGCTCGTGGTTGCCCATGAGCACGCGAGCGTTGGGCAGGGAGCGCACCAGGCGCAGCACGCCCACGGGGTCCGGCCCGCGGTCGACCATATCGCCCAGCACGTAGACGACGTCGCCGCTACCGGGTCCCGCAAGCTCGAGCGCGCGATCCAGCGCCCGAACATGACCGTGAGCATCCGAGGTTACATACGTCGCCATATCTCCCCCTCAGGAGTAAACCTTCAACCTTCAAGTGATAGTTTACACTTTCTGGTCCCCGGTATCGCAAAAAAGGCGATATGCCCCATTCGCCATCAACCTACCATGAATGCGGTTATTAAAAGAAGACGCCCCCGCATCGCGCGGCGAGACCTTCCCGGCGCCGTCTGCTATGTTAGGTAACGTTTTCGTTACATGGAACATACTCCACTATAGTAGAGTACTAAGGCAAAATTCCTGGACCCCGCAAGGGAGGTCATTTGACGATGACACGCGTGCACAACTTCTCCGCCGGCCCGGCCGCCCTTCCCCTGAGCGTGCTGGAGGAAATCAAAAACGAGCTGCCGGAATACGGCGACTCCGGCATGTCCGTAATGGAGATGAGTCATCGCTCCCCCGCGTACCAGGCTATTATCGACGATGCAGAGGCCACGCTTCGCCGCGTCATGGGCATTCCCTCCAACTACCGCGTCCTGTTTTTGCAGGGCGGCGCCACCCTGCAGTTCGCCGGCATCCCCATGAACCTCATGCGACACGGCCGCTGCGGACACGTGGTCACGGGCAACTTCGCGAAAAAGGCTTGGCAAGAGGCCGCTCGCTACGGCGATGCCCGCGTGCTCGCCTCAAGCGAGGACACGCATTTCGACAGGATTCCCGCGCTCGACGCCGTTGAGCGGGCGTGCGCGGGCGATGACCTGGATTACGTCTACATTTGCCAGAACAACACCATCTTTGGCACGCAGTTCCACACGCTTCCCAACTGCGGCGATACTCCGCTGGTGGCAGACGTCTCAAGTTGCTTTTTGTCGCTTCCCATCGACGTGGAGCGCTACGGCCTTATCTACGCCGGCGCGCAGAAAAACGCGGGCGCTGCGGGTGTAACCGTGGTCATAATCCGCGACGACCTCATTGGCCAGAGCCCCGCCAGCCCCTACTGCCCCACGTACATGGATTATCGCATCCAGGCAGACAAGGGCTCCATGTACAACACGCCCAACACCTTTGGTATCTACGTATGCGGCAAGATCTTCCGCTGGATCGAGGAAACCGGCGGCCTTATCGCCATGGAACAGCGCAACCGTGCCAAGGCGGACCTGCTCTACAACCTGCTCGACAACAGCGAGCTCTTCTGCGGCACCGCCCAAAAGGACAGCCGCTCCATCGCCAACGTCACCTTTCGCACGCCCAGCAAGGAGCTTGACGCGGAGTTCATCGCGGGCGCGGCCCAACGCGGCATTGCCAACATCAAGGGACACCGCGTTGCCGGCGGCATGCGCGCCAGCATCTACAACGCCGTCGCACTTGAAAGCGTCCGGGCGCTGGCGGCATGGATGGACGAGTTCGAATCGCTGCATTGTATGGGACGGCGATCTTTGTAGCCCGCATCGACCCTGCGCGCATCGATTCCGCGCACAGCGGTGCCGGCGGGCCCACCCAGAAGCTTCCATCTCATCCATGCAGCCAAAAGGAGACTTGTAACCATGCGTCACATCAAGACTATCGACGACATCACCAAAGACGGCGACGTAGAATTTGGAGAGGGCTATGACTTTGTAGCCACGGCGGAAGAGGCCGACGCCATCCTTATGCGCTCGACCGACCTGCACGGCTACGACCTGCCCGAGGGCATCCGCGCCATCGCCCGCTGCGGCGCCGGCGTGAACAACATTCCCATCGAGGAATACGCCCGTCGCGGCGTGGTGGTTTTCAACTCGCCCGGCGCCAACTCCAACGCCGTCAAAGAGCTGGTGCTCGCCATGATGATCCTGTCCAGCCGCGGCGTGGTGCAGTCCATGAACTGGGTGCGCGCCAACGCGGACGATCCCAACATTCTCGCGGATGCTGAAAAGGCCAAGAAGGCCTTTGTTGGCCGCGAGCTCAAGGGCAAGCGCGTTGGCGTAGTTGGCCTGGGCAACGTGGGCTCCAAGGTGGCAAACGCCCTCGTCGACCTGGGTATGGATGTCTACGGCTACGATCCCTTCATCTCTGTCGAGCACGCATGGGCGCTGTCTCAAAACGTCCAGCGCGTGGGCACGCTCGAGGACCTGTGCCGCGGCTGCGACTACCTTACCCTGCACGTTCCCTCCAAGGCGGACACCAAGGGCATGATCAGTACGGAACAGCTCGCCCTTCTGGCTCCGGGCGCGGTACTCATCAACTATGCGCGCGAAACCATCATCGACGAGGACGCCGTGCACGCAGCGCTTGAATCAGGCAAGCTATCCTGGTTCGCCGGCGACTTCGCCACCCCCAAGACCGTGCTCATGCCCAACACCTTCATCACCACCCACTCCGGCGCCGGCACCGGCGAGGCGGAGGCCAACTGCGCGGACATGGCCATCTCCGAGCTCAAGGACTATCTGGAAAACGGCAACATCGCCAACTCCGTCAACTACCCTGCCTGCAACATGGGTAAGGCGCGCGCCGCGAGCCGCATCGCCTGCCTGCACGCCAATGTGCCCAACATGATCGGCCAGATCACCGCCATCTTGGCAAAGGACAACGCCAACGTGCAGCGCATGGTTAACGAAAGCGCCGGCGAAAACGCCTACACCATGTTCGACACGGACGAGCATCTGGAATCCTCCACCATCGAGGCGCTCAAGCAGATTCCCGCGATCTACCGCGTCCGCGTCATCAAATAGCGCTTCCTGGATTTGCTTTTTCGTTTCCAGGCCTGCTATCGGCTTCTCCAATTCGCAACTTTCACACGGCCTGGCCCATTAACGTTTAATACGGCGTTGGGTCGGGCTGTACTTCATGCTCCGTACTCGCCCTTGACCCTATGCCCCCGCGTCGAAAACGTCGATATGTATCAAGCCATCCCGTGAGCTGCGGATTCTCATTAGCTTATTCATGGAAAAACGCTCTTGAAAAACCGTCCTTCTTCAGGATGGTCAATGAGTGCCACGAGGCGGACGAGGAGCCGACAAGAATAGAGCGTTTTCAGTCGCTCGCCCCCCACCAACCGACCCCGAGCGCCCTTCGAGCCTCCTTCAAACCTGCTTTCCTAGTAGTCGGAGCGCATAATACCAATTCTATTGGCGACATTTATAAGTGTTTAGCACGTTAAGCTACATCTGCAGCCATCTGCCTAGACCCTCATAATGCGTATAAATCACCCTCGCGACTCTGCATAATAATAAATACCCCACCTGAAGCGTTTCAATTGCCACCGGGATCGGTCACAGTTTATTTCAGAACGCACGCATGTAAAAAATGACCGCCGACCCTTCTAAAAACGTTCTGTTTGCAACGCTCCCGTACACCATCTCGCAAAAAGGAGTAAGGTAAGCACTGGGAGGCAAAACAAGAGGCGAGCCACGTGCACGCCTCTTGTTTTGCTACCGAAGGGAAGCCGATGAATGCATGGCAACTGGCGCAACAATTGGTGCGTATAGATAGCTCTAATCCTGGAGCGCAAGAAGATACGATCGAACGCTATATCAAGCTACTGGTAGAGCAGCACGTTTCAAGCATGCCCGCATGCCTTGTAAAGCATATCTCCATCAAGGAGCTCGAGGTCTTCCCCGCTCGGCGCAACCTCAACGTCACCGTAGCGGGATATGGCAGCGCGCCCAATCTAGTCTACATCTGCCACATGGATACCGTCACCTTAGGCGAGGGCTGGAGCACGGACACGCTCGCGCTAGGAGCAACCGTCCGCGAGGACCGCCTCTACGGGCGAGGCGCATGCGACATGAAAGGCGGGCTTGCCTGCGCTCTCTCCGCTCTATTCTCGCTAATGGACGCCATGGAGCATGCCGGCACTCAACCAGAGCGTGGGTTCTCACTCATCTGTACCGTGAACGAGGAAGCCAACATGCGCGGCGTTGAAGCCGCTATCGATGCGGGCTGGGTCGGCACGGACGAGTGGGTGTTGGACACCGAGCCCACCGACAACCAGATCCAAGTTGCGCATAAGGGACGTACGTGGTTCGAACTCGATATCAAGGGCGTCACCGCGCACGCAAGCCAGCCTTGGGAAGGAGCAGATGCCGTCGCAGCAACGGCGGAGGCAGTCAGCCATATCCGCCGCAGCATCGAGGCGCTGCCGCACCATGCAGAGCTGGGCGCCTCGACCGTCACCTTTGGAATGGTCCAAGGCGGATACCAACCCTACGTTGTCCCGGATGCATGCACCACGTGGATCGACATGCGATTGGTACCTCCGGCAACCACGGCGAAGGCGGAAATGATAGTTCAGCAGGCAATCGAAAGGGCGCAGCAAGAGGTTCCGGGCATCCAAGGCACCTACCGCATCACGGGCGATCGTCCTCCCATCGAACGCGACCCAGGCTCTCCCCTGCTGGCTGCCCTTAGCAAAACGGTCGAGCAAACCACGGGGGCGCCCGCGAGGGTGAGCTATTTCACCGGCTACACGGATACCGCCGTCATAGCGGGAACCCGCTCAAACCATAACTGCATGAGCTACGGCCCCGGATCGCTCGCGCTGGCACACAAGCCTAACGAGTGGGTGCCGCGCGATGATATCCAGCGCGTCGAGGCGGTGCTTACAGACCTGCTGCTATCGCTATCGGGCCTCGCATAGGCAAAACCGCAACGCGTCAAACGCCGTTCATCTAGCCCATCGCCGCACTATCCCAAGGAACGATCTTATCAAGATCATCGGAAAGTCGACGACGAGCAAGTTGAGTGTCGTAAGCCGCTTGGGCACGAAGCCAATATCCATCCGTTAAACCAAAAAAACGGCACAAGCGAAGATCGGTATCCGCCGTAACAGAACGGCGGCCAAGCACAATCTGCCCAATGCGCTGCGCCGGAATACCGGTCTCTTTCGCTAGACGATACTGAGAAATACCCATAGGAACAAGGAACTCTTCCTTAAGCAGCTCCCCTGGAGAGACGGGGTCAATGTATTCAATCATCCGACATCACCACTTTAATGATAATCAACTATCTCAACATCTTGAGGACCCGCTGATGTCCATCGAAAACAGATTCGAAAGCAATCGTTTATTCTGATGCTATGCTGACCAAAGCGATCACCCTGAAGGATTTCCAACCGATTACCCGGAGGAATCCTCAGATCATTAATGCTTGCGGTTAATTCAAGTTGTCGCAGCTTGCGCAAAGCGACGCGCTCGAATGGCAAAAAGCGTCTCACCCTTTCTCCTCGTGCCAATCTTTCGGTCTCTTTATCAGCATAGGATAGAATCATAGTATCGCCTCGCATTACTATTGTAAATCCCCTTGTATCATTATAGAACATGTGTTCGTTCTTAACAACTTTATGAGATTCGAAAGTAAAATTCTTTTGAATGCCAAAGGACCAGGGCTCAGCCCAATGTCCTTGTTGCTTCTGCTTCCTTTTTAACGCGCGCCACGCCAACGTTACCCTTCCAATAACCCTCTCAGCGGCGCGTGCGCGCCCGTCGCGCAGCACGTACAATGAGAAAACGGCATAACGCCACCAACAAGGAGGATCCCCCATGAAGGCATTGCCCTTTCCCTGCATACGACCCCTGCCGCAGCACGCCGCTCAGGCGGCCTCGCTTCCCTACGACGTCTTCGACCGCAAAGAGGCCGCCGACTACGTAGCCGACCGCCCGCTGTCGTTCCTCAATATCGACCGTTCGGAGACGCAGTTCCCCGCGGACCAGGACATGTACGCGCCGGAGGTCTACCAGCGAGCCGCCCAGCTCATGCAGGACCGCATCGACTCCCGCATCTACATGCGCGACCCAAACCGCTGCTACTACATCTACGAGCTCGAGATGGATGGTCGCGTGCAAACCGGCTTGGTCGCCGTATGTTCCGTAGACGAGTACGAAGACGGCACCATCAAGCGCCACGAGCTCACCCGCGAGGACAAGGAGCGCGACCGCATAGAGCACATCCGCGCGCTGGGCTGCCAAACCGGCCCCATCTTCCTGGCGTATCGCGACCAGCCCGTACTCGACATGATCCTGGGCGCTGCCAAAATGGCGACCCCGCTCTATGATTTTGTGGACGAGGAAAACGTGCGCCAAACCGTGTGGGAGGTCAAGCGCTCAGACACGGTCGAGGCCATCGCGGCCATGTTCCAACACATCCCCTGCGCCTACATCGCAGATGGCCATCATCGAACCGCAAGCGCTGTCAAAGTTGCCCGGCAAATGCGCGAAGAGGCGAAAGCGGCGGGCACCTACACCGGACGCGAGCCGTTCAACTACTTCCTCTCCGTGCTGTTCCCAGCAAGCCAACTCACCATCCTGCCCTATAACCGCGTGGTCAAAGACCGCTGCGGCCTCAGTGCCGATCAGCTGGTCGAGCGCGTTCGCCAAGCGGGCTTCACGGTCGAGTCGGCGAATGCACCCATCGCCCCGCAGGAAGCCGGGCGCATGGGCATGTTCGCAGATGGTCAATGGTGGAACCTGTCGCTTGGCCAGGAGCTTGCGCAGCAGGTCGCGGCGGCAGACCCTGTCTCCGCGCTGGATGTCTCCATCCTGCAAGAGCAGGTGCTCTCGCCCATTCTGGGCATTGGCGACCCCCGTCTAGACCCGCGCATCAGCTTTGTTGGCGGTATTCGCGGTACGGACGAACTCGAGCGTTGCGCCGGCACCGAGGGCGTCGCGTTCTCCATGTGCGCCACGGGAATCGACCAGCTGCTCGCCGTGGCAGATGCGGGGCTGCTTATGCCGCCCAAGTCCACTTGGTTTGAGCCCAAGCTTCGCAGCGGCCTGTTCATCCACCAGATCCACAAGTAAGCAACCAGCGCTTAGCCAATCTCAACGCAAGACGCCGATTCCACAACAAGCGGAATCGGCGTCTTTTTTCTTGGACGATATCAGCGTGCACCGGTGAGCAACATCAATTAACACTAATCAAATATGCTCATTGTTATAGCGTTTAGACAAATGGTACATGCGGTATAAGGACAGAACCGGCGGAGTCCGCGTGCGGGCGGCGCTTCTCACGAGAGGAGCAAAGCCTATGGATACAATCCTGCAAGTCGTTCGCGCCCTTGGGGCGCTTTCAAGCATCGCAAGGCTGCTCTTGGAGCTGTTCGAGCGATGGGATAGACGTAAGCACATCGCGGAAGACGAAAGGCAAAAATAAGGACTCGGCTGCCACCGAGTCCTTAAAGTAAACCCCTTGCGTCGCCCGCGCCTATTTCACGAGAGACGGGCTCCGCTGGTTCTATTGCGATTGTACCCCAAACAGTGTCCTAGCACTCATAAATCAAAGAGAACACAATTGCGGTCATCCAGGAAGCGATTATGGGCGAAACATCGTTACAACCCCAGTGCTGAGCGGCCTACTCGCCCAACACCGCGCGCATCTCGTCCTGTTCCACAACGCGAACCAGTTCAAAGCGCTCGCCGTCAAACGTATAGCGCATAACAGAGCAGTTACCGGGAACGTCCGGGTAGCCCAGATCCTGACCCTCGCGCCACTCCAGCATAAACTCGCGACAGGCAGACCCATGGCTCACCACCAGCACGTTCTCATGTCCGGGCCGCGCCATGATCTCGCGAAGCGTAGAGCAGATGCGCGCATGGAACTCCCGCTCGCCCTCGCCCCCAAACTGAACAAAGCAATCGCCCCAGGGGCGCGCAGGCATAAGATCGACGCGCTCTCCCTCATAGGCGCCAAAGAACCACTCGCGCAGGCCCGGTTCACGCCCGTAGGGCATATCGGTTATCGCCTCTATGGTCTGATGCGTGCGCGCCAACGTTGAGGCATATGCATGGTCGAAAAAGACGCCCTCGTGGGCGAAATAGCGGCCGACGCGGGCAGCCTGCTCCTCGCCCTCGCGGGTCAGCGGCGAATCGCACCAGCCCTGGATAACGCGCTTCTCGTTAAACATGGTCCTGCCGTGGCGAACCAGGTACAGCGTTGCCGGCATTGCATCCCCCTTGGTCTCATGTCCCGTCGCAGGCGATTGTAGCATTGGTGGACGCAATCATTTGTTAGCACGCTCTTAAATGGGTATACCACACTTGAGGATTATTACACATCTGTACAATTGGAGGTCCTCATCATGACGTTCTTCGACAAGCACTCGCTAGACCACGCGGATCCTTTTTATTTTGACGAGTACAACATGATAGACCACGTCATCACCACCGTGCGCCGCCTGTACGGCATCACGGGAGCAGTGGGCCTGCTCGCCGGCCTAGCGCTGCTGTTCTGGCCGGTAAAGACCCTAGTGGTGCTCACCGTGGTGCTGGGCATCTACTTTATAGTGGCGGGCATCATCCGCCTTGCCACCGCCATTTGGACGCCGCTGCTGCCGGGCGGCTGGCGAGCGCTCAACATCATCACCAGCCTGCTTCTAATCTTTGGCGGACTCATAATGGTGCGCAACCAAGCGCTCTCCGCGGCAACGCTCGCAACCTTTGTAGTGATGGCTACCGGCTTTGGCTGGATCATCGAAGGCGTCATGACGCTGGTCGAATCCGCCGCCGTCCACAACCGCGGCTTCGCCATCTTCTCCGGCGTGCTGTCGATTTTGGCAGGCATCGTGGTGCTCATGTTCCCGCTTGAATCCACGGACATGCTTGTGCTGTTCGCTGGAGCCGCGCTCACCGTGCTGGGCATCACCCTGCTGGTCCGCGCGTTCACGTTTGGCAAGATCGCCTAGCAGCCCAACATCGCGTTCGGCGTCATCCTTAAACGCACCCCATCCTCATTCGCATCCCATCCGCACATGCATCACCAAATCATCGCGCCCTTCCAGCACGTCCTCCTCATAGGATAGCTGGGAGGGCGCGTTATGGTGGATAAGGTAGGGCACGCCGTTCTCGTTTCGCTGATCGGACACTATGCCAATATGCGAATCAAAAATCGCAATGTCGCCGCCCTGCCACTCATCGATCGCGTGAACGTCGCACGTTAGTTGGGCAGCATGCCTGGCAAAGAACACCTTGAGGTTGCGCACGCGTCTAAAGTCGATCGCGGGATCCGGTGCGTCAGGTCCGTAGTCATCCGGGTGCTCGGTGATATCGGTCGCCACCAGCGCCTGCAGATCGTAGCCCGCATCGCGCAGGGCAAACGCCACCACGTCGGTGCACACGCCGCAGCCGTCATCCGGATACCCGCCCGAATAGTACTCGCTGAGATACACGGGTTTGGTCTGCACATAGCGCAGCGCCGCAGACAAGATATCGGTCCGGTCATCCACCCCGTCGCCATCTGCATCGGACGCGCACGCATACGGCGCCAGCACGCCCGTGTATTTGTTTTCTGGCCTAGAAGCAGATGTCACGTTGACGTTGCCCGTAGCCACCAACCCCGCCAGCCCCGCAACGCCCGCACCCAGAATCAGCAGCGCCGCCAACACGGCAAGCACAACGCGCTTAGAAGAACGCGCGCCTTTTCGCGTTTTTGGACGATGACGGCGCCCGCCACCTGCCGTGCGCCTGCGGCTAGCAACCTGCCCACCGCCAGAAGCGCCACCAGCACCAGCCGCGCGCCCCGCGGCAGAAACGTGACCTGCGGCAGCCATGTGCCTGCCGCCACCCGGGCGCCTACCGACAGACGCTCCCTGCCCCGTAGCCCTAACGTTACGCGTGCGATCGACCATGGTAGACCCCCATCCAACGGAGCCAACGCAAAGACACAACGGAATACCAGCGGACGCCCAAGACGGACATTCAGCGCAAGCAAGCGCGACCAGCCGCAAGCCTCGCTAGAAGCCCAGCAACATCAGCACCAAGCCCCAAAGAACGGCGATCAGATACAGCAAGATCAGAATCGCTATGTTCTCGCGCATACTGCGGTTGGTGCGGAACAGCACCAGATAGCCCACGCCGGCGGACACTAAAAGGCCTGCCATAGCGGGTGCCAGCGACAGCACGCCCTCAAGGTAAAGCTGCGTGATAACCACGCTGGCAGAGCAATTGGGAATGATGCCCACCAACGCGGAACCCAAAATGGCAAAGGCGCGGTTGGAAGAGAGGAACGCCTCCATAGCGGGCTCGCCCACGGTCTCCAGAACCGCCACCAGAACGAAGGTGACAATGAAGATGAAGACCGTCACCTGCACGGTATGCGAAAGCGCGCTCAAGACAATGGACTTGATCGCACCGGCGCCATGCGCGTGATCGTGATCATGTCCATGGCCGTGGTCATGCCCATGGTTGCAAGCGCACGCAGCGGAAGCGCCATGGGAGCCACTACCGAGTACGCCATCTTGGTGGGCGTGCTCGCGGTGATCGTCATCGTCGCCATGCCCATGATGGCCATCGTCCCCATGGTGATGGGCGTGAGACTCCTCGCAGCCGCAGTGGTCGCGCTCGCACAAACGGTGAATGTGCTCGGCGCTCTCCCCCGCTTCCGAGAGGCTGTCGATGATATCGGCCGCCCTCGACCCGTCCTCACCCGCAAAGGACTTAGGACCCAAAACCGTACGGCGAATCGCCGCATGGACGCGGGCGTTACGGCGCAGCGCGCGCAAGGCGGCATCCACTACAACGCCAGAGATCAGCGCAATCGCAGCCTTGGCGGCAAGCAGCGTCGCCACAGAAGACGCGTCCACCCGCTCGACCAGCAACATGGGCAGCATCTCGTCTGACGTAGAGAGAAACACGGCCACCAGCGTGCCCAGGGTGACAACGCGCCCTGCGTACAGGGTCGCCGCCATGGCGGAAAAGCCGCACTGGGGCAAAACGCCCAGCGCAGCGCCCACCACGGGACCAGCGGCGCCCGCGCGGCGCACGGTGGCGTTGACGCGGTTGCCCGCCGCATGCTCAAGCGCCTCGAGCACCAGGTAGGTTACGAACAGGAACGGAACGAGCGACAGCGTGTCTTCCAACGCGTGCTCAACAAAATGCAGCAATAAGTCCATAGAGTCAGGTCTCCTAATGCCATCCACTATTTAAAACTCGTCATGAGGGGAAGACTGATAAAACGACTTTGGCGATAGGGTGGACGATTTTTGTATAAGTCATTTGTTACCCCGCTTGCGGTTTTCCTAACGCCCCATCTAAGGTAGGCTATTGTAGCGTCAGAGTTTCACAAGGGAAACTATTATTTTCCGATCGTTACAATCAGTTTGGAAGGCACACATATATGAATGCACAGCAAGCGCTTGAGTATTACCGCCAGCCGTTTATCCCCATGTTCATCTACGGCGACTACGACGCCATGGAGTCCGAGCGTCAGCGCGGCGAGGAGGCCCTGAAGGCCCTGGTGGACGAATGGCGCGCAAACGATGAACCAGGATTCGACTTCGATGTCATCCTTGACCTGGCAGACCGCAACCGCGAGCTCTGCGACCAGATCGGCGAGGCGCGTCTGCGCAACCTCTCCAGCCCGTTGCTGGCCCGCAACCTCTCCGACGCGGTGTCCTCACTCGTTGGGAAGGAACAGAACTTTATGGACATTCACCTATGATTTAT
>ERZ791612.1039-NODE-1039-length-13233-cov-2.890651_pt1 | contig 13233 bp, 8 predicted proteins | sample MGYA00509963_ERZ791612 | MGnify/ENA primary metagenome ERZ791612 (study PRJEB30046, sample SAMN00791906) | human gut metagenome | study: EMG produced TPA metagenomics assembly of the A metagenome-wide association study of gut microbiota in type 2... | reverse complement strand
GGGGAAAAATCAGCACCCTTATTTGAATATATGATGAAAGATACGAAGACAGAAAAAAACAAATTACGTCGCTATCTGGATGATATGTACATCCGGGAGGAAGCATCGCAGTTACTGGAAAGTATGAGAGATGCTGACCATAAAGATATATTGGATGAGTTGTCTGCCGAAGTCTGGGAGGAATCCGTCAGCCAGCAGCCTGTTACTGACTTGGAGCGTGAGAAGTATAAAAAGGAGGCTCGCCAGTTGCTGAAACATATTGAACATAAGAAACGTACCTGGTTCCGTCGGGTAATGACGATTGCAGCCAGTGTGGCGGCTGTAATAGCCATCGTGACAGGAAGTATCAGTTATTTCCGGTATATGAGTGAGCAGCAGATAACTTTCGCTGAAATCTCAACCTCTTTTGGAGAGAAGAAACGGGTGGAATTACCGGACGGAACTATATTAGTGTTGAACTCTTGTTCACAAGTACGTTATCCTGATTCTTTTCAAGGGGATATCCGGAAAGTGGAACTGGAAGGAGAAGGATATTTCAGGGTTGCCCATAATGAAGATATGCCGTTTATTGTACAGACGAAGCGACTGGATGTTCGTGTTTTGGGAACCCGGTTTGATGTAAAATCTTACTCTACGGATGAAATCGTATCGGTAAGTGTAGAGAGTGGCAAAGTACAGGTTGATCTGCCGGAAGCAATGATGCGATTGACTGCAAAAGAACAAGTTCTGATAAATACCGTTTCCGGTGAATATAGTAAGAAGAAGGAAGAACGTGGGGTAGCAGTCTGGATCAAGGGAAGCCTGCGTTTTAACAGTACTCCGATCCGGGATGTGGCAAAAGAACTGGAACGTGTTTATAATTGTCAGATAACCTTTGCTTCCGGACAGGAATTTGATAATCTGATTACCGGTGAACATGACAATAAGAGTCTGGAGTCCGTACTTAAATCCATCGAATTTATCAGTGATATCAATTATAAGAAAGAAGGCAGGAATATACTTCTTTATAAAAAATGAGAATTAAAAAATAGATCAATGTTTAACCCGTTAATAAGGACAGAATGAAAGCATCACCCTCATAGAAACTCCCTAAAAAGATAGAAGCACTCCTAAGGAATGCTTCTATCCGCAACCCGGACGGATATTCATTCGCTTCGACCCAAATGAATAACGTATCGCACGTTGCTTGTTTTTAATAACTTTAGTCAATTACTAAAACGCACAAATTTATGAATAATCTTCTTATTTGTAAAGGAAAAAGTAGAAATAGCTGCTCGTTTTTAGCTTTTTTACTATTCACCTTCCTTTTAGTTGCTCCGACTGCTGCTCAGACATTGAAAGAGAACAACATTACGCTCCGTGTACAAAACGAGCCGGTAGAAAATGTTTTCAATAAAATCAGTGAACAGACCAACTTTAAATTTATCTACGATCAGGAAACGGTAAATAACGCTCCGCATGTTTCTTTTGATGTAAAAAACGCTACGCTTAAACAAATTCTGGGAGTGATAACTACTCAGTCAAAACTTTATTTCAATAGGACCGATAATACAATTGCTGTCAGTAAACAGCCGCTTAAAGAAGAAAGCGCTCAACGTACACGTACCGTTCAGGGAGTGGTTGTAGATGATAAGGGAGAGCCAGTTATTGGTGCCAGTGTCCAGATCAAAGGAGAGGGCAGTGGTACGATTACCGATATGGACGGACGATATTCGTTGATGAATGTACCGGAATCGGCTACATTGACAATTTCCTATATTGGCTATAAGACCGTCAGCCTTTCTGCAAAAGATAAGAATACGGCTAAGATTACGTTGACCGAAGACAGCAAGATGATCGATGAAGTAGTAGTGGTAGGATATGGTGTACAGCGGAAACGGGATGTGTCTACTTCCATCTCTTCCGTGAAAGCCGAGCAGATTGCGGAGGTTTCTGCTTCCGACTTTCGTCAGGCATTAGCTGGAAAGATGCCGGGAGTGCAAGTGACTCAGCCGAGCGGTGACCCGGAAGGAAGTGTCAGTATCCGTGTTCGTGGTATCAGTACAGTCAATGCGGGGAGTGATCCTCTCTATATCATTGACGGTGTACCTGTGGAGCGTGGCTTTGCCAATCTGAATAATAATGATGTCGAGTCGGTAGAGGTACTTAAAGATGCTTCGTCTGCTGCGATTTATGGTAGCCGCGGATCAAATGGTGTAATTATTATCACTACCAAACAAGGGCAGTCGGAAAAAATGAAAGTACAATATGATGGATATTATGGTATCCAGAGTATTTCGAAAAAACTTCCGATGTTGAATGCTTATCAGTTTGCGGAGTTTGCCAAAGACGGGCATGATAATTCTTATCTGGATGCTAATCCCGGTGGTTCACCTAATGACCCTAATGGTATGCGTCCGAATTCATGGGAACGGATTCCTGCAGAACTTTTTCCTTATCTGAACGGCGATCAGGGATTAACGGACACAGACTGGCAGGATGCAATTTTCCGTAGTGCGGCTACAACCAGCCATAATGTTTCTATCTCCGGCAGAGGAAAGACCGTTGGTTATTTTATTTCTGCCAATTATTATGATAAAGAAGGTATTATCATCAATTCTGATTTCAAGAAATATAGCATGCGTATGAATCTGGACGGAAAATATAAAAGACTGAAATTCGGTCTTAATTTCTCTCCTTCTTATTCGACTTCCAATCGGGTGGATGCTTCCGGATCGAATGGTATTGTTCAGTCGGCCTTGATGATGCCTCCTGTGTGGCCGGTATATAATTCCGACGGTAGTTATAACTATCAGGGAAATGGCTATTGGAGAATTGGCAATGACTATCAGCACAATGCGGTATTAAACCCTGTGGCAATGGCCAATCTACAATCGGACGTAGTAGACCGTATGGCAATTGTAGGGAAAGTCTTTGCCGAACTGGAACTTTTCAAGGGACTTACTTATAATATTTCTTTCGGTGGTGATTATTATGGTTCTCATAATGATCAGTATCGTTCGTCAGAACTACCCTTACTGGGCCAGAAATATTATGATATCAAGTCGAACCCTACTGCATACAGCTCCTCCGGTTTTTATTTTAATTGGCTGATTGAGAATAAGATTAATTATAATACAGTGATTAATGAAGATCATTCGATTAATGCGGTTCTGGTGCAATCTGCACAAAAAGAAACTTATAAAGGAGATAATGTGACAGCTACCGATTTTCCGAATGATTATATACAGACGATCTCCGGTGGAACAGTTATAAAGGGGGCGTCTGATAAGACCCAATGGTCGATTGCTTCCTATCTGGCTCGTGTGCAATATAGTTATAAAGGTAAATATATGGCTTCCGGAGCTATTCGTGCGGATGGTTCTTCCCGTTTCGGAAAAAATAACCGCTGGGGATATTTCCCGTCCGCATCATTGGCATGGAGAGTTAGCGGGGAGGATTTCTTCACGAAGGCGAAATTTCTCTCCTTTGTAGATGACTTGAAAATCAGAACCAGTTATGGTGTTACAGGTAACTTTCAGATAGGCAACTACGATCATCTATCATTGATGGCTCTTGATAATTATATACTGGGTACGGGTAACGGACAACTGGTGCAAGGCTATAAACCTAATACAATTAAGAATGATGATTTAAGCTGGGAAAAGAATGCAATGGTCAATGTCGGTGTGGACCTGCAAATGTTCAAAGGATTATTGGGGATAACAGTTGATTACTATAATACCAATACCTCCAATATGTTGCTGAATGTTCCTGTTCCTCATCTGACCGGATACAGCACTGCCCTGATGAATATTGGAAAAGTAAATAACCGTGGTTGGGAAATAGCCTTGACATCTCAGAAAAATTTCACCAAAGACTTTGGGTATTCTTTTAATGCCAACTATGCTACGAATACCAATGAAGTAAAAGCTCTTGGTCCGGGAAATGCTCCCATTATCTCTACCGGAAGCGTAGATCATGCTTATTATATCACAAAAGTAGGCGAACCGATCGGATGTTACTATTTGCTGGTGCAGGACGGTATCTTTTCCAACGAAGAAGAATTGAAGAAATATCCTCATTTCAGCAATACTCAGCCGGGAGACTTCCGTTTTGTAGATGTGGATGGAGACGGTGTGATGGACTTGGACAAAGACCGTACGATAGTAGGTAACTATATGCCCGACTTCACCTATGGATTTGGTGGTAAAGTATGGTATAAAGGCATTGATCTTGACTTTAACTTCCAGGGAGTTTACGGTAATGAGATTCTGAATCTGAATCGTCGCTATATTGATAATTTGGAAGGAAACACCAATGGTACCACGATTGCCCTGAATCGCTGGAAAAGTGCGGATAACCCCGGAAATGGTCAGGTGAACCGTGCCAACCGCAAATCGAAAGGTTATAATGGCCGTACTTCAACCTGGCATCTGGAAGATGGTTCTTATTTGAGATTGCAGAATGTAACGTTAGGATATACTTTGCCTCAGAATCTGACACGTCGTTTCTTTGTGGAGAAGTTGAGAGTCTATGTCTCCGGACAGAACCTTTGGACATCTACCAACTACGGTGGATACAATCCGGAAGTAAATGCACGTCCGAGCAATTCACTTTCGCCGGGTGAAGATTACGGAACATATCCGCTGGCGAAAACCTTCTTGTTTGGATTAAATATAACACTTTAGTCATCCTTAAAAATATACGGTGTATGAAAATATATAGACAAATCCTATTCTTGGCAACTGCTTTTGTATCAGTGGCCTGTACAGATAGCTTTTTCGACTTGGAGCCAAGTAGCAGTGTGCCTACAGATAAAGTATACAAGACAGCAGACGATTTTAATGTAGCAGTGATCGGCTGTTATTCTAAATTGCAGGGACAGGTTTCCTACTTCACGGAATGCTGCGAATATCGGAGTGACAACCTGTCGTTGAGTGCTCCTACTGCCGGAACACAAGACCGTTATGATATAGATCAGTTTGCGGATAAAGCCTCTAATGGAATATTGGAATCCGCCTGGGCGAATTTTAATAACGGAGTATATCGCTGTAATTTGGTATTGGACAAAATAGACGCAGCTGACTTTGATGCTACGTTGAAGAAACAATATAAAGGGGAAGCGCTTTTCGTGCGTGCTCTTACTTATTTTAATATGTATCGCTTGTGGGGTGGAATTCCGATGACTGATAAAGTGGTGACGGTGGCTGAAGCTCTTAAAATCGGAAGAAGCTCAGAGCAGCAGGTCTTTGATTTTCTTACCGGCGATTTGAATCAGGTTATCAATGAGAATATGCTGCCTTCTTCTTATACGGGTACTGATACGGGACGTGCGACCTCCGGTGCTGCAATGGCATTGCTGGGAAAGATTTATCTGACTTTCCATAAGTGGACAGAGGCACGCAATGTACTTTCGCAACTGATAGGCAGATATTCTTTGATGCCCACACCGGATAAAGTATTTGATGTCGATAATAAAATGAACGATGAAATCATTTTCGCAGTGCGCTTTAATAAGGACGTTGAGGGTGAAGGACATGGTTATTGGTTTTCAATTATCAACCTGACAGATGATACTAACCAGACAAAGGCTTTGAAGGAGTGCTATAAAGACGGTGATAAACGCAAAGACCTGATCACTTATGTGAAAGTAGAAGATAAAGTCTGCGTAATGAATAAATTCAAGGATTTGAAAAGTGCGACATACAATACCGTCGGTAACGATCAGATTATTCTTCGTTATGCCGATGTACTGTTAATGTATGCCGAAGCACTGAACGAAATCAGCTATAGCAACTCTCAGACTTCTGATGCAATGGTTGCTTTGAATGCGGTACATACCCGTGCCGGATTATCTCCGGTTCAGATTACGGAACTGGCAGATCAGGATAGTTTCCGTAAAGCCATTATGCTGGAACGCCAACAGGAATTTCCTTATGAGGGACACCGTTGGTTTGACCTTGTTCGCATGGGAGGTGCCAAGGAAGCTATGAAAGCGGAGGGACATACAATTCAGGATTTCCAGTTTCTGTATCCTATTCCTAAAACGGAATTGGAAAGAATCAATAATACCGAGTTGTTGTGGCAGAATCCGGGATATTAATATGGTTAAACTTAAAGAATTCAGACGATGAAAAAAATAATATATAGCTTGTTGTTTGTCATTACGGCAGTTTGCGCAGCTTGTGATGAAGAACTGCCAAAAGCAAGTTTTGATTTATATGAATTAAAGACGCTTACGGCAACGGCCGGAGATATGAATGTGGCACTTTCCTGGGAAGCATATCCGGACGCCCGTCCTGATGAATATCTTATTAGCTGGACTTCGGGCTCTTCGGGAGCGGAAGGAGGGCAAATGACTGTGGAGGCTGAGGCTTCCGGTGCAACTGTCAGTGATCTTGTCAATGATGTTGCTTATACATTCTCCGTACAACCTCGCTATACCGGAGGACTGGCGAGTAAGCGATCTGCTTCTTGTACGCCAAAGAATGCAAGATATCCGGTGACTGGTCTGACTGCGTCAGCGGGAGACAAGAAAGTCCGGCTGAGATGGACGAAGCCTGCCAGCGAACGGTTTACGAATTATCAGATTACCGTAAGTCCCGGCAATCAGGTTATCAAATTGGATGACACAACATTGGAAGAATATATGGTTGAAGGGTTGACTAATGATCAGGAGTATAAGTTTGATGTTGTTTGCATTTATCCGATGGGGAATTCTGTTTCGGCGGAAGCGGTGGCTACTCCGGGAATTATTTATCCGGTAGCAGTCAATACGGAATTGGTTGTCTGGGAGTCTGCTGTCTTTGCTTATAACGATATGTATTTTACTGGTGGCAATGTTAAATCCGTCAGCTGGGATTTTGGTGATGGCGCTGCTTCTGCTGAAACGACTCCATCGCATGCTTTTGCTGCTACTGGAACTTATACAGTTACTATCACAGTAACATATACGAATAATACGACGGAGTCAGGAAGTGTGGAAATTAATGTTGTCGAATATAAATGGGATAGTCTGAATCTAAATTTTAACGGATTAACAGGATATGTCAAGACGTCCAATCCTGTATTCTCCCCGGATGGAAAGACGATGTATATTCCGACTTCAACGCCTGCCGGGCATTTGTTTGCCTTAGATGTAGTCAGCGGCGAATTCAAATGGGTATTTGCCATTGATAAAATAACTTATGGCGGCGGTGCATTAGTGGGGTCTGACGGTACTATCTATCAGTGCGTGAGAGATGCTTCTATCAAGAATGTGTATGCCATAAATCCGAATGGTACTCAGAAATGGTCATTGCAATTAGACGGACCGATAGGTGCGTTCCCTGCTTTGTCTGCTGATGGTGTACTCTATTGTTTGACTAATAAAAGTACGTTATATGCACTCGATGTTGCGAATGGTGTGATTAAATGGCAACAATCTCTTGATGGAACAACAGGAAGTGCGGTGGCTATTGATAGAAACGGACATATCTATGCAGGTACCAGTGAAGCTATTTATGCTTTCAGCGTAAATAAGGAAGAACTTTGGAAACTCAGTGGTGTTAATGTGACAGAGCAGGGAACTTTTGCTTTGAATGGCAACACGCTTTACGCAACTTTGAAGTCAAAGGCTGGACTTGTTGCTGTTGATATCACGAACGGAACCAAAAAATGGACCTATCCGACAACAGGCGGTGATGCTTATTTCCCTATCGTAGATAAGAAAGGTGTTGTTTACTTTACAGAGAAAGGTTCGCAAACAGTTTACGCTGTAGACGCTGACGGTTCAAAAGTATGGGTGAAGAAGGTAAATAATAACCTGAACTACAGTGGTGCTGCGTTGAGTACAGATGGTGTTCTTTATATCGGAACGCAGTCAAATAATAAGATTTTCGGACTTAATACGGCAGATGGAAGTACTGTTTATGAAGAATCTGTGGGTCAACAGGTAATGGCATCCGTTTCGATTGGTCCGGACAAGCGTCTTTATTGTGGTACTATTGGAGCGAGCAATATAGGTTCTATAAAAGCGTTTGACATTAATAAAACGTTGGAAACAGACTCCTGGAGTATACGGGGTGGAGATATTCAAGGTACAAACCGACAAAAATAAACGGTGATGAGAAAATTGATTTTTATCGCATTTATGGTGATGTCTGTTTGTGGATATGCACAGAAATATGAAGTAGGTACTACGACAGCAGTGTGGAAAGCACCTGCTGCTGCCAACTTCCTTCATGCAAAAGCGACTGGTGTGAAGTATGTCGAAGTGGCCTTTAATCAATGTTATAGGGGAGTTCCTGTCGATGAAGTGATTCCACGTATAAAGGAAATGAAAGCGAAGATAGACAGTGCGGATATTGAAGTCTGGTCTATTCATCTTCCTTTCTCCCGAACGCTGGATATCTCAGTTCTGGATGATCGGTTAAGGAAGGAAAATGTAGATTTTATGGCAGAGATGATAGAATTGTGTGCCATGTTCCAACCGACTTGCCTGGTTTTGCATCCAAGTTCGGAACCGATAGCCGATAGTATTCGGGCGCAACGGATTGCCAATGCTTCGGAGTCTATTGCTTATTTGAAGAAATATGCTGATAGGATTGGCGCTCAACTTTGTATAGAGAATCTGCCCAGAACCTGTTTGGGAAATACTCCGGAGGAACTTATGAGGATTGTCGGAGATATCCCGGACGTAAAAGTGTGCTTTGATACAAATCACTATACCAAAGGCACGACAGAGCACTTTGTGGCAATAGTAGGTAGCCGTATCGGCACTATACATGCTTCAGATTTTGATTTGGTGAACGAATGCCACTGGCTTCCTACACAGGGAAATATAAAATGGGGAAAGTTGATGCAAGATTTGGAGAAGACCGGATATAAAGGCGTTTTCATGTATGAAGCGACGAAGGATCACGAAAATAATAATGTGAGACCTGCTCTTGAACGGATTGCAGAGACCTTCGATAAAATAACTGATGACTATAAAACACTGAAATAATATGAATAATATAAGAAGAATACAATATTTCCTGTTTTGCCTGCTGGCAATAGGACTTGCAAGTTGTAGTGACGATGATAATAATGATAAGAAGACCGGGTACGAAGGAATTCTTACGGAACTGGCAGCAAAGGTAGATGCCACTACCCAACAGTTATGGGGAACTTCTCCATCAATTGTAAATACTGAACGTGCCGATGCTTTGAGCACTATTCAGGGATATGCCGATAAATGTTTGGATGACTATTTTATCAGTTTTCTGAATGGTTTTGATCAGGCAAGTATGAGTATGGAGAAGAGTGAACCGATCTTATACTATTACCGGAGTGCTTTTGACCGGGTGATGGACGGAATTGAAAACTCCAAAGTAGAGAATGGCACAGCAGAAATCTGGTTGCTTTATAACATGGGATATATAGTTAAGACTCCTTCCGGATGTTTTGCTATTGATATTTCTCATCGTTGGGCGAAGGAACTTGCACCCTATATCGACTTCCTTTGTGTGACGCATAAGCATTCTGATCATTATAATACAGATTTGATTCAGGCAATGTTTGATTTGGATAAGCCGGTATTATCCAATTATTTGAAAGACACCACTTATCCCTACACGGCAAAGGGGGATAAAGATTATGAAATAGGTAAATTTAAAATCCGTACTTGTATTACCGATCATAATAATTCCGGATTATCAAATTTCGTAACTATTTTCCAGATAGACTGTGGGGACGATACTGGAAATTTCGTCTTTATGCATGTCGGTGATTCCAATTTTAAAACGGAACAATATACAAACATTGCGCCACATGTTAATGTCTTGATTCCCCGCTATGCTCCTAATGCGCTGACTGAGAATAATATTTTAGGTACCGGAGCGGGACAGGTACAGCCGGATTATGTTCTGTTATCCCATATTTTGGAAATGGCTCATGCAGGTGTTGATGCATCCAGATGGTCATTGGACATGGCACTAGAACGGGCGTCCAAGATTAACTGTGACCAGACCTATGTGCCTATGTGGGGAGAAAAGATGGTCTGGAAGAACGGTAAGCTGAACTAATAATTTTAATATTTGAATTTATGAAACGAATTTATAACTTTATATTGCTTGTATGCCTGGTGCAACTGGCTGTTGCCCAAAATCGGATTGCGGAAATCAGAGAAAACCTGTTAGGAAATTATTCCGATAGAGTGTTGGTCGTTTCTCATCGTGCCGATTGGCGAAATGCTCCCGAAAATTCATTGCAAGGAATACGGAATTGCATTGATATGGGAGTGGATATGGTAGAAATAGATTTGAAGAAGACCAAAGATGGTCACTTGGTCGTCATGCATGATAAGACAATTAACCGTACAATGACAGGAAAAGGAAACGCTGAGGATTATACACTGGCAGAACTGAAAGCAATGCGACTTAAAAATGGAGCAGGCTGTAAAACCAGACATCAGATTCCTACTCTCGAAGAAGTTATGTTACTTTGCAAAGGGAAGATAATGGTGAATATCGATAAAGGTTACGATTATTTTCAGGAAGCTTATGCTGTACTTGAAAAAACAGGAACAATTGACCATTGCGTAATTAAAGCAGGACTCCCCTATGAACGAGTGAAAGCAGAAAATGGTGATGTACTTGATAAGGTTATTTTTATGCCTATTGTGAATCTGCACAAAGAAGGAGCGGAAAAGATAATCAATGATTATCAGTCACACATGAAACCGGCTGCTTATGAACTGGTATTTAATGATGATAATGAAGAAATGCTTCGCTTGATCAGGAAAGTACGTGATAGTGGTGCCAAGCTTTTCATTAATTCTTTGTGGCCTGAACTTTGTGGAGGTCACGATGACGATCGCGCGGTAGAACTACACCAACCGGATGAAAGCTGGGGATGGATTTTGAATCAGGGGGCTAAACTGATTCAAACAGACCGCCCGGCATTATTACTCGAATATTTGCGTAAAAAGAAACTGCACGACTAAAGATATTCCTTCATGCTGAAACATCTTATAAATTTTTACAAGGTCTCTTCACCGGGGCCTTGTAACGAAGACGTTATGTCTTCATCCGGCAAGCGTCGGTTGAAATATCTGCAATGGTCTACCTTTCTTTCGGCAACTTTCGGGTACGGTATGTATTATGTCTGCCGGTTGAGCTTGAATGTAGTAAAGAAACCGATTGTAGACGAGGGAATCTTTTCTGAAACGGAACTCGGAATAATCGGTTCGGTGCTGTTCTTTACGTATGCGGTGGGTAAATTTACGAATGGATTTCTGGCAGATCGAAGTAATATAAATCGTTTTATGACTACCGGCCTGCTTGTTACCGCATTGATTAATCTTTGTCTCGGTTTCTCCCATTCATTTATTTTGTTTGCTGTTCTTTGGGGAGTCAGCGGCTGGTTTCAGTCTATGGGGGCTGCTTCGTGTGTAGTCGGACTTTCCCGTTGGTTCACGGATAAAGAACGTGGCTCTTATTATGGCTTTTGGTCCGCTAGTCATAATATTGGTGAAGCACTGACATTTATAATTGTAGCATCTATTGTTAGTGTTTGCGGCTGGCGTTATGGTTTCTTTGGGGCGGGTATGGTAGGATTGCTGGGGGCATTAATTGTATGGCGTTTTTTTCATGACAGTCCCGAAAGCAAGGGCTTTCCTCCGGTCAATGTTCCGAAAGAAAAGAAAACGATGAGTGCTTCCGAAACGACAGATTTTAATAAAGCTCAACGGCAGGTTCTGACAATGCCTGCTATCTGGATCCTTGCTTTATCAAGTGCATTTATGTATATCAGCCGATATGCGGTAAACAGTTGGGGAGTTTTTTATCTGGAAGCACAGAAAGGATATTCCACTTTGGATGCCAGTTTCATTATTTCCATTAGTTCTGTTTGTGGTATTATCGGCACCATGTTTTCCGGTGTAATTTCTGATAAACTGTTTGGTGGCCGGCGTAATGTTCCGGCTTTGATTTTCGGACTGACGAATGTTTTAGCATTATCTTTGTTCTTATTAGTGCCAGGGGTACACTTTTGGCTCGATGCTGTGGCAATGATCCTCTTTGGACTGGGCATCGGAGTACTGATTTGTTTCTTAGGTGGGCTGATGGCTGTTGATATTGCTCCTCGCAATGCTTCGGGAGCTGCTTTGGGAGTTGTTGGAATTGCCAGTTATATCGGAGCTGGGCTGCAAGATGTCATGAGCGGAGTTTTGATTGAAGGACATAAAACGATCCGGAGTGGGGTAGAGGTTTACGACTTTACTTATATCAATTGGTTTTGGATCGGATCGGCTATATTGTCGGTATTTTTCGCTTTATGGGTGTGGAATGCGAAGCAAAAATAAATCATTGATTATCAGTGGAGTATAAAATAGGGACTTTTTCTTTTAAAGGAACGGGCTCTTGGTTTAAAACCAACGACCTGTTCCTTTAAAACCAACGGGGTGTTTCTTTTAAAGGAATGAGCCTTGATATTTCAGAATTATTTCAGTATCATAATTTTTCTTTGCGGGAGATTTATTATCTTTGTACTTTTAACCCGGTAATCGATGAGTAGAATATTTGCAATTACTAAAATACTGCTGTTTGTGCTATTGGCTGGAATGACTTCCACTGTATTTGCGCAAAGCGATGATTTCACTACATGGACTAAATTCAAAGTGAACTATAAGATCGATCCCCGATTTTCACTTTTAAGCAATCTGGAGTTTCGGACAAAAGATGACGTAAGTAGAATGGACCGTTTGGGATTGGCCATTGGAGGCGAGTATCGGGCTTATTCATTTTTGAAACTGGAAGCCGGATATGAAACTCATTTCCGGAATTTGGGAGATTCGGAATGGAAATTCAGACACCGTTATAACTTTGGAGCAACTGCAAGTTTTCAATATCAGTGGTTGAAAATTGTTTTGAGAGAAAGGTTTCAGCAAACTTTTGACCGTGGAGATTCAAAAGCTCGCCTTCGTTCCCGCTTAAAATTAGCTTATGCACCTGAAAAAGGAATCGTTTCCCCTACTTCTCAATTGAAATTTATCAAAGTTTGGATGGCAGATCGTATGCGTTATCGGCCTGGAGTAGAGATAGCTTTGGCTAAACGATGGGCGTTAGATGTTTTTTATTGTTATCAGTATGAGTCTCCAAAAGGTAAACATATTGCCGGGGTAGAAATAGGCTATTCTTTTTGAAAATGTTAGATTACTAATATAATAATGTGTAAGCCTATTTGGTTTTGAAATATCCCTGATTCATAAAGTGCTACTAATTTGATACT
>ERZ791612.1038-NODE-1038-length-13236-cov-3.124649_pt1 | contig 13236 bp, 9 predicted proteins | sample MGYA00509963_ERZ791612 | MGnify/ENA primary metagenome ERZ791612 (study PRJEB30046, sample SAMN00791906) | human gut metagenome | study: EMG produced TPA metagenomics assembly of the A metagenome-wide association study of gut microbiota in type 2... | reverse complement strand
GTCATCTTCCTCTGGCTTGACGGCATCAGCAAAAGGTTTTCGGGCGCTCTCCTGCGCCGCCGCTACGGTGCTCGCAGGGCAGGACTCATTCTCGCCATCCGGGAAGGCATGAAGGCCTGAGCAGCATTTCTCCAGGCAGCAGAAAGAGAGGGCAGGCCGGAAGAAAAATCCGGTCTGCCCTCTCCGTGTCTGCTCAAGCCTCATATAATGATGCTTACTATTTCCGCAGGGAGACCCCTGACGTTTTCTGCTGATGCATACTCCGGCTGATGGCCCGCTCGAGACGCCAGCGCGCGAAAACCCCGTGATGGCCCAGAGGCTGAGTCCGGGCCGTCTTGGGCATAATCACAAAGAAGACGGAGCTGATGATCACCGCGCAGGAAACAATAATGCCCGGAGAAATCATCTCCCCGCCGATAAGCCATCCGAGAACGATGCCGATAACGGGATTGACATACTCATAGGACACTGCCACTGAGAGCGGCGCGTTCATGAGCAGCCACATATAAGCAGAGTAGGCGATGAGCGAACTGCCAATAGTCAGCCAGGAAAAGGCGATGATTACGGCTGGACGCAGATTTTCCCAGTGCATGCGCCCCTGCTCTCCAAGGATAAAACCGATAAGGAAACACTCGATTCCGCCGAACACCAGAAGCAGGCTCGTCTGCTCAAGAGGATGCATTTCCCTGCTCAGGGAATGCTTTTTCATGAGAAGCGAACCGGCAACCCATCCGATGTCGGCAAGAATAAGCGCGAGACACCCGAGCAGGGGATACTCCCCCGTATCCCCTCCGCGCTGGAGCCAGCCGAGAGCAATAATGCCGCAGGTTCCGGTGAAAAGCCCGAAAATCTGCAGCCCCGCAGGCCTGGGCTCGCCAGCGAAAAAATACCCGGCAGCTATCATGAGGATGGGAGTGGCGCTGCTCAGAACAGCTGCCACTGATGACGGGATCTGGGTCTGTCCGAGACCGACAAAACCAGAGGCCACAGCCACCATGGGGAGTCCCTGAAAAATCAGTATATTTAAAGCCCTGCGGGTGGGACGCGTCCAGTGGCCGAGCAGCATGAGGAGAGCCATAAGCAGGACACCTCCGCCCAGGGAACGCCCGCCAGCGGCAAAAAATGGCCCCACGACTTCGAGTGTCAGCTTGTAGCCGATAAAGGTGGATCCCCAGGTGATGTACACCAGGAAAAGCATAAAGAAGATATGCAGGGCTGAAGGTGTTTTTTCTTGCATTGCCATGCGTCTCCTCCCCCGGGAACATACCTGAACTGCCCCGTCCGGGGGATGGCAGACAGCCTCCTGTACCGGGTCTGGCACAGGCAGGAGCTCTTTTGCCACACGAGATGCTTCTGTCAAGGTAATTCAGGCTCATCCTTTCCCTCATGCGGGCATGTGTCTGAAATCCCTTTTCTTGTCCACAAGCGAAAAATAGCTTATGATAAAAATTACTAAACTTCAGAATGACCGGGCATTATCTGAAAGATATTTTTCTTTTCACTATCACCCTGTCCCTGACAGGCGAAAAATCGTCCTGCCCTGGTTCACCAATCGAATCTTATGGCGGAGGCCCTTCATGAGTGATTCAAAACAAGTCGATAAGGGGTTGGACAAGTTCCTCTCCTTTATGAGCCGCAAGGGCCTTAACATCACAGCGCAGAGAAAACTCATAGCCCGTGCCTTCTTTGAATTCCCCGGACACCATACTCTTGAAGAATTCTATCAGCATGTTCAGACCCTGGATAAGAGCATCGGCCAGACCACGGTGTACAGAACCGTCAAACTCCTCTGTGACGCAGGACTTGCCAGAGAACTGCATTTTACCGATTCGGCCAAGTTTTACGAAAACCTGGTCGATGGCGCCCACCATGATCACCTCATGTGCGTGAAGTGCGGAAGGATCATCGAAATTTATGACAGCCGCATCGAGGAACTGCAGAAGGAAATAGCGAAGAAGAACAACTTCACGCTTCTGGGTCACTATCACGTGATGTACGGACTGTGCGAGGACTGCCGCAAGGCCAGGGATGCGGGAGACAGCCAGCAGCCAAACCTTCCTCCGGAAGCGTACAGATAACTTTCATGCAGAAGAGGGAGAGGCCCGAAAGCCCCTCCCTCTTTCCGTACCAATATATTACTCGGACTCCCCGTCAGCGTCATCTGCGGGGAACTCGCATTTTCTGTACCTCTTCAGTATGGCCAGAGCCTCATCCCTGGTCGGAACCTTCCCCCGGCATTTCTCGTTCTGGAGGCGGTTTTCTGGGCAGTACCCGAGCTGCACACAGCTGGGACCCGATCCGCGGAAAAGATCCGGAGCGGCCTTCACGCAGAGTTTACGCATCTTGTTGGCCAGATCGCGTATCTCATCCTGGGCGTTGAGGCAGCAGCGTATGGAAAACCAGTCCCTGAGGGCGTGGGCATTCATGCCGATGATGGCCTTGAACTCCGTGGCCTGGGGCTTGAGGTATCTGAGATCCTGCTCCGGCAGGTGCGCATCCAGGCCAGCCTCATACCACTGGCGCGAAAGGTCTGCGAGATCCCGTCCTGAAAGTTTTACCTTCCCGTTATTGGGAAGCGTGACCTCTGCCGTAAAATCGGCCACGCTCCGGGGATAAACCACGGAAAAAACGCGTTTGCCTCCGAGTTCCGCGCGGCCCGACTTAATAAGGTAGGAAGCCATGCGCTTTCGGACGAGCTGAACCTCTGTGACCCGCGAATAGCCCTCCACGCCGAACAGGAAATAATCGAATTCCAGCGCCGCACCGTGGCCGCTGTTCAGAATATTGTCCACAATCCTTTTTGAGTAGGGGGACGCGATAATCTCGTCCAGACTGCGCTCGGAGCGTACGAACCGGGCCGCAATATCCGTGTAGATGCGGCCGCCGCCGGCCAGAAGAACGACCCGGCCATGACCTGTAAACTGTTCTTTCAGCATGCAAAATCCTCTCTGACGCTGAATGTATACGGGCTTGTGGCTGCGAATGCAAACATGAAAAAAAGATACTAAGCCATCAGAAAAGCGGAAAATCCGTGTTTTCTGTCAAGATTTTTCTAGATTTTTTCTGAACAATTTTTCATCAGAAAGGGCTGCCAGAAAGCAGGCTGCGGCGGTGATAAAACATCTTCGTACAAATTTTTTAGGCCCGCGGGCCCTTCCCAAAAAATATTGAGGGTTCCAACAGAATTAATTTTCAGCTAATTAGTCGAAATCATGAGATAAGTTTAAATAAAATTTTTTGTACGGGGCCTAAAGGGTAAAAATTTTTTGACGATAAGACTTGCATAAAGCGGTTAACCCGTTTATCTTCACGCGGCAGGGGGAAGAATACCCTCCTGTTAAGACCCGAAAACAAATCCGCACCGCAAGGTGCAATCCGAAAGGAAGGAAGGTTTATCATGAAGAAACTCGCCACACTCCTTATCGCGGCTGGTCTCGTGTTTGGTGTGTCTACCGGCGCCAACGCTATCGATTTCAAGGCGAAGGGCCAGTGGATCATGAGCTTTGATTATGGTCAGCACGGCAACTTCACCGGCGGCAACGGCCAGACCGGCTACAACAATAAGGAAGACGAATTTGAAGCCCGTCAGCGTATCCGCCTGCAGTTGGACGCTGTCGCTTCTGAGGCTCTCTCCGGCACCGTGTACTTTGAAATCGGCGACACCACCTGGGGCAAGGGCGGCACTGAAGGTCAGGGCTCCGGCGGCGCCATGGGCGCTGACGGCGTGTCTGTCGAAGTGAAGCGTGCCTACATCGACTGGATGGTCCCGGACACCGACCTCAAGGTCCGTATGGGTATCCAGGGCATTCAGGCTCCTTCCTTCGTGCTGCAGCGCGCCCAGTCCTTCGGCGATGATGTGGCCGGTGTCGCTCTGTCCTATCAGTTCAACGAATACGTCGGCGCCACCGCTTTCTGGGCCCGTCCTTACAACGACAATTTCGACGGCTACAGCAAGAACGGCAATGATCACTACAACAGGTCCTACATGGACAACATCGACCTCGGCGGCCTCTTTATCCCGCTGACCTTCGATGGCGTGAAGATCACTCCCTGGGGCATGATCGCCGGTATCGGCCCGAACGCTGACCGCGTGGATGACAAGTACTTTGGCGGCAGCAAGACCTCTGACTTTGGAACCAGCATTGCCAAGTTCCGTCAGGGCATGCTCCCTGCCTGGGGGGTTATCGGCTCCGATGGCAGGACCGTCCATGACATCAAGCTCAGCGAATACGGCACCGCTTGGTGGGCTGGCGTGACCGGCGACATCACCTACTGGGATCCCTTCCGTGTGGCTTTCGACTTCACCGCTGGCGGCGTGAGCTACGACGAATCCCGTCTGAACCGCGCTGGCTGGATGGCCGCCCTGCTCGTTGAGTACAAGTTTGACTGGGGCACCCCCGGCATCGTCGGCTGGTACGCTTCCGGTGACGACGACGACCTCGGCAACGGCTCCGAGCGCCTGCCTACCCTGTCCACCGGCATGTCCGATAACGACCTTTCCCACTTTGCCTTCGACGGCAACCCCTACATCGCCCGTGAAGGCACTCTCGGCGCCAGCATGGCCGGTACCTGGGGCATCGGTCTCCGCGTGAAGGACTTCTCCTTCGTTGAAGACCTCAAGCACACCTTCCGCATCAACTACATCGGCGGTACCAACGACCACAACATCCTGAAGAAGCTCCACAGGGAGGGCATCTACCCGACCCCCAATGCCAGCGGTCTTTCCGACAGCTACAATGTGGGTGTTGAAAACATGTACCTCACCGACCTCGATTCCGCTCTTGAAATCGGCCTGTACAACGAATACAAGATGTACGATAATTTCAAGATCGCCCTCGACGCCAACTACGTTGCCATGTTCCTCGACGATAGCCACAAGACCTGGAAGGACTCTCGCATGAACGGCAAGAGCCGCGATGTCCGCGATGCCTGGAACGTCAACGTTTCCTTCGTGTACGAGTTCTAATTCAGACTGCATCGTTCAGGCTTCGGCCTGAATGTTTAAAGGGAGAGCCCCGCAAGGGGCCCTCCCTTTTTTCGTCTCTCTGAACATTTCCGGGGCATAAAAAAACGCCCTCGCTATAACGGAAGGCGGTTCATGGCAGTGGAAAGAAGTCAGGCTTAACGGCCTGTTCCCTCAGGCCCGAATCTCGTATCCAAAGCCCTATTGTCACCGGGCTTTAGGAAATAGCCGTCACGTGTCACCTCAGGTTTTCCCATCTTCAGGAGTTCACCAACGCAGACAAAACGATAGCCCAGCATCTTAAGCGTTCCCACAACGTAACGCAGAAGCTGGAAAGATCCTTTGGGAACCAGATTTGCGTGGAAGAGAAGTATGGAGCCTGGCTTCACCATTGAAGCCACATGGCGTCCCTGCTCCAAATTCGCGTTGTTCCCGCCGGTCTCAGCCACCACATCCCACTGTATGCCCCTCAGTCCGAGCTGTGCCACCAGCTTTAGAGATTCGTCATTGCAGCGCCCGTACGGGAAGCGGAATAGCTGAGGCAGCTGCGGCGGATCAATCCCCTCGGTCCCGTCTCGTGAACTTTCGCGGATGGACTGCTGGCGCAGCTCTTCATATTCAGCCTGCGTGAACTGAATTTCCTCACGCATCCGCTCGGGGGTCATGATTCCGAAATTGCCGTGAGACCAGGCGTGGTTGCCAATCTCAAAGAGAGGATCCCGCATTATCTGTTTCACCCTCTTGGCATGTGTCCGCATCCATTTTCCGCCCATGAAAAGCGTGGCAGGGATGGACTGATCCTGCAGCCAGCCCACGATATCAGCGTCAAAGCCTGTGGTGAGCGTGGCCAGCTCGCAAAGGTCAAACGTGAGGGCACAGACTTTTTCTCCGCCCGGAGTGTTCACTCTGCGGACAACATTCTCCATATCAGCGGGCAGCGGCGGCAGTTTTACTGACGGTTCCCTCTGCAGCGGCGGCCTGTTGTCATTCGGTATGGCTCTGCGTCGGTCCGCGGCCGCTATGGGAGGAATGCGCAGGTCGCCTTTATTGTCCCTGTGATAGGACAGGCGGGATTCATAATCCCCTCCGCCTGGAGCAGGGGAGTCCATGCCGGCAAAAAGATCAGCGGCTCCGGAAGCAGGCGGCTCATCTGCCGCCTGAACCGGCTGAACCGGCTGGAATGTCAGAAAAGACGATACGGCAAGTGCCAGCGCCGTTCCTGACAGTCCGGCCTTCACACGCCTGCAATCCGGCTTGAATTGACGTTTCATATTGACTCCTGAGCACGGGGGAACATACGCCGTGACGGCCTCCCCATGGCCTCTTCAGCGTATCAGAACTCTCCATTCCTTTAAATACGGCACAGCATCGAATCCGGAAACGCGGTGCTTCCGGTGAAAAAAATCCCCTCAGACGTTCAGAGCCTGACCGTCTGAGGGGTTCTGTTTATAACGGAATCCGCCGAAGCTATTCAGCTTTGGCTTTGTTATGTTCGGCGACCACCTTGTCGACAACAGGCTTGGGCGCTTCTTCATAATGGTCAAATTCCATAGTGAAGAAGCCCTGACCGCCGGTCATGGAACGCAGATCGGGGGCGTACCGCAGGACTTCACTCATAGGCACATTGGCCTTGAGTTCCGTCACGCCATTGGCGGAATCGGAGCCGATAACCTTGCCCCGTCTGGAGGAAAGGTCACCAATGACATCGCCCATGCTCTCATCAGGGATGGAAATAGTCAGAAGAACGATGGGTTCGAGCAGAACAGGCTTCAGCTGGGCCATGGCGTTCTTGAAGGCAAGGGAGCCCGCTACTTTAAAGGCCATTTCAGAAGAATCCACGGGATGGTAGCTGCCGTCGTACAGCTTGACCCTGAAGTCCACCACGGGATAGCCGGCAATGTATCCGCGTGCGGCGGCTTCCTGAATACCCTTGTCCACAGCGGGGATATACTGACGGGGAATGGCGCCGCCCACGATAGCATCTTCAAAGGAGTATCCGGATCCGCGGGGAGCTCCCTCCATCTCAATCCAGCAGTCACCGAACTGGCCGCGGCCGCCGGATTGTTTCTTGTGGCGTCCCTGGACCTGAACCTTGCCTTTGACTGTTTCACGGTACGGGACCTTGGGATCGTTCAGGACAACATCCACCTTGAAGCGGCGCTTCGCACGCTCCACGGCAAGTTCAATATGGAGCTGCCCCATACCGTACAGAAGAATATCACCGGTCTCGGCATCACGCTCGAGACGCAGGGTAATATCGTCATCTGTCAGTTTCTGGATAGCGCTGAAGACCTTTTCCTCCTCGCCCTTCTTACTGGGCGCGATGGCGAAGGCGATGAGCTGCGGCGGCAGTTCCGGTTTCACGACCTTGAACGGAGCCTTGGGATCGCTCAGCGTGTCACCGGTCCTTGTTCCTTTCAGCTTGGACACGGCCACAATGGCGCCGGGGCCGACTGGCTCCTTGCACGCGGTCACGTTCTTGCCGAGCACATACATGAGACCGCCCATGCGTTCAGGCTCACCTGTGGTCATATTCTGAAGCGTCATATCTCCGGAAAGGGTACCGGTAAGAACGCGCAGGAGGTAGTAAAGCTGCCCCGAAACCGGATCAGCCAGCGTCTTGAAGACAAAAGCGGCCACGGGCTCATCCGGGGAAATCTTATGCTTTCCACCGTTGGCGTCTACCACATCGGGACGCTCAAGCGGCGAGGGGAAGAGAGCGTCGATGGCTTCGAGGATAGCCCTGCCCCCCTTGTTTTCCAGAGAGGAGCAGACGAGCACGGGGAAAACAGTACCGGCCATTACGCCCTTGCGCAGGCCTTCAGAAAGCTCATCCTGCGAGAGGCTGCCTTCGTCGAGATATTTTTCAAGCAGATTTTCATCGCTCTCGGCGATATTTTCCACAGCCACATCGTGCAGGAGCTGAATCTCTTCCGCAAGGGCGGCAGGGACGTCGCATTCTTCGAGTGCGCCTCCATCCTTAAAGCGGAACCCCTTGCCGCCGAGGACATTGACGTACCCGACAAATTTTCCGCCTTCCATAATGGGATATTCGAGGGCGACGGGTTTGACGTCCAGTCCCGAAATGCTTTCAAACGCCATCTGGAAATCAGCGCGGTCGCGATCAAGCTTATTGATGACGATGATAGTGGGAAGATTGTCATTCCGAATCTTCGCCCAGAAATGCTTCGTCAGAGGACGCACGCCGTCTACGGCGTCGATGACGAACAGCGCACTGTCAACACCCCTGAGCAGATACTCGAGATCCCCCGTAAAGTTGCCGTCGCCGGGAATGTCCACAAGAAACTGACGGCCCTTGTTCCAGGAAAAGGTAGCCGTGCCGGGCTGAATAGAACCGCGGCGCTTGATTTCTTCAGGCTCGTAGTCGAGGCAGGTGGTACCTTCCTCAATGGCACCCATACGGTTGATGGCGCCGGCGTTGAAAAGCAGCATTTCAGCAATGGAAGTTTTGCCGCAGCCGCCAGTGCCCACAATGGCATAAGTGCGCTGCATATCAAGAGGGGTTGGCATAATCATACTCCAGGGTTGACGATTTTCTGAAAACTCTACGTTTCCGCCGCGCAGGCCCGTCAGGAACCCGCGCATTTATTCTGTCACTCCGGTGTGGAACGCCCGCGCTCTGCCGTACGCCGCCCCGGAATCCTTTCTGCTTCGGGCGGGTACAGGACGCAGGCGCTCTGGACCAAGCAAACATGAGGCGGTTTCCTGTGATGTGCGTACCAACAGGGAACTCCCAACGTTTACTTTTTCACTTTTAGTAACAGTATACGCCTGCCATAAAAAAGTGAAGAGCCGGAAGCCCGGAATCATCACATGTATCTCTCCTGCCCTGAAAAACAGGAAGCGGCCGGGAACGAATCCCCGGCCGCTTCCTTCAGAAAAAAACGGACAACCCAGCTAAATGCCGGACCTGAAAGCATCGAGATGGCGGGTGCTGCCTTCCTTGCGGGCCCGGACCTCAATGAGCTGCGCTGTAATGGAGACGGCTATTTCCTCCGGCGTCTCGGCTCCGATAGGCAGACCAATGGGAGCCGTCACCCGGGCCAGTTCCTCGTCGCTGACGCCTTCCTTCCGTAACTTGTCATAGACCATGGCGATCTTGCGCCGCGATCCAATCATGCCTATATACCCGGCCTTTGTCTGCAGAGCCTGACGGAGAACCTTGGCATCAAAAAGATGGCCGCGGGTCATGATAGCCACGAACGTATTTCCATCGAAATGAAAATCCCTGAAACAATCCTCGTATTCCGGGGAAACCCGGGTCAGGGCCGCCATGGGGAAGCGGAGAGAATTGGAAAATTCTTCACGATCGTCAATGACTGAAATCATGAAGTCCGTGCTGGCTGCTACCTTTGCCGTTGCCAGGGAAACGTGCCCGCCTCCGGCGAGCACGAGACGGAACGGGGCGATCCAAGGTTCGATGACAAAGGTCAGTTTGTCAGACGTCGTGATAACACACGGCGAAAGCAGTTCCCCCTTCTCCTTTTTCTCGCGGATGCGGTCGCGGAGTTCGGCGGGCAAGGGCCATTCCCCGGCATCCATCCTGCACAGTCTGCGGGCGTGCGGCGCTTTTTCAGGCACAACGCAGAACATGGCGTCGCCCATGGCAGAAGCGATGCGCAGACGCTTGAAAAGAACGGACGTCGGGCTGTCAGGTTTAAGAGGCTCAACGAAGAGACGCATTCTGCCGCCGCAAATCATGTCCGACTTTGCCGCGTCGCTGTTGGTGAGATCAAAATCCACGAATTCCACGGCATCGCCTTCGAGAACACGCTTTCCGGCCTCAATGGCCTTCGCTTCCATGGCGCCTCCGCCGATGGTTCCCGCCACAATGCCGTCGGGGCCAACCAGCATGGCGGCTCCGGCGTGCCTCGGCGATGAAGCGCTCTGCTCAACAACACTGACCAGAGCGGCTCTGCGCCCAAAATCCATTTCTCTGCAGATACTCTCCAGTATCGACATACTATTCCTCTCGAGACCTAACGGTTTTCCAAAAAAACAGAGCAGGCGTATTCCTGGGGAATACGCAGCACATCCCTGAGCGGCAGAGCCATATAATCCGCCAGGATAGCACGGTTCAGACCGGCATGGCCGACCACGACCAGAATGCCGTCCGGATAGTTCATCCTGAACCTGGCGAGAGCCATGATGGCCCTGCGCTGCACCATTTCAAAACTTTCGCCGCCGGCGGGAGCGTAGCCCGCCAGATCAGCCATGCGCTCATCCAGAGCCCCCGGATAGCGCTTCTCGACTTCTTCCTTTGTTAATCCTTCCCAGGCTCCCAGAGAAATTTCCCTGAGACCGCGGTCGGCGATAACCGGCATTTTTCCCCCGGCGGGGCGGAACGCCCGGCGCAGTATGTCCGCACACTCGATGCCCCGGGAAAGATCCGAACAGAAGAACGCCTTCGGCGGTGTCTTGGCCAGTTTTTCCGCCATGGTCTCAGCCAGGCGGTCATACTGCCTGTGCCCGACGCCGGAAAGGGGCAGGTCGCGCTGCCCCACAAAACGCCTCTGCCCGCCGCGCACGATGTCTCCGTGCCTGAGAAGCCAGATACCTCTTTCCATCATTTTTCTCCTTTCCCTCATCCCCTCAGGCCTTCCGTCGCGCCATCGAGATCCGCTGATTCCTGAAAATCCGGTCTGCCGTGTGCCGCGGGAGGTACAGCCATGGCGCCGAGACTTTCCACGTAGTCCTTCTCCGTGAGCACGGCCCGCGCCGCGTCAGCCGGATTCACGCCGGTCTCTTCTGCTATGCGCTTTTCCAGTGACATGGCATGGGCAAGGCGTTTCTTTATGCCTTCCAGAGGTCCCGGGCGGCTTCTGAAAAGTTCCATTTTCTGCCCGAAGCGCTCCTTGAGGGGCACATATCTGGGGCCGTAACAGTACTTGTCCGCCAGATAGACAATCTCACGCTCGCTGACGCGCTTTTTGCGGCTCAGCACAAGATCACTGTGACTCTCCGTCATCCAGGCCAGCTCGGAAAGCCCCAGCCCCTCAAGGTAACAGGCCCCCACTGTTTCGTGACGGCGGTAGCCTTTGCCGATGTCATGCACGAATCCGCCGGCTTCGGCGAGATCAGGATCCACCTCCCCGCCCGCCGCGCGGCAGGTTCCGGCTATGGCCCTTGCCGCCATGGCCACGGCACGGGCGTGCAGAAATCCTTTGTACGGACAGCCGGTTATGTTCAGCAGGCGTCTCGCCTCGTCAGGCGAAAGCCGCGCTCCGATCCTTTTCATCTGTTCAAGTTCGCGGGGCGGAATGCCCATGGCAGAATACACAGTACAGTCATCGGCTGTATCCGTTTCCCTGAGGGGAGGAAGCGAATGGAAGCCGCTTTCCCCTTCCTCTGCGAGTTCAAGCAGCGTCCCTCTGTCCAGAATGACGGGCCAGCCGGGCACAGCCTGCTCTCCTCCTGTCACGGGCCTCCCCAGAGGACGAATCCCTGCGCATGGGGCAGGGTTCAGCCTGGCAGCGGCAAAAGCGCGCATGAGGAGAAGGATGCCGCTCGTGCGCACCAGGGGAAAGGCGGCAGGATGCACCAGGACTGCATCACCGCCGGCGAGGCGCAGAATGTCCTGCCACAGCGTCCGGCCCGGCGTGCGGGGAGAGACCACAAAACCATCGCATTCAAGTTCCCAGGTGAAGGTTTCGGTTTCTCCACGGCCAGTGAACCGCCTGTCCGATCCATGCCAGCCGCTTCCAAGAAGAACGGGCTCGAAGCCGAGCCTGCGGTAACGCGTGGCCAGCGTGTGTGCCCAAGAATACACCCAGGCAGCCACATCGCCGGAATTCGTCAGCAGTGCCTGCTCCTCCCGCCGGTTCAGCCCTGAGGTGAAGGCCATGCCGTCGAGCCCCAGCGTTATGATGACGCTGTACACGGGGCGCCGTCTGGCGGGCAGACAGGTATCTTCCGGGAAACGAAAGACATTGTGCTGCTGGGACATGTCAGCGTGCCTGAAACCGGCTGCCCGGCTTTCATACACCGCGTCCCCGCATCTGCCGGAAACATTCCGGAAACCGCTGTCTGCCAGCAAAATACCTTCTTCCTTCATCAGCATGACCCCTGTTCCAGCTTCTCGCTCCCCTGCACGGACTTTCCGAGCGGCGGATGAAAACGCAGCCCCTTCCGGGGATGAATGATATCCCGCGTGCCTGGGGCGAAACGGCCGGCTATAGCACCCAGACGGGAATACGGACTTCCGCAGGCGCAGGGCCGGGAGACAAGATACGCCGCGTCGCCAGTACGGTAGCGCACAAGAGGCATGACAGGCTGACGCAGCGTGGTGAACACGAGCTCGCCCACAGCTGTGCGCCCTGTTTCCGAATCGATGTCCAGCACCCTGCCAGTGAGAGGATCCACGATTTCACAGAAAACGTCCAGATGCCGGATGTGATAACCGTCATGACAGTTACATTCCAGAGCGAAGCCAAAGCAGCTCTCCGTGATGCCATAATGATCAATAGAAGCGACACGCCAGATACCGCGCACCCTGGCGGCCAGGGAGGGATCGCACCAGTCTGCGCTGGTAAGAAAACTCTGCAGCCCCGCAGGCGGCCGATCCGGAAAAATTTTAAAAATTCCCTCAAGCTGCTTCGGCGACAGCACCAGACTGTGCGGATGCAGTTCTTCCATGCGGCTGATGACGGCCCCGGCGTCAGCGCCTGAGGACATGGCCTCTACACGAGTGCCTCTCCGGTTCAGGCCCTGTCTGAGAAGGTCGGCAACGCCATCAGGACGCTCGGAGCCAGGCAGACAGACAAGAAGCGTCTCACCCGGCGCCACAATCTGGGCCATACCGCTGGCGAAGAAGTCTGCTGTGCGTCTGAGACATCCCGCGTCGAAGGCAATGCGCTTGGGCATACCGGTGGATCCCGATGTGGGCAGGGTCACGACGCGGTCGGCGCTGTCCTGGGAACCGCATACGAAGCTCCTGTAATCCCTGCTCAAATCCGCGGATGACGTGAAGGGAAGACCGGCAAGGAGCGACCGTATCTCTCCGGTAAATACCGTATCCCTGTCTTCACTGAAGTTCTCTCCGCACTGGGCCTTTTCCGAGAGCTCCCGCCAGAGATCAAGACAGGCCCGTGAAAGGACGCTGATGCGGTCTTCCAGGCCGCTGAAGCGTTCCCGGTAAAAAGGCGAAGCCTGCACGCGCCTCAAGACACGGGCGAGAAGAAGCCCCTGGAGGGCGGCCAGCCCGGAGGCCGGAAGATATGCCCCCGGAGCAGCGAGCCAGGACGCGGGGATTC
>ERZ791612.1036-NODE-1036-length-13261-cov-4.524837_pt1 | contig 13261 bp, 10 predicted proteins | sample MGYA00509963_ERZ791612 | MGnify/ENA primary metagenome ERZ791612 (study PRJEB30046, sample SAMN00791906) | human gut metagenome | study: EMG produced TPA metagenomics assembly of the A metagenome-wide association study of gut microbiota in type 2... | reverse complement strand
GCTCCAATACGAAGCCATCGTTGATGCAGAAATGCAAAAACGATGGCTTTTTTGTTGTTCCCCGTTACGGCTCCTTCCTGTGAAAAAAGAAAAACCGGAAAATCCGCAGATTTTTCGGCTTTTGCAAATATGAAAATAATGATTCCGCTGATATTGTCGGAGCGCAATCCGTGCGCGGAGACAATTTTAAATCGTTTCTTACAGGATCACATTTTTAATGAGCAGCGAAATGCTGCCGTCGTCGCTGTGCAGAAATTCCACCTCGTTGTCCGAGTTGAGCAGTTCGGTGGGGATCTTCACCTCAATGCCGTTGGCGGTGTGGATGCTGCGGCTCTCCATGCGGCGGATGCGCGCAGGGGTCACGGTCACGGGCTGCTCAGGCGCTTCCAGCACATCACTCTTTTCCACATAATCATCAAAGGGCACGGCGGCAAGGGGATATTCCTCTTCCAACTGCTGACGCACCTGCTGGATGGATACCTGATTGTCGTTGTCTGCGGCCTGATTGGCGATCAGCATCGCGACCTGAGCCTCTACGTGGGGCTGATCTGCGTAGTTTTCCTGCACGGCCTGCACGGCGGCTTCCTGAATGGCCTGCAGCTTTTTCTTTTCCGGCTGGGCGGTGGTGTACTGGAACACTACCGTGGAAAGGTAAAAATCCTTGTGGCCGTCGATGTCGAACTTTTTTTCCAGCAGCTTCATGGAGTAGTCGGTCAGATTGACAAGGGCACCTTCCTCCACCTTGCCGCTCTGGCTGGGCAGGCAGGCCCGCTGCTGTATGATGGAGTTCACCGGGGCACCCTCCACATTCTCGGTGTAGTGGGTGTAGCCGTTTTTGTAGTTCAGCTTCAGGATGCCCAGCCACGGCTCGCCATCGCGGGTAAAATCCACCACGGCAAGGTCTGCCCCCGGAATGGTGGTGTGCGCGTGCATGTAGTCGAACAGAACGCCCGCGATGCGGCAGGAGAGGTCCACAAAATCGTGGTTGTGCTCCAGCTCGTTTTTAAAGGCGGAATCCGGCAGCGGGCGGCACTGGCGGATATCGTCGCTGGCAAGCAGCTTTTCGATGTGGTACTGGAAATAGGCGGTCTTTTCGGCGGTCATTTCCATGCCGCTGCCGCTGAGTACAGGCGCATCCATGGTGGTGTCCAGCACGTGCAGAATGGCCTGATGAATGATGATCTCCATGGGAGTTACCTCGTTTTTATAAGAATCTCTTTGGCATACAGTATAGCACAGCCCGGCCCAAAAGGCGAGAGCACATCTTGTAAACCGCCTGCAGGAATGCTACAATAAGGGCAGAAAACCACGCAGGAAAGGGGACAAAAACCATGGAATTCCGTGATAAGCCAATGGAAAACCTCATCCGCCTTCAGGAAAAGGACATCTGCAAAAATGCCCGCGCGCTGCTGCTGGACGGTGAGAGCATCGTGGGTGCCTACAAGACGGTGCGCGATCAGGTGATCTTTACCACCCACCGCATCATCATGGTGGATATGCAGGGCGTTACTGGAACCCGGCAGCAGATCTTTGTGCTGCCGTACCGCAAGGTGCTGCACTTCGGGATCCAGACGGCAGGCTTTGGCGACCCGGTGCAGGCATCGCAGCTGACCGTCTGCTTTGCGGACGCACACGAGGCAAAGTTCGGCTTTATCGGCCAGCAGGAACTGTTTGCGGTCGCCAACGCCATCAGCCGGTGCATCCTGTAAATAACTCCTTTAAAACAGCAGGCTCCCCGCCCGAGACCGGACAGGGAGCCTTTTGCTGTATATGAAATAGGAGAATGGCAGAATTAGCAGCGGCTTGTTTTGCGCACCAGCTGTTCGTGCATGAATACCATGAGCACCAGCAGTGCCAGCAGGTAAAAAGGGAACAGTGCCGGAGTGATGTTGTTTGCCAGCAGGCCGAACAGCGGCGGCATGGCCAGATTGCCCAAATAGGCGCTTGCCATCTGGATGCCGATGACCGCCTGCGATCTGTCCGCGCCGAAGTGTTCCGGCGTGGAGTGAATGATGCTGGGATAGATGGGCGCACAGCCCAGCCCCACCAGAACAAGACCGCTCAGGGCAAGGATCTGCGGCCCGGGCAGCAGCAGAGCCAGCACCCCTGCGGCCAGAATGCACTGACCCATGCGGATCATCTGCGTATCGTTGAATTTCAGGGTCAAAAAGCCGCAGGCGGCGCGCCCGGCAGTGATGCCGATGTAGAACAGGCTGGCAAAGCTGGCGGCAGTGCCGGCGGCAACGCCTTTCGTCAGTGTGAGGTAGCTGCTGGCCCACAGACCGGCCGTGGTCTCCAATGCACAGTAGCAGAAGAAGCACAGCATCACCTCTCTGGCACCCGGCAGACGGAATACCTGTCCAAGGCTCAACGCCTGCGTCGAAGCAGTTTCGGTGTCGGTGCCTGCAGTACGGCTCTGCCATAGCGGCAAACTGAAAAAGAGCACTGCGCTCAGCAGGATCTGAAACAGGGCAATGTACCGGTAGCCGGATGTCCACGGCCCGCCGCCTGCCAGCACCCGGCCCATGACCATGGGGCTGATCATGGTGCCGATGCCCCACATGCAGTGCAGCCAGCTCATGTGGCGGCTTTTATAATGTAAGGCAACATAGTTGTTCAGGGCCGCGTCCACGCTGCCTGCACCCAGCCCATAGGGCACGGCCCACAGGCAGAGCATCCAGAACTGTGTGGAGACCGAAAAGCCGAACAGCGCGGCAGCTGTCATGGCCACACTGAGGGCGGTCACTTTTCCGGTACCCAGCGCACGGGTGAGCCGGTCGCTGTTCAGGCTGGAAACAATGGTGCCAAAGGAGATGATCATGGAGATCAGCCCCGCATAGGACACCGGCACACCGAGCGCCGGATACATGGAGGGCCACGCCGACCCCAGCAGGGAATCCGGCAGGCCCAGACTGATGAACGAGATGTAAATGATCGGAAGCAGAAGCTGTACCATAAATCTTGAGTTCCTCCGGGAAGCGTGTTATACTTGCAATGCATCTTGTACTTTGCTAATGTAATAATATCACACATCAGGGCTGAATGTTAGGATAAAAACGCCCGATTGATACAACAAAACCGGCGCGGATGCGGATGCGCACCTTGACGGAAAGGAGATGGCTGATCGTGGCATTTCAGACCAGCTGTGCAGCAGCGGGCGGGCTCAACTGCCTGCCGGATGTTGTGGCGGATGACGAGGGCAGGGAACTGGTGCAGCACGGCAGCGCACTGTTTCCTATTGCCTGCTATGAAGAGGACCTCAAAAGCTACTCGGTAGCATGGCATTGGCATGAAGAGTTTGAATACATCCTTGCCGTAAAAGGCCCGCTGGCGGTGGACGTGAGCAAAGCCCGGCTGGTTTTGCAGACCGGGCAGGGCGTGTTTGTCAATTCCGGAGTGTTCCATGCGGTGGAGCAGGCTGAGACCGGGGATGCCCTGCTGCATTCCGGGGTATTCCATCCGCGCCTGATCGGCGGCATGGATACCATCTTCTGGCAAAAGCTCGTACACCCGCTGCTTCAGCCGGGAGCACCGGCGTTCTTTCTGCTGGACGAGGCAGACGACGGGCAGAAGGCCGTGCTCTGCCATTTGCGGGAAGTCTGGGACGCAGTGGCCCAAGAGGTCTTTGACTATGAGAATCAGGCGCGGTACCATCTTTCGGCGGCGGTGCATCTGCTGGGAATGCAGTGCGAGGGTGGAAAAACAAAGGTCTCTCAGCAGGAGCAGATCGCGGCCCAGCGCATGAAACAGATGCTGCGTTTTGTGGAAGAGCATTATGCTGAGGAACTGAACGTGGAGCGCATTTCCGACTGCGTGGCCCTGAGTGAGAGCGCCTGCCTGCGCAGCTTCCGGCAGCTGCTGGGGATCACACCCATCCAGTATGTCAAGCAGTACCGCATTGAAAAGGCCGCCGAGCTGCTGCTTTCCACCAGCATGAAAATCGGCGAGATCGGTGCCGACTGCGGCTTTTCGGATACCAGCTACTTTACAAAGACCTTCCGGGAAATCAAGCACTGCACGCCCAGAGAGTACCGTCAGAAGTTTGCAGGAAGAGAGCAGTCTCTTTCAAGGCGGGACGGCGGCAGAGCCAGTGCACCGGCTGAAACAGCGTTATAAAAAGGAGAATCGGAAACAATGCAGCGTAGTTTGACCAAAGGCCCCATCACCGGCAGCATTTTGCTGTTTGCTCTGCCGCTGATGCTGGCCTATCTGCTTTCGGCCACGCCGCTGGGCGTTATTGGCATCTGGCTCAGCGTGCCCATCGGCTGGGCGCTGGCAGATGCCATTGGCATTGGATACTATTTAAAAAAGAAGCAGTGACAGCAGGGGGGAGAGAAGATGGTCGACCATATCAGGATCCGCGGCGCGCGGGTGCACAACCTGAAAAACGTGAATGTGGATGTGCCGCTGGGCAAAATCGTGGGTGTGGCGGGTGTGTCCGGTTCGGGCAAGTCCAGCCTTGCGCTGGGCGTGCTTTACGCCGAAGGCTCCCGCCGGTATCTGGACGCACTTTCCACCTATACGCGCCGCCGCATGACGCAGGCGGCAAAGGCATCGGTGGACGAAGTGCTGTATGTTCCGGCTGCACTGGCACTGCATCAGCGGCCCGCTGTGCCGGGCATCCGCAGCACCTTTGGTACCGGCACGGAACTGCTGAACAGTCTGCGCCTGATGTTCTCCCGTCTTTCCAGCTATCCCTGCCCGCAGTGCGGCCACTGGCTGGAACCCAGCCTTGCCGTGGCGGCAGAAAAGCCGCTGCTCTGCCCGCAGTGCGGTGCCAGCGTGCGCGCGCTTTCCGCTGAAGAATTTGCCTTCAACAGTCAGGGTGCCTGCCGCACCTGCAGCGGTACCGGCATGGTGATGACCGTGGACGAGAGCACCCTTGTGCCGGACGATTCTCTTACGATCGACGAAGGTGCCGTGGCCCCGTGGAAGAGCCTGATGTGGTCGCTGATGGTGGATATCTGCCGGGAGATGGGCGTGCGCACCGATGTGCCCTTCCGCGACCTGACCGACCGGGAAAAGGATATCGTTTTCCATGGCCCGGCGGAGAAAAAGCACATTTTTTATCATAACAAAAATTCCAATCAGGCCGGGGAGCTGGATTTTACCTATTTCAATGCCACCTATACCGTGGAGAACGCCCTCTCCAAGGTCAAGGATGAAAAGGGCATGAAGCGGGTGGAAAAGTTCCTGCGGCAAGGCATCTGCCCGGACTGCGGCGGCACCCGGCTGTGTAATGCGGCTCGTACCCCAAAGCTGCGGGACATCACGCTGGACAAGGCTTGTCAGATGACTCTTGTGCAGCTTACCGATTGGGTAGCGGGTGTGCCGGACAGTCTGCCGGAAGAGATGCGGCCCATGGCCCGCAATATCTGCGAATCCTTCCAGACGGCAGCGGCACGGCTGCTCTCGCTGGGCCTTGGCTACCTGACGCTGGACCGCTCCGCTTCCACTCTTTCCACCGGTGAGCGCCAGCGGATGCAGCTGGCCCGTGCAGTGCGCAACCGTACCACCGGTGTGCTCTATGTGCTGGACGAGCCGTCCATCGGCCTGCATCCTTCTAACATTGAAGGCCTGACCGATGTGATGCACGACCTTGTGGCCGACGGCAACTCGGTGGTGCTGGTGGATCACGATACCCAAATTTTAAAGGAAGCTGACTGGCTGATCGAGATGGGGCCGGAAGCCGGTGCAAAGGGTGGACATGTGATCGCGCAGGGCAGTATTCCGGAAATTGAACAGAACGCGGCTTCTCAGATCGGCCCGTTTCTTGCAGGCAGGGCGGGGGTGAACGCCCGGCCGCATGTGCCGGAAAATGAACTGTTTGCACAGGGCCGCATCCATCTGGAAACCTCGGCCATCCATACTGTGAAGCCGCTGGAACTGGAACTGCCCAAGGGGCGGCTGACCGTGGTTACGGGTGTGTCCGGCAGCGGCAAGACCACCCTGATTTTGGAAAGCCTGGTCCCGGCCTTGCAGGCAAAGGTGAACGGCACAGCCCTGCCAGCGCATGTGAAAAGCGTGGAGGCCGAGGAAATCGCACAGGTGAAGCTGATCGATGCAACGCCCATCGGCATCAATGTGCGCTCCACCGTGGCCACCTATGCCAATGTGCACGATGAGCTGCGCAAGCTGTTTGCCAAAACGCAGGATGCCAAAGACCACGGCTATAAGGCGGGCGATTTCTCCTACAACACCGGTAAGCTGCGGTGCCCCACCTGTGACGGCACCGGTGTCATCAGTTTGGATGTGCAGTTTTTGCCGGACGTAGAAGTGCCCTGCCCGGACTGCGGCGGTTCGCGTTACAGCCGGGAAGCGGCGGCAGTGAAGCTGCCCACGGCGAACGGCGAACCAGCCTCCATGGCCGACCTGATGGACATGGATGTGTCCACTGCATTGGAAGCCTGTGCGGACTGCAAGCTTGTGCGCCAGCGCCTGCAGGTACTGAAAGAATTGGGCCTTGGCTACCTGACCCTTGGCGAGGAGACACCCAGCCTTTCCGGCGGCGAAGCCCAGCGGCTGAAGCTTGCCAGCGAGATGGGCAAGGGGCAGGCAGACAGTGTGTTCGTGTTCGATGAACCCACCATCGGCCTGCATCCGCTGGATGTACAGACCCTGCTGGGTGTGTTCCAGAAGCTGATCGGGAACGGTGCCACCGTGGTGGTCATTGAGCATGATCTGGATGTGATCCGCAATGCGGATTACCTTGTGGATATGGGGCCGGGCGGCGGCGATGTCGGCGGACGCATCGTGGCGGCAGGTACGCCGGAACAGGTAAGACAGAACCCGGAGAGCATCACCGGGCGGTATATCTGATAGAAAAAGCAACGCCCGCCGGGGAGACCCGGCGGGCGTTCTCTGTACGGCGATAAAACTTACCGCTTGATATCGTAGTTCATGTTCATCAGGTTGCGGATAGTGCTCACATCATCGGTGATGTTGGCATCGCCGTGGATGGTGTGCTTGATGGCACTGCTTGCCACCGCAAAGTTGATCATATCCATGGCTCTGTAGTTGTGCAGCATGGCGTAAATCAGGCCGCTGGCAAAGGCATCGCCGCCGCCCACGCGGTCAAGGATATTAAAGGTGAACAGCTTGCTCTCGAAGGTGTGGCCGTCGTACCACATGAAGGCCTTCAGGCTGTTCTCGCTGCCGCTGTGCGCATAACGCACGTGGCGGGCAATGCACTTGAGGTTGGGATACCGCTCGATGAAGTGCTGGAAAATCTCGTCCTGCTGCTCATAGCTGGGCTGCAGAGGCACGCCGTCCTTCCAGTCGCCCTTGGAGTGGTCGCTCTCATCCTTCCACAGGTGGTACGGCTCAATGCCAAGCAGCACATCCACATAGGGCAGGCACTCGGTGCAGAAATCGCGGGCTTCTTCCCAGCTCCACAGGGTAGAGCGGAAATTGCCGTCGAAGCTGACGGTCAGGCCCTTGTTTTTGGCGACCTTGAGCATATCCAGAATGAGGGTGCGGCAGTTGGGTGCCAGTGCCGGGGTGATGCCGCTCAGGTGCAGCCAGTCGTAGCCGTCCAGCAAAGCATCCAGATCCACCTGCGAGAAATCGTACTCAGTAATGGCACTGTGCTTGCGGTCATAGATGACCTTGGACGGGCGGATGCCGTAGCCGGTCTCCAGATAATAAGTACCCAGACGGTTGGAAGGAGTCTCGTTCGGCTCGGTCAGGATCATAGGGGTGCAGTGCACGTCGTTGGAACGCAGCCAGCGCACGGCGCTCTTGCCCAGACTGTTGTTGGGCACCACGCTGAAGAAGGTGCTGTCCACACCAAGGTTAGCCAGTGCCAGTGCAATGTTGGCCTCGCTGCCGCCGTAGCTGGCCTCAAAGCCGGATGCCATACGGATCTTCTCGTAGTTCGGCGGGGTCAGGCGCAGCATGATCTCACCGCAGGTGATGAATTTCTGGCCGGTGGTATCGTTGCCAAGGATCGGGTTGAAATGTTCCATAACGCTCCTCCTGATATTTACAGCTCATCAGAGTTCTGTTAACACATCGTTGTATCCATTATAATCCGGCCCGGATGGGATTGCAAGCATTTCCGCGGGGATGCAAGAGAAAATAATCAGCCTTTTTTGGGAGATTTGACGAATTCATACCCCTGTCAAATCGAAAGAAGGCGTATACTCTTCCTTTGCGCTGCTCTTCTGCTGCATGTAGCCCTGCGCCAGTCCCTTGTCCATGGCATAGTTGACCACCCGGCGGTATTCATAGGTGGTAATGCGCCGTCCGATGCCGTGCTCTGCGGCTTTGTAAAACGGTGTGTACTGGCTCATGACGCTGGGGATGAAGCACTCGGGGTCTGCATCGTTCCACGCGGCCATCTGGTCAAGTACCGCAAAGCTGTCGTCAACATGGCCGGGCAGGGCAAGGTGCCGCAGAATGACCCCCTTTTGCAGGATGCCCTCTGCATTGAACACCGGGTGCCCGGCCTGTGCCATCATGGCTTCAATGGCGGGCTTTGCCTGCGCAAAATAGTCCGGTGCAGAGGAAAGCTCTGCCGAGAGGGCGGAGGAGACGTATTTCAGGTCGGCCAGCCAGATGTCGATGTATCCGCGCCATGCTTCCACGCTTTCCACCGTTTCGTAGCCGCCGGTGTTGCATACGATGGGCAGATGCAGGCCCTTAGCCCGGGCAATATCCAGCGCGGCAATGATCCAGGGCCGCCACTGGCCGGGTGTGACCAGATTGATGTTGTTGGCACCCTGCTCCTGCAGATTCAGGAAAATCTCTGCCAGATGTTCCACGCTGATCTCCTTGCCAAGGCCCTCGGCGCTGATGGGATAGTTCTGGCAGAAGCAGCATTTGAGGGTGCAGCCGGAAAAGAACACCGTGCCGCTGCCCTTTGTGCCGCTGATGCATGGCTCCTCCCAGTAGTGCAGGGCAGCGCGGGCTGCTTTTAAGGTGCCGCCCGCGCCGCAGAAACCGGTGCGTCCGGCAGCACGGTCGGCCCCGCACCGGCGCGGGCAGAGGGTGCAGGAAGAGGGAACGGAGACGAAATCGCTTTTCGGCATAATATCCAAAGTCCTTTGCTGAAAGTTTGTCAGCCCCAGTATACCACTTTTCGCCCCGGACGTGCTATACTATAAGATAAGGAAAAAATAATACATATGGAAAGCAACATCTTTGCAAGGTCCGCGTGGCGGACTGCGGCAGAGAGAACGTTGTGATGGAGGAGACCATGCGCACCGAAACCGATGAGATCCGCGATAATCTCAAGTACCTGACCCTGCTCTCGCGGGATTATCCTTCGCAGGCGGCGGCAGCCAGCGAGATCATCAGCACGCAGGCACTGCTCAAGCTGCCCAAGGGTACCGAGCACTTCATGAGCGACCTGCACGGCGAGAATGAAGCTTTTGTGCATATTCTGAATTCCGCTTCCGGTGTCATTCGCGAAAAAGTAGATCAGGTGCTGGGCGATACCGTGCCGAAGCATACCCGCGCCGAGCTGGCAACGCTGATCTATTACCCCAACGAAAAGCTGCCCCAGCTCAAGGCACGCTGTACCAGCGAGGAAGCGCTGGATCAGTGGTACACCGAAACGCTGCTGAGGCTCATTGATATCTGCCGTCTGGTGTCCTCCAAGCATACCCGCGACCATGTGCGCGGATGCCTGCCTGCCAGCTGCGGCTACATTCTGGACGAGCTGCTCCACGCCCATTTTGAGGATCACGACAAGGATCTGTACTACGGCCAGATCGTGGGCAGCATCATTGAAAATGGCCGCGCCGACCACTTTATCGTGCGGCTGTGCGAGCTGATCAAGCATCTGGCAGTGGACAAGCTGCACATCGTGGGCGACCTGTTCGACCGCGGCCCACGCCCGGATATCATCCTCGATCTGCTCATGCGCCACCACAATGTGGATATCCAGTGGGGCAACCACGATGTAGTATGGATGGGTGCCGCTGCGGGCAGCCCCATCTGCATCTGCACGGTGCTCAAGACCACGCTGGCTTATCATAACCACGGAATGCTGGAGGACTGCTACGGCATCAACCTGCGCCATCTGCAGCGCATGGCCGAGCAGTTCTACGGCAATGATGATCTTTCCATCTGGATGCCTCATACCGATGCGGCCCGCGGCCCCTACACCAGGGGAATGCTGCACCGCTGTGCCGTGATGCACAAGGCCATCAGCATTCTGATGTTCAAGCTGGAGTGCCATGTCATCGACCGCAACCCGGACTTCCAGATGCAGGAGCGAGATTATCTGCGCCGCATCGACTGGGAAAAGCACACGGTAAAGATCGGCGAAAAGGAGCATCCGCTGCGGGATACCTCGTTCCCCACGGTGGACCCCGCCGACCCGGCCGCACTGCACCCGGATGAACAGCTGGTGCTGCGCAAGCTGGTGCAGTCCTTCCGCCAGAGCGAAAAACTGCAGCAGCATGTGGAATTTCTCTATGCAAAGGGCAGCGTGTACCACATTGAGAACGGCAACCTGCTCTACCATGGCGCTGTGCCCATGACCAGCCGCGGCACCTTTGCCATGGAGCGCTTTGAGGGCCACCGCTACTCCGGCCGCGCACTGATGGACTACTGCGATGCCCGCGCCCGCCGGGGCTACTATGCACCGGAAGGCAGCGCTGCCCGCCAGAGCGGACAGGATTTTTTGTGGTATCTGTGGTGCGGCAAGCTTTCGCCGCTGTTTGGCCGCAGTGCCATGACCACCTTTGAGCGGCTCTATGTAGAGGACGCTTCCACCCACACCGAGGTGAAGGACCCCTATTATACATGGTATAACGATGAGGCCGTCTGCCGCCGCATTCTGGCCGAGTTTGGCCTGCCCGGTGCCAGCCACATCGTCAACGGCCACGTGCCGGTGCGGGAAAAGAACGGCGAAAGCCCCATCAAGGGCGGCGGACGGCTGGTGGTGATCGACGGCGGTTTCTGCCGTGCCTACCACGAAAAGACCGGCATTGCGGGCTACACGCTGGTGTATTCCAGCCGCACCATGTCCCTGCGCACCCACCAGCCCTTTGAAAGTGCCGAGAAAGCGGTGAAGGATAATCTGGATATCATTTCCCAGAAAAACATTCTGGAAACCGAAAATCATCGCATTCTCGTGGAGGACACCGACGAGGGCGAGGTGCTGCGGGAGCGTGTGCACGACCTCAAGCAGCTGGTGGCTGCCTATCAGCTGGGCTGGATTACTGAGACTCGGTGCGAAGACCACATCTGGTAAAGAAAGCGCAACAGCAATGTATCTGGTTTTTGTAAAATACCTGAAAAAGAAATCAAAATTTTGGAATATCCTGCGCGAAAATGGGCAAAACAGAAAATAATAAAACAACACCAAGCGGGGCTTTGCTTTTTTGTGAAAGTTGTGTATAATAAGATAGCTGTACGTGTACGGCCTTATGGCCCATGCACATCAGGCAGCTTTTATGGAAAATGCTTTCAGGAACCTTAACAGGCCTGCGGCTGCGGGCCTCCGACAAGGAGATCATAAAATTGGAGAAATTTGTTATTACGGGCGGCAAGCCCCTGCACGGCGAAGTTACCATTTCGGGTGCCAAAAATGCGGCGGTGGGCGTCCTGCCTGCAACCATTCTGGCAGCGGATGTCTGTGTGATCGAGAATCTGCCGGATATCAGTGATGTGGCAGTGAGCCTGAAGATCCTCAGCGTTCTGGGCGCACAGATCAAAATGATCAACCGCAACACCTACGAGATCGACACCACCCATCTGAACGGCACCAACGTCCCGGACGACCTGTCCCGCCAGATGCGCGCCAGCTACTACTTTCTGGGCGCACTGCTGTCCCGTTTTGGCAAGGCTCAGGTGGCCATGCCCGGCGGCTGCAACCTCGGCCCCCGCCCCATTGACCAGCACCTGAAGGTGTTCAGTGCTCTGGGCGCAGAGGACAGCGTGGACTACGGCATGATCAGCGTGCGCGCCAAGGAGATGAACGGTGCACACATCTTCTTTGATAAGGTCAGCGTGGGCGCTACCATGAACGGTATGCTCTCCGCTGTAATGGCCAAGGGCCAGACCATTCTGGAAAACTGTGCCAAGGAACCCCATGTGGTGGATCTGGCAAACTTCCTGAATATGTGCGGTGCGAACATCCGCGGCGCAGGCACCGATGTGATCAAGGTGCGCGGCGTGGAAAAGATGCACGGCTGCACCTACAGCATCATCCCGGACCAGATCGAGGCCGGCAGCTATATGGTGGCCGCCGCTATCACGAAGGGGGACATCACGCTGCACAACGTTATCCCGAAGCACATGGAGCCCATCACCGCCAAGCTGCGCGCGGCCGGCTGCGAGGTGGAGGAATTCGACGACGCGCTGCGTATCCAGCGCACCGGCGAGCTGAAGCCGCTCAAGCTCAAGACTATGCCGCACCCCGGCTTCCCCACGGATATGCAGCCGCTGATGACTGCACTGCTGACGCTGGCGAAGGGTACCTCCATCGTGACGGAGGGCATCTGGGAGAACCGCTTCCGCTATGTGGATGAGCTGATCCACATGGGCGCAAACATCCAGGTCGACGGCCAGGTCGCTGTCATTGAAGGCGTGAAGGAGCTGCATCCCGCGCCGCTGCGCGCTACCGACCTGCGCGCCGGTGCCGCCATGGTCATGGCTGCTCTGGCCGCCAACGGCGTGAGCGAGGTCGACGAGACCATCCACATTGAGCGCGGCTACGAGAACATCGTGGAAAAGCTGCGCGGCCTGGGCGCTGAGATCAGCAAGGTGGATCGGATGCCTGCCGCACTGGAATCAGCAATGTGATCATTCAGAACCTCTCAGTCTGTTTTGCAGAAGTTTTCCTGACAGGGAGCTTTTGTGAAGCAATGACGGAGAGGTTCGTTTCTTGAGGTTTGAAATGTCTGAATTCATCTCGTTATACTCTGGTTCCTCCGGCAACTGCAGCGTGGTGCGCACGGGGGAAAAGTACATCATCATCGATATGGGAAAGGGCGTGCGCACCACCTCGGCGGCGCTCAAGGAGCTGGGCCTGAACATCAGCGATTGTGCGGGCATTCTGGTCACCCATGAGCACTCTGACCACGTCAAGGGGCTGACCACCTTCCTCAAAAAGAATCCGCTGCCGGTGTATGGTGCAGACGATACGCTGGATTTTCTGGATGCAAACGGCATCGTGCCCGCCAGCTGTGCGCTGCGCACCCTGTCCGGCGGGGAAGAGGATGTGGGAGATTTCGGCGTGACGATGTTCCCCACCAGCCACGACGTGCCCTGTGTGGGCTACCGCATCCACACCCCGGACAACAAG
>ERZ791612.1018-NODE-1018-length-13414-cov-2.649899_pt1 | contig 13414 bp, 10 predicted proteins | sample MGYA00509963_ERZ791612 | MGnify/ENA primary metagenome ERZ791612 (study PRJEB30046, sample SAMN00791906) | human gut metagenome | study: EMG produced TPA metagenomics assembly of the A metagenome-wide association study of gut microbiota in type 2... | reverse complement strand
GATTCCGGAAGGTACAGAGAATGTAGTAGTAATTTCCTGTGGCCTTGGTATTCAGACCGTTGCGGATCTGGCAGGTAAGCCGGTAGTTGCTGCAAGCAACACCCTTAACTACAGAGGTCATCATGGCATGGCACTTACCAAGAAGAGCTGTGACGCATGTGCGCAGTGTTATCTGAACATTACCGGAGGTGTCTGTCCGATCGTTGACTGTTCAAAGAGTCTTGTCAATGGACAGTGCGGTGGAGCAAAGAATGGAAAATGCGAAGTAGATCCGAATAAAGACTGTGCATGGGAGAAGATTTACCAGAGACTTGCAAAACAGGGACGTCTGGAAGAATTCTTAAACCAGCCTGTACAGGTTCGTGATTTCTCCAAAGTTAATTTCAAAGTTATCAACGACTATGTGAAGTCCATCAGAGAAGACAGACTGGACGGATATTACGGCGGTGTTCATCCGTCAGAACGTAAGGAATTCAGTGAGCATATCGCTCTGAAGAAATTCCCGGATCCGAAGACAGTTGTAATCTCCATGTCACAGCATCTGGGCGCACCGGCCAATCCGATCGTTCAGGTTGGTGACACTGTAAAAGTTGGTCAGAAGATCGGTGAAGCTGCCGGATTTATCAGTGCTCCGGTACATTCCAGCGTAAGCGGAACCGTAGTTGCTGTTGAACCGCGTATGCATGGCACACGCGGAAGCGAAGTGATGGCTGTTGTCATTGAATCGGATGGAAAAAATACTCTGCGCGAATCCGTACAGCCACATGGTGAGCTTGACAATCTTACTCCGGATGAGATTATTGATATCATCCGTGAAGCCGGAATCGTTGGTATGGGCGGTGCAGGTTTCCCGACCTGTGTCAAACTTAAACCTGCCAAACCGGTAGATACCATCCTTCTCAATGGATGTGAATGTGAGCCTCTGTTAACAGCAGACCACAGAGTACTCCTTGAGTATGCAGATGACATTATTTTTGGTCTGAAAGCAGTCCTCAAGACAACAGGTGCCGAAAAAGGTATCATCGTTATCGAGGATAATAAGCCGGATGCCATTGAATTAATGCAGAAAAAAGTTGCTGACATCGGAAACATGGAAGTATTTGTTGCAAAAACCAAATACCCGCAGGGTGCTGAGAAAACTCTCATCAAGCGCGTTATGGGAAGAATTGTTCCAAGCGGCGGTCTTCCGGCAGATGTCGGCGTTGTTGTAGATAATATCAGTACAGTAAAAGCAATCTCCGATGCGATCCAGACAGGAATGCCTCTGGTTGAGCGTGTTGCAACAGTAACAGGCGAGAAGATCAAGAATCCTGGCAACTTTATCATCAAGATTGGTACAAGTGTAAAAGATCTGATCGATTATTGCGGTGGATTTACAGATGATGATGTACTGGTTAAGATGGGCGGACCAATGATGGGATTCCCTCTGAACACACTGGATGTACCGATGATGAAAGGCTCCAATGGTATTATTGCCGTTGAACCGGATGAGACAAAAGAACAGCCGTGTATCAAGTGCGGACGCTGCGTAGATGTATGTCCGATGGAACTTTCACCTCTGTATTTCGTGAAATATGCGAAAGATGAGAACTGGCAGGGCATGAAAGACATGAACGTTATGGATTGTGTTGAGTGCAGATGCTGTCAGTATATCTGTTCTTCCAAGATTCCGATCATTAACAGTATCAAAGCCGGAAAAAATGCAGTAAGGGGGATGAAGTAATATGTTGATTACCCAGTTAAAAGCAAAAGAAGCGATTACATCACTGACAGCCGGAAAGAAAGTTTTCATTATCAACTGTCATGGATGTAAAGAAGTTCGTTTTCCGGAAAAAGAAGCTGCCCGACTTCAGAAGGAACTTGCAGCTGAAGGAAATGTGACAGGAATCATGACAACTGATTACATCTGTAATCCGGAAAATATGGAATTACGTCTTAAGAAACATATGAGCAAGATCCAGGAAGCAGATCTGGTTCTGGTATTCTCCTGCGGTGTTGGTGTACAGACCGTTTCAGAATATCTGGAAGATAAGATGGTCTGTGCAGCCTGCGATACATACCCGGTACCAGGTTTCCAGGGCGTGACACCGTTAGAGTACAAATGTGACCAGTGCGGTGAATGCTACCTGAACCTGACAGGCGGAATCTGCCCGATCACAGCATGTTCAAAGAGCCTTGTGAATGGCCAGTGCGGCGGTTCCAAGAACGGTAAATGTGAAGTGGACAGCGAAATGGAATGTGGATGGGAACGCATCTACAGACGTCTGAAAGAGATCGGACGCCTTGACGCGCTGAAATGTCCGACACAGATTCATAACTTTGCAACAGACGATGAATTAAAATAGATTATAATGATTGGAGCAATGTACAATGAAAATGAAAGAATTATTCGACCGTGGTGAATTTGTAGTTTCTGCAGAAGTAGGACCGCCGAAAGGAATTCATGTAGATGAACTGGTAGAGGAAGCCAAAACATATCTCAAAGATGTCCATGCAGTTAACGTAACAGATAACCAGTCTTCTGTTATGCGTCTTGGATCTCTTGCAATGTGTAAGGTTCTCAAGGATGCAGGCATGAATCCTATTTTCCAGCTTGCATGCCGTGACAGAAACCGTATCGCTCTGGAGTCTGATCTTCTCAGCGCTGCAATGCTGGGCATTGACAACGTCCTTTGCCTCACAGGTGACCATACAAAGATGGGTGACCATCCGCAGGCAAAACCGGTATTCGACCTTGATTCCGTATCTCTTCTTCATACAGTAAAACTTCTGGAGTCAGGTGTAGACCTTGGTGGAAACGAACTGGTTGGTGAACCACCGAAATTCTCCAAAGGTGCTGTAGTATCTCCATGCAGTGATTCTGTTGATGCACAGCTTGCAAAAATGGAAAGAAAAGTTGCTGCAGGTGCAGATTACTTCCAGACACAGGCTGTATTTGAGCCGGAGAAATTCATCAAATTCATGGAAAAAGCAAAACAGTTCGGTAAACCGGTACAGGTTGGTATCATCATTCCGAAGTCAGTTGGAATGGTAAGATTCATGAACAATAACGTTGCCGGTATTCATGTTCCGGACGAAATGATCGAAGAACTGAAAGCAGACAAAGAAAAGACAAAAGCAGGTATCACAGGTGTTGAGATCGCCGCGCGCATTATCAAAGAGTGCAAGCCATACTGTCAGGGTGTACATATCATGGCACTTGGCTGGGAATCCAAGATCCCGGATCTGCTGAAACTGGCTGAGATCTAAGAAAATAAAACTCTGAGCTGTAAATAGTAACATCATTACAGAACAGTACTGCAAATAATTAAAAAAGCTGTCTGGATTCCGGATGTATTTGCATCCGGAACAGACAGCTTTTGTTGTATCAGCATCTAACCCTTAACCGCACCTGCGGAAACACCTTCTACAATGAATCTGGAAAGAAGAATGTAGACAATGATGACCGGGAAGATGGAAAAGGCGATCATTACATACACCTGTCCCATGTCAAACTTCAGGAAGTCTGCACTTCGAAGCTGTGCGATCAGTACAGGAAGTGTTTTCTTTTTATCTGAGTGAAGGACCAGCGCCGGAATGAAGTAATTATTCCAGCTCTGTACAAAGGTAAAAATTGCCTGCACAGCGATAGCCGGTTTCATAAGCGGGAATACGATTTTGTTAAAGGTATTAAATTCACCGGAACCGTCAATACGAGCCGCTTCTACAAGTTCCAGAGGAAGGTTGCTTTCCATGTACTGTTTCATATAGAAGAAAGTAACAGGAGCAGCAATACTTGGAACGATCAGTGGGACAAAGGAGTCGTCCAGACCTATTTTTCCCAACAGCTGAAGGAATCCAAGAGCAGTTACCTGAGTTGGGATCATCATGACTGCAAGGATAAAAGTGAACATAAATTTTTTGCCTTTAAAATCATATGCGTGGATGGCATATGCAGTCATGGTGGAGAAATAGGTACATAAAACAGCAGAACAGGTAGCAATGAAAATACTGTTGAACATACCATTCCATACAGGGAGTGTTCCTGCGAGAAGATTTTTCCAGTTCTCAATGAGATGTCCTCCGGGAATGGCTGTGAATCCCTTTTTCAGTGCGCCATTAGATCTGGTGGCATTGATAAACAGTACATAAAACCAGAACAGGCAGAAGAAGGAGATAATGATCAGTACTATATAAGCAAGAGTACGCTGACCTTTCATGCTCATTCCTTTTTGGGTTTTTTGGTCTTTTTCATTCATCCTTCTCACCTCCCGTCATTCGTCTTGTTAAAGCGGAATACAATCAGACTGAGCACGCCAGTAATGATGAACAGGAATACGGATAATGCACCGCCCATTCCATAGTTCTTGCTGAACAGATGCTTGTTCAGGAACATGATCAGTGTCATAGTGGAACGCATGGGGTCGCCGGTTCCGTTTGTCAGAATCTGAGGTACATCGAACATCTGCATGCCGCCGATCAGGGATGTGATCATAACATAGATCAGGATTGGACGAAGGAGTGGAAGAGTGATCTTTCTGAAAATCTGTGAGGAAGTTGCACCGTCTACTTCAGCTGCCTCGTAAAGCGAGGAGTCAATTCCCATCATACCTGCCATAAGAAGAATAGTTGTATTTCCGAACCACATCAGGAAGTTCAGGACTGCAACAAGGGTTCTGGCACTCCAGGCATGGCTGAAAAAGGAATATGCCTGTTTCAGTATTCCTGACTGCATCAGCATTGCATTGATGGGACCGCCGTCTGCAAATAAGGTAAAGAATAACATTGCAAAGGCGGATGCCATGATCAGGTTTGGCAGATAAATAACTGTTTTGAAGAAGCGCTGTCCCTTAAGCCGGAGGCTTGGATTGGAGAACCAGGCAGCCAGGAGCAGGGAAACCAGGATCTGTGGGATAAATCCCATTACCCACATGATCATTGTGTTTTTAAAATAAATCCAGATATCGCCACCCTGAAAGAGCTTTGCATAATTGGCAAGTCCCACAAAATTCGGTCCTATCTGCGTTAATCCAGATCTGTAATTTTCAAAGAAACTGTTATAAATTGTACTGATAAGCGGAACGAGCTGGAATATGAGATATACTACTACAAATGGTATCAGGAAGATATATCCCCATTTGTTATAGCTGACCGCTTTATGGTTATTATTCTTTGCCATTATCTTCCTCCATAGTCTGCTGTAATCCAAAGTGTGCCTGCCTGATGGTCAGGCAGGCACATCTTTTTACTCAATAATTATTCAACAGAATCTGTCTGCTTTGATTAGTAAGAAAGTTCTGGATATTTTTCTACAACTGCCTTATAGAACAGGTCGAGAGCTTCATCATAAGATGCGTTGCCTTCGAAGTAGTTCTTCATGGCATTCTGGAATTCTTCGTTGCAGCCCTGATCATAGATACTCATGTTACTCAGATCAATCTTATCAGCGCCTGCACAGAACATAGCCAGAGGATTCTGTCCACCAAGAACTGCATCGCCGTAGCTTTCATCTTTAGCCATTTCTTCCATGGCAGGTTTATTGTTTACGAAGTCATTATCAGCAGTAACGATTTCTTTCATAACGTCAACGTTAGTTGTCATAGTTCTCATGATATCAGCAACCAGTGTGGGATTGTCTGTGCCTGCAGCTGCTGTGATCCATGTTCCGCCCCAGTAGAAGCCCTGTGGCCCTTCTGTTGCAGCCCAGCCGCCATCTTTACCAACTGAACCATCCTGGTCAGCGCTCATGGAGAAGTCGATGAACCATGCAGGTCCGAAATATGAGAATACATTGCTGTCTTTGAAGAAGCCCTTGCTCCAGTCATCACTCCACAATTCATAGGTAGCTGTTTCTCCGGCATCAACCATTTCCTTGGACATATCTACCCAGTTTTTGATATTGTCATCAACAGTGATCTTTCCGTCAACAACCCATGGGGAAGTTACATTATTAGAGAATACACGGTAGGCATCATTTACAGTGGAAGTCATCTGATAGCCTTTTTCCTTCAGCTCTTCAGCTGTTGCCTTAAATGTATCCCAGTCTGCAACTTTCTTCTGAACCTCTGCCGGATCATCTGTTCCGAATACTTCTTTGGCGATATCTCTTCTGTAGATCATGGTTCCAGGGCAGCCCTGCCAGGAAAGACCTTTCAGATTTCCATCAGCATCTGTCATAACATCTTTTGTATACTGATACTGATCAGCAACTTCGTCTTCTGTGATTCCGAGATCTGCTACCGGCATTGTGTAATCGGTATTTACATATTTCAGTGCGTAGTCAGCTTCTACCAGGAAGAGGTCAATCTTGTCATCTGCTGATGCATCAGCCTGTTTCAGAAGTGTTTCGTCCAGGTTATTCTGATATGCATTGTCATCAGATGGAGTGATGTTCCATACAACATCTACATCACCGATCTTGCCATGGGTTCCATCTACTTCTTCGTATCTCGGGTAATGATCGGTCAGACGGGATTTGAATTCTTCATTCCAGCAGTAAATGTTTAAAACTTTACCTTCATCGGAACCTGCGTCATCAGCCCATACCGGAACTGCTGCCAGACCTGCAAGCATAGCTGCTGTTAATGTGACTGCAATAATCTTTCTCTTCATGTTGTTACCTCCCTGTGATAAATAGTTTTTGTTTTATATTTTTTCCATATTTAATTTTCTATTTTGCCAGATTTCTGACTGATGCTCCTGGGAAGAGTGTTCCATCTACGGTGAACTTATCGATGATCGTAGCTTTTGGATTCTCAATCAGATCAATCAGTTTCTGTGCGGCAAGCCGTCCGATCGTTTCTGTGTCCTGACACAGAGTTGTCAGTCGGGGCTCCAGGATGCGTGCAAAAGTGAGTCCGTCATATCCTGCAATGGAGATATCGTCCGGTATCCGGAGCCCACGTTCATGGATCTCGTTGATACCGCCCAGAGCAGAAAAATCATCCGGATATAGAATGCAGGTGGGTGGATCTTTCAGATCAAGAAGTTCTGAAGTTGCCATCGCTGCCGCTTCCGCATCGCGATAGGGGATGACCGGCATATATTCATCAGGTATATCGATTCGTTTTTTCTGGAGAGTTCTGTAAAAACTTCCGAGTCGGCTTCGCGTAACGGAGGAATCTTCTCCGTGAATATAGGCGATCTTTCTGTGCCCCCGTTTCAGAATATAGGAGACGAGATCTTCCATTCCCTGAATGTTGTTGGAAACAACAGCAATTCTTCCATCAAATACATGATCAATCGTGACCACTGGAATCTCGGATTGTACCAGCCGTTGAACTTCTTCGGTAAAAAAGTTGATACAGGCGATCACAACTCCATCGACTCCTCTGTAACGACAGTGTTCATAATAATTGAGACGCTGTCCGGAGAGATTACCACTGGTGAAAGTGATATCGTATCCTTTGGATTCAGCAGTTCGCTTAAAACTTTCGAGTACATGATTGAAGTAATCATGTGTGAGACCACTCATGGCTTCGTCTACAAAGAGTACGCCAAGATTGTAACTTCGTTTGGTTTTTAATGCTCTTGCTGAAGAATTTGGAAGATATCCCATTTCTGATGCAGTTTTTAAAATAAGCTGCCGGGTTTCTTCGCTGATATCCGGATAACCATTCAGAGCTTTGCTGACACTTGCAACTGATACGTTGCACTGTTTTGCAATGTCTTTCATGGATACCATATACATGTCCAGCCTTTTCTGTTTTTTATTCCTAAATCGTTTTCGCAAGTTCATCGTACATTGTTTTCGGACAATTTTCAAGACATTTTTGTAATATTCGCATAATTTATCCCTGTTGCACAAAAAAGAATTTATAATAATTTATCAATTTCACAAAAAATGCATTATGTTTTAACGAAAATTTTCGCTAAGGTTTCGCGAAAACAGGAATTGTAATTGTGAGATATTTTAACGTGTAAAAATATAGTTGATTTTTTGGATAAACTGAATTATACTGAGGTCAATCCAATCTAATCTATATTATAGCTATAAAAATTCTAAACTTATTCGTTTTCGCAAATCTGTTTTCAGTCTTTAATTCGTGATCGCTTACCCGTATTTATATATATTTAGTAATTTAATTGTTTTCTCTTTCAAGGAGGTCCTTCAATGAAATATGGATATTTTGACGACAAAGCCAAAGAATATGTAATCACTACACCACATACACCATTGCCGTGGATCAATTATCTGGGAAGTAATGACTTTTTCTCACTGATCTCCAATACCTGTGGTGGATACAGTTTCTATAAAGATGCGAAACTGATGCGAATCACGAGATACCGTTACAATAATATTCCGGTAGATTCTAACGGAAAGTACTATTACATTAATGATGATGGTGTGATCTGGAACCCGGGAACCATGCCATCCATGACAGAGACAGATACATATGAATGTCGCCATGGATTGGGCTACAGTCGTTTCCATTCTTCTAAGAATAAACTGGAAGCAGATCTTCTGGCATTTGTACCATCGGATGCAGCCTGTGAGATTAACTGCCTGAAGCTGAAGAATAATTCTGATTCCGAAAAAAATATCTCTCTGTTTTCGTATGTGGAATTCTGTTTGTGGAATGCAGTTGATGACGGATCCAACTTCCAGAGAAACTTAAGTATCGGCGAAGTGGAAGTGCAGGGAAGCACAATTTATCATAAAACAGAATACAGAGAAAGAAGAAGACATTACAGCTTCTTTACTGTTAATACTCCGGTTCACAATTTTGATACAAGCAGAGATGCTTTTCTCGGCGCTGGTAATGGAAATGCTTTTCCGGAAGCTGTACGTAAGAAAAAATGCAGCAATTCCATAGCAAGTGGATGGTATCCGATCGCAGCACATCAGATCGATATCAAACTGGTACCAGGTGAAGAAAAAGAATTTGTATTTGTGCTGGGATATTGTGAGAACCCGGTAGATGATAAATGGGAAGCACCGGGAATCATCAATAAGACACCGGCAAAAGCCCTGATCGAACGCTTTAATACAATGGATAAGGCTATGGCGGCTTTTGCAAAACTGAATGATTACTGGGAGAATCTGCTGGCACGTTTTGCAGTATCCAGTGAAAATGAACACATCGACCGTATGGCAAATATCTGGAATCAGTACCAGTGTATGGTTACGTTCAATATGTCCAGATCTGCATCCTATTATGAGTCTGGAACAGGCCGTGGTATGGGATTCCGTGATTCCTGTCAGGATCTTCTGGGATTTGTACATCTGATTCCTGAGCGTGCAAGAGAGAGGATTATTGATATCGCGTCCACACAGTTCCCGGATGGAAGTGCCTATCATCAGTATCAGCCATTGACGAAACAGGGAAATCTGGATGTTGGAAGCGGATTTAATGATGATCCATTATGGTTGATCGCAGCAGTGGCTGCATATATCAAAGAAACCGGAGATTATGGAATTCTTGAAGAACAGGTACCGTTTGATTGTAAGAAAGGTTCAGAGGTTCCGCTGTTTGAACATCTGGACAAATCTTTCCATTATACAGTAACACATCTTGGACCGCATAAACTTCCTCTGATCGGAAGGGCAGACTGGAATGATTGTCTGAATCTGAACTGTTTTTCCAGTGAACCGGGAGAATCTTTCCAGACGACCGGACCGTCTGAGGGACCAGTAGCGGAATCTGTATTTATTGCAGGTATGTTTGTAAAATATGGAAAAGAGTTTGAAGAGCTCTGCAGACGTACAGGTCATGAAGAACTGGCAGCAGAGGCAGAAAAAGCAGTCGATGAGATGTATCAGGCAGTTCTGGATGCAGGATGGGATGGAAAATGGTTCCTTCGTGCATATGATGCGCAGTCCGAAAAAGTTGGATCAAAAGAGTGTGAGGAAGGAAAAATCTTTATTGAACCGCAGGGCTTTTGTGTTATGGCAGGTATTGGAAAAGAAGAGGGACTGGCAGAAAAAGCATTGGATTCTGTACATGAGCGTCTGGAAACAAAGTATGGAGTCATGATTCTTCAGCCGGCATACACGAGATATCATCTGGAACTTGGGGAAATTACTTCCTACCCACCGGGATACAAAGAAAATGCCGGTATCTTCTGCCATAATAATCCGTGGATCTCTATTGCAGAGACTGTGATCGGAAGAGGAGACCGAGCTTTTGAAATTTATCGTAAGATATGTCCATCGTATATTGAGGAGATCAGTGAGATCCATCGAACAGAACCTTATGTATATTCACAGATGGTTGCAGGTGCAGATGCACCGAGATTTGGGGAAGCGAAGAACAGCTGGCTGACAGGAACAGCAGCATGGACTTTTGTAAACCTGTCTCAGGCATTGCTGGGAATTCAGCCGGATTATGACGGACTTATTGTAGATCCGTGTCTCCCGGGTAAGTTTGGTGATTTTAAAGTGGATCGTCGTTTCAGAAATGCTGAATATCATATTGAGATTCACAAACCAGAGGGTGTACAAAAAGGTGTCAGCTGGATTGAAGTGGATGGAGAAAAAATTGCCGGAAATCAGATTCCGCTGGTTGATGGTAAAAAAGAATATCATGTAATCGTACAGATGGGATAATAAGGCGCGTATGAAAAAAACACTTCACAGGATAAAACCTGTGAAGTGTTTTGCGTTATATCATTTTGTAGAGGCAAGTCCTTCTGGAAGAATCGTTCCTCCACCGAGAACCATGTCTCCATCATAGAGAACAGCAGCCTGTCCCGGAGTAACTGCTCTCTGTGGTTCCTCGAATGTGATCTTGAGCAGATCATCATCAAGCTGTTCTACAGTTGCAGGTTGTTCCGGCTGACGGTAGCGTGTCTTGACTTTGCATTTGATCGGCTTGTCCAGATGATCCCATGGAATCAGGTTAATGTCGTTGATGTAACAGCAGGTGCTCATCAGATCCTGTTTGCCGCCAAGGATAACCTTGTTGGAATCCAGGGATTTGCCACATACATAGAGTGATTCCGGTGCAGAAATTCCAAGACCGCGGCGCTGACCGATGGTATAGTGAATCTGACCTTTGTGTTTGCCGAGTACGTTGCCCTCTTTATCTACGAAATCGCCAGGTTCCGAAGACTGTCCGGTATACTGTTCAATAAAGGAAGCATAATCTCCGTCCGGTACGAAGCAGATATCCTGACTGTCCGGTTTATCTGCATTGATAAAGCCCTGTTCCTGGGCAATGTGACGAATCTCTTTTTTGGTGTAGCTGCCAAGTGGAAACAATGTATGCGCTAGCTGATCCTGCGTCATGGCGTAGAGAACATAGCTCTGATCTTTTGTCGGATCGAGGCCCTTTTTCAGAATAAAACGTCCTGTTTCCGGATCCTGTTCACGACGTGCATAGTGTCCGCTTGCGATGTATTCACAGCCAAGTTCTCTTGCTTTGTCGAGAAGGGCAGAGAATTTCAGAAAACGGTTACAGTCAATACACGGGTTCGGTGTGCCACCGTGCAGATAAGTATCGGCAAATTTGTCAATGACGCTGTGACGGAATTCATCATGCATTGGGAAGACGTAATAGAGCATTCCAAGTCGTGCGGCAACGCTTCTGGCATCTTCAGTATCAGATGGGGTGCAGCAGGCACGGTGTCCCGGGAAACTGCACTGTGGATTATCATAAAGCTTCAGAGTCGCACCGGCACAGTCGTATCCCTCCTTAACCATCAGGTAGGCTGCTACGCTGGAGTCAACTCCGCCGCTCATGGCGATGATTGCTTTTTTCTGCATATATATTTCTCCTGTTATCTGTTGATTCATATTGTTTACTATAGTATGACTGATACTTGGTAATTAGCCATTTAAGAGTATCCTATCATTATAGAAAAATAGTGTCAAGCAGTTACTGTGAACGTATGCACAGTAATGTCAGGCATGGAAAAACTGCTGAAAACAAAAAGTTGAAAAAGGTGTTGACATATCCAAAAAGTAGTAGTATATTAAACCTATCGGAAAGATAGGAAATTAAAACCGAGAGAAAACTATCAAGGAGGAAGAATCATGTTTACAAAGAATGCAGAACAGAGAAATGTCATGTGTATGATGGATAAGGAAATGCGAATGTACATGTGTATGTCTAACTGTGCTTTAATGTATCGGAAACTTCCTGTGGCATCAGCGGATCAGAGTAATGCAGTCTGAATAAGATGTCAAGAATGTGAATATAAATGTATCGATCAGATACAATGTAGATTACATGAACAGGAAAATCCGACATGGGTTCCTGTTTTTTTATTGCCTTTTTAAGCTTATCTGACAGGTAATCCGAATTTACAACTGAATATAGAATACAATTGAATAGAGAAAAATAAAACAAAATATAAGAAAATTTAAATAGAACGAGAAAAGAGAGGGAATTTATTATGAAAAACACAAAAATTATCACAGTATCACTTGCAACAGCACTGGCAATCGGAGCAATCACAGCAAACGGCGTTCTGGTAAGCGCTGATGCAGAAAAAGGAACCATTAAAGTAGCAGCATCCGCTACACCGCATGCAGAAATCCTTGAAGAAGCAAAACCAATCCTTGAAAAAGAAGGCTGGGACCTTGAAGTAACTGTATTTGACGATTATGTACAGCCGAACCTGGTAGTAGAAAGTGGTGATTTTGATGCAAACTATTTCCAGCATATCCCATACCTGGACAATTTCAATGAAGAGCAGGGAACACATCTGGTAAATGCAGGTGGTATCCATTATGAACCATTTGGAATTTATCCTGGAACAAAGAAATCACTGGATGAACTGGAAGATGGTGATACCATTGCAGTTCCAAACGATACGACAAACGAAGCGAGAGCACTTCTTCTTCTCCAGGATAACGGTGTGATTACACTGAAAGACGGAGCCGGACTGGAAGCAACTGTGAAAGATATTGAAGAAAATCCGAAGAATATCAAGATCGAAGAACTGGAAGCTGCACAGGTTTCCCGTGTTAAGGATGAAGTCGCATTTGTCGTGCTGAATGGAAACTATGCTCTGCAGGCAGGATATTCCGTATCCAAAGATTCTATCGCTCATGAGACATCTGATTCTGAAGCAGCAAAAACATATGTAAACATCATCGTAGTAAAAGAAGGCAACGAAGACAGCGAAGCAGTCAAAGCTCTGGTAGATGCACTGAAATCCGACGAGATCAAGGATTACATCAACGAGACATATGACGGAGCAGTTGTACCTTTTGAAGAATCCACAGATGATGCAGATGCTGCCAAAGAAGAGACAGCAGACGACACAGCAGATACGGATGCAGCAGAGGATGCAGAATAAATAAAATTGTAACACAGGGATGGGAGGAAACAGGCGTATGGAACCGATGATACAGGTCGAAAACCTCTGTAAAAGTTTTTCCACAAAGAGCGGAACAGTAGAGGCAGCCAGAAACATCAGTTTTTCCATTGAAAAAGGAGAGATCTTCGGCATAATCGGTCTCTCCGGTGCAGGTAAAAGCACACTT
>ERZ791612.1012-NODE-1012-length-13491-cov-3.247544_pt1 | contig 13491 bp, 7 predicted proteins | sample MGYA00509963_ERZ791612 | MGnify/ENA primary metagenome ERZ791612 (study PRJEB30046, sample SAMN00791906) | human gut metagenome | study: EMG produced TPA metagenomics assembly of the A metagenome-wide association study of gut microbiota in type 2... | reverse complement strand
GAACAACATGGGTGGTGCCACGCAGTACATGAATGATACGGGCCTGAATCCCGTCAGCGCTCCATCCAGCCAGACGGGGGCTCCCGGTCCGGCCAGCGTGTCTTCGCCGGGAGGCGTGAGTGGAGCGGGCAATGCGTCAGCCCCTCTGTTCGCCTCAGCGCTGGGGAATCTCCAGAGACTGGAACGCTTCGGGACGACGGTCATTGCCGCCATCGATAGGCAGAGACAGCAGGACGAGGATGCAGAAATCGTGAGCCGCATCGCCGGCATCCAGCGACAGTCCCTGGAGTATCAGACCCAGTACAGGCAGGACCATCAGGGGCAGTCAGCGCTCTCTGCAGGCAGGGACTATGCCTCTCACGTAGACGGACTTTTTGACTCCCTCGCCAGGGAAGATAAATGGAAAGGCAACCGCCGCGTGCAGGATGCCCTGCGTGCCAAGAAGGCCGAGTACGGGGCGGTGGCTTTCGCCCGCGGCTCCATCTATGCCGACCAGCAGAGACAGGCCTGGTACGAGGACCAGCGCAAGGTGGCCGAGCAGGGCTTTTCCGCTGCCGTGGCCAGTGGTGACGGGACTACGTCCCAGCAGGCGAGGGATAACTGCGTAGCCCTGTGGCGTATCCAGAATCCCGGACGGGACAGCAGTGCGTATGAGTTTGAACTGGAGAACAAGGGAGCACGCGGAGCCCTTGACCTTATGGTGGCCTGGGGAGACGGCATCGCGCTTAATGGCGCCATATCCAGATTCCAGCCATATCTTTCCGCAACCGAACTCGCCAGGTACAAAGGCACTGCCGACGCTCTTCTGGAGAACCAGATGGCCGGGCGTATGTCCGCAGGAGACTATGAGGGAGCTGCAGCCCTTGGGCGACAGGCTCTCGGCGGGACCGGTCTCCAGGGGTCTAGGTCCATGACAGGATATGGCGTTCTTGCCAAAAAATATGAAAGCGGCGGCGAGGGCGTAGGACATGTGTCGCAGGGTTTGCAGGCGACCGATGGCAATGATTTTGGTTCCTGGTCTTTTATTACAAAGGGAGGAGCCAAATCCTCGGGAGCCGAATTCCTGCGCTGGTGCGCAGGGCAGGGTGAATTTGGTGCCAGGGTGGCATCGACATTCGACGGGATATTCAACGGCAATTGGGACAATATCGACAGGACAGACCTGTGGGCGAAGGGCGGTGCTGCGCGTCAGGCTTGGAAGAAGCTGGCAGACGAGAACCCCGGGGCTCTGGAACGCCTTGAGGATGCATTCGTCAGCAGGCGGTTTAATGCCGTCATTGATAAGCTCAGCCCTCAGGCCCGGGAGGCGATTCGTACGAATCCGGCTCTCATGGAGATGGCCATTTCCACTATCAACCAGCACAAAAGCGCCATCAGCATTCTCAACTCCTGCTATGACGCAGATCCGGAGGCGTATGGCCGTAAGGTATACGCCATGCGCAGCGACCCCAAACGGTTCGCCGCAACCGGAGACCCTCATATCGGCGAGAGGCGCTTCTCCCGCGAGCTTCCTGACTTCCTCGGCATGCTCCATAGCGGCGGCGTCGGTGGTGGTCCCATCGTTACCAGCGATGTCTCCCGCAAAAATATTGAGGTCCGTCTGAACAACGAGCTCCCCGGTATGCGCATCCTCAAGGATACCGAGGGAATCACAAGTATTGAGGATCGTGAGGTAGCAGCTTTGGAGGCAGTCTCTCAGCTTCCTGCCGGCCAGCGGGACCAGGCGCAAATTATCGTTACGAGAGAGCTGAACTTTATGAAGACCAAACGGGCGGCTGAGGAGGCTAAGTCGATGGCTGATTTCTGTTCTCTTGCCACCTCTCAGCAATGGAGCCCTGTGGAAATTGGCCGTCAGATAGACGCTATGGCATCAAGCGGAAAGTACCGGCCCGAATTTATCAACAGGCTCCGATCTCTGGAGCAGAGTAACAGCAGGGAAGAAACTTCCCAGCAGAAGAAGAACGCCCTCTCTCTGATGGCGTCCGTAGATGCGAACCTCGCAGCAGGCGGGGAATCCGTGAACTACGACTCTACGGAGATCGACAAAGCCTTTGCCAGCGGGGACATCACCTTCACCCAGCGGAACAATATTATTGAGTACGCCCGAAACGGTGGAGCAAGGAGAAACGTCACCGTCGAAAATGTGCAGGATATCTACCGTAGGCTCGTCGACGACAGAAAGGCGGAGCTTCCTCCTGAGCTCTTCTCTCAGGTGTATGACAGGCTCAGGAAGGCACAGACCCACCGGTAAACCCATAGACAATGAGGCCATCAGCCGCGTTGTGTCGGAGCTTCTGTCCCCGGTTCAGTATGACCGCAGTTTTTGGTGGAATGGAGAGGAACCGGCCTACGAGGCAAATGCAAAAGGACACAAGGTTGTCGGTATGACCGTCCCCGCATACAGGCTTCCCGCCATCAAAGCCCTGATGAAGCAGAAAGGATACAGCGACGCACAGATAGCGGACGAAGCGCTGGTAAGGCAGTTCTACGCCGCGTATATGCAGCAGAGGAGCAGATAGATGTACGAAGCAGAATTCCCGGTTCCCGAGGGAACCCCTGCAGCCGCACAGACAGAAGATACGGGAGACGCCTCCCGTTTCATGGCCGGCAGCCTACCTCTTGATGGTGCCGGCCCCATGGGCATTATCTATGACAGGGAGCAGGAGCTGTATGCCGCAGTCCCGGCGCTGGGCGATAACGGCCCCATATCTACAGAACGTCAGACCGCGAATTATATGTCCGGTAAGAAGGCGTATGCCTTTTTCGACTCCGAGGAGGACGCCAGAGCATGGCGTACCCAGCATACGACTCCCGAGGCAGTCAGCGCCGCGCGCAGACAACTCCGATCCCAGATGCTCCTGGCAAGAGGAATTACGCCCGAACAGATTGCCAGGGACAAGGCCGTGGCCTCCCGCCTCGGCATATCGTTTGACCTCTACCGGTACAACCGCGATGAGCTGGACGACGAAGATGCAGCCCGCACCATCGAGAGATATGACGGTCTGACGGGGTATGCCGCCACCAGTCCCCTCGCTGCTGCATATGTACGTAGCGATCATGCGGCTCTTGCCTCTGTCGAGGAACTTATCAGGACGAGAGGACTGGACGGAGAAATCCGTGAGTTCCGGGAACCGGGTCTCATGCACTCCTATGACCTTGGCACGAAGCAGGCAGAACTCGCCAGGCTGGGCAATGCATACGCAGCAGGCACCGCCACGGTGGAGGATATCGACAAAGTCAAAGCTCAGATAGTCGGGCTCAGCCGCATGCCATCCACGAAGTTATTCATGGAAAAACCTGAGCGAGGCAGTGACCTTATTGCTGAGGCTGGTAATTGGCTTGCGGATACGTTTTCTTTTTCCAAATTTATGGAGCAGGTGCCCACTTCCGTAGGCGCACAGGCCGCGTCTGCGGCTGAAGGCCTTGGCATGACACTGTCCCTTGCCGCTGCCGGGGCAAAAGCAGGTGCCGCCGCCGGGACTGTTGCAGCTCCCGGTCTGGGGACAGGTGTAGGTGCTGCCATTGGAGGTATTACCGCAGGAACCGCCGGCCTCGCCACATACATGGTCAGGTCCGGACAGCGCACGTACGAGCTTGAGCGCGGAAGCCAGATTGCATCGATGCTGGAAGAGAAGGATGCCGATGGCAACCCTCTTCCAAAGGATGTCGTTGTGGCCGCGGCATCGCTTTACGCTGCCATTTCTACAGGCGTTGAGCTTGGAAGTGATGCGGTCTTTGCCAAGGTGCTTGGTCCGCTGGCCGGGAAGCTGGCAGGGTCCGCAGGGGCAAAGCAGACGGCGCACGCAGCGATCATGCGTGCTGCCAGGGACAAGAATCTGCAGGGGGCTCTTATCGATGCTGGCAGGCGCATGGGCGCGCTGACCGCTACGGAAGGCAGTGAAGAGGCCATCCAGGAAAGCGCCGCCATTCTCACTGAACAGGCCGCCAAGGCGTACGCCAATGCCAGTCGTGGACAGAATTTCAACATGACTCTCGACCCGTCTAAGACCAGGGAACGCATCTCTGATGCCTTCTGGGGCGGCGCCGCAGGTGGTTTCTGGATGGGTGGCGGTCCTGTTATCGCCATGTCGGCACTCAATATCGAGGCCGCGCATGCCGCCCGTAAATTCGCTGACAGGCAGGTGGCCATTCACGAGCGCGTCATGCAGACGCAGATGCGTTCCCTCGACGCAGGAGCCACCATGTCGGCGCTGGAGCACATGGGCCCGGAGATGTCCGAGAATATGGTCATCCCTCTGGACGCAGCCGTTGCTCTCCATCAGGAGGGCACGGATATCCTCACGCCGCTTGGACTTTCTCTGGAGACGGCGCAGGACGGTGCCGCCAAAGGTATGTCCATTACGGTTCCGCTGTCAGCTATGCACGCCACACTGGATTCCCGGCAGTTCAGGAGTGCGGCCGAGATAATGCACCGTGGCGATGAGGCGGCCAGCGCATCCGATGCCGGCTTTTCTGCGCAGGATTTCGGCGAGGCGCTGGCACAGGCCGCCTCCGACATGGACGCCATGGCCGCCGAGCGCGAAGGCGTGGCTCATCTATCCAAGGAACAGATATCCGACCTCGATGCAGCGCAGGGAGAAATGCGTGATCAGCTCGTTGCGGCTATCGGGTCCCAGCCCAACCTGAAGGCTCAGGCTGAGGCCAGTGGCGGGGTTCAGCAGTATGCCGGCGCACTCCTGGAGACGTGGCGGCGCTGGGCCCTCCAGATGAGCCGGCGTACAGGAGAGAACCCCGCCGATATCTACCGGAGGATATCCTTTTCCAGCGGCCAGCAGATAGACCAGTCCAACCCCGCCAAAGGTACCACCGTCGTGCAGGGCGTTACCTCCGGAACCAGGTTATCCGGAGAGAGACCGGCGCAGGCCAAAGGGCCCACCAATCCCGGCAGTATCTCATCTATGGGCAGGGATATGGGGAACGTGCTGTGGCAGAGGAAGGAGAGGCGTGAAGGAGATGTCAAGCTTAAGAAAGAAGTCGCCGACTGGAAGTTCTTAGTAGACATTCTCTCTACGAGAGGGAAAAAGCCACTCAAACCCGTCAAAATGCTTTCGTATGTTCCTCTTGTAATGGAAATGGTTGGTGCTAACTACGGAGAATTATACCTTGCTCCTCATGCATTTGACGGCATATTTCCAGAAGGAAAGACCAATGCTCATCATAATGCGCATAAGAATATAAATGCATCCGTTATCAAGCAGTTGCCGAAAGCGCTTACAGAGCCAATTGCCGTCTTTGACGGCGATGACGGAAGAAAGATCTTCATGCTTGAGGTGAAGGACGATAAGGGGGCTACTGTTATTGTCCCAGTCCAGTTCAACAAAACCAAGGACAGCAACGGCATAATCAATCTGGCGGTATCCGTGTTCGCCAAGAACTCCGAGGATACTGGGGAACCATACAACAAATGGTTCTATGATAACGCAGACAAGATAATTTATATCGATAAGGAAAAAGAAAACCGCTGGCATCAGTCCGTCATCAAACGTACGGAGTCCGCCAGCGGAACCAGGCAACATCCTGCCCATAGACAGGCTCTAGGAGCCTCCGGGTCCAATTCCCTTTGGAGCCTAGTTAATGCCTCGGGAAGAAGAATATACACAAGAAGAGATCTTGACAACAAAAAAAATGCGAATCCGGCCCTCTACCAGGAAGCAGGAGATGCCGAGAAGGTCATCAACGGCCAGGTGCGCTTCAACGAGGGTGAAGGCAACTACGTTGTGGAGCTCTTCAAAACGGCCAATCTGTCTACGCTGGCCCACGAGATGGGACACATCTACTTTCTCGAGATGCAGAGGGCCGTGGAGAATGGCTTTGCCGATGAATCGATGCAGAAAGACTACGGGAAGCTGTGCGCCTATGTCGGTGCAAAACCCGGTGTCCGCTGGACTGTCGACCAGAATGAGAAACTGGCCCGAGCCTGGGAGACTTATCTGCGTGAAGGCAGGGCTCCCAGCTCCGTGCTGGAAGAGGCGTTTGCAAGGTTCCGCCAGTGGCTCACGAAGATTTACCGTGAGCTTTCCCTGCTCAATGTTGAGCTGAACGACGAAGTGCGGGGCGTGTTCGACAGGATGCTGGCAACTGATGCAGAAATCGAAGAGGCCACCATCCAGCACGGCATTGTAGATCTAACTACCGGCGAACTTGACGCTCTGGGGGTGGCGAAGCCCCAGCAGGAAGTCACCCGCAAGGTCATTCAGACAGCCAAAGCCATCGCCGCACAGCGGCTGCAGGAGAAGCGGGAATATGAGCGTACCCAGCGTCTGGCCGATTACCGCAGGCAGGCCGCCAAAGAGGTGGATGCGCTTCCGTCCTCTCAGGCCAAAGCGGCTATGCGGAAGACCCCTCTCAACAAGGATGCACTTACCGCTGCCGTAGGTGAAGAAGCCACCCAGGAGCTCATGGCCAGAGGGGTCGGTCTGGTCAGCGAAAGGGGAGAGGTCGATCCGACCATTCTTGCTGCCCGGCATGGCTATGCCAGTGCCGAGGATATGGTTTCCGACATTATCAGTAGCAGGACGAAGAAAGAGGCAGTCGAGGAAATTGCCCAGGCAATGGAGGCGAAGTACGAGGCTCAGTATCAGGCTATCGACGAGGTGGTGGCAACGGAGGGCGTTCACGCTCATCTTGCCGCCGTCGGCAGTGCACTGGCCAGGGTAGCCGGACGCGCCTATGTCCAGCAGCAGGCCATTGCAGCCATCGCCGCTGAGACGCTTGCCGGTATGAATATGTTTGATGCTATGCGGTCTGCCTCTTTCCGGGCGAACATGCGCAATGCCCTCCGTTCAGAGCGCAGGGCCATTGCTTCGGGAGATTACACTGCGGCCATCGAGGCCAATACCGGGATCCGTATTTAGCCGGAGCCCGCACGTTGGTCCTGTGATCTGTCTGAGATATGCCGGACAGGCTGAAGAGCGCCAGATTAAGCGTTTCTGCGGTTTCAGGAACGCCCCGGAACGTTCCAAGGGGTTTCTCTTCGCCTTAGCATCCTGCCGCGATTTTTGTCCGGCATCGGCTGGTGCTGAGAAGTACAGTATGCCCCAGTCTGCCAGTCCTGCGGCTTCTCCCGCTGTTTCAGGGACTGCACGAAAACCCCCTTCCTTCCCGTGCGGGAAGAAAGGGGAATTTTTCAGGAAACTGAATGGAGGAAAACTATTCGGGAAGGCCGAGTATCCTGCATGCGTTTTTGTACATGACTTTCTCAAGCACTTCAGGAGTGAAGGGCAGGCTCCTGTAAAGGGCGATCTGCTCCTGGAAGTCCATGAACGGCGCGGCGCTCGAGAAGATGACCTTGTCGCTGATGATGGTGTTGGCGGCTTCAATATACTTTTCGGAGAAGGGCTGCTGCTCGTATTCGGCGATATCGAGATAAACGTTGGCGTTGCGCTGCACGACCATGATGGTTTCGCTCACGTGCGGGTAGCCGCCGTGACTGATGATGATTTTCAGATCCGGGAAGTCGCAGGCCACGCGGTCGATGTGGCAGACAGCGGAGTCTTCCATGACGGCGTCGCGCACGAGTGTGGCCGGGCCGGTGGTGATGACGATCGGAATATTGAGCTCGCAGCACTTGGCGTAGATGGGATAGAAGCGGCGGTGATCCGCGGGGATGCGGGCGAGGTAGGGATCGATGGCCGCGCCTCTGAATCCGTCGCGCTCAACCCTGTTCTTCAGTTCGGTGATGGCGTCCATGCCCTTGATGGGGTCAACGCCTGCGAAGCCGATGAACCGGTCCGGATACTGCCTCATGAGTTCGAGTATGCCGGGATTGGAGGATTTGAGGCCGTAGGTGGTTTCGGCGTCGCGGCCGATGACCACGCCCTTCACCACATTCTGGGCTTCCATCTCCTTCACGATTTGCCCGATGGGCTCGGGCTTCGCGCGGTCCTTGTAGTTGAAATATTCAAACATGGGGCTGAATGGGCCTCCCTTGGCGAGCATGCCTTTGACGGCATCGGGAGTGCTGGGACGGAAACGGAAGTCGATAATCTTCATGGTGTATTCCTTGCGCTGTGCGTCGTGCTGGCAAAAAGCCGGAAGCGGGAAGGGCGTCCGGCTCTTTCCGGAAGTGGAACTCCCCCGGGGAAGAACCGGAGCAGTTCTGCTGCCGGACGAAGAAGGAGAAAACGGTATGTCGTTCTGCAATGAGCAAGAAATATGCCATGGAAATGGCAGGAGACGGGCCGGGGAAGAGTGGAAGAACACCCCGTTATCTGGTGAAAAATACGTTTTTCCCGGGGAAGAGGAGCGTGCATCGTGTCCCCGGCAGGACAGACGCGCCTCTGGCCGGCGTATTTTTTTCACGTGACCTGTCCGGGAGAGTATGCTAGTATTTAACTTATTATTTCAAATAGTTATGCTGTAAAGGGAGGGTCGGCCGGAGTTTGTTGTTTTTTTGCACGGCTCCGTTTCCTCCGTGAAAACCGTGTCATTCCGGAAAGTTAATGAAAAACACGGTGAAGGTATGTGGCATTACAGCACCGCATTGTGCTTTTCTGCACAAAAACACTCCCATACACGGACACACGAACGTTTTGTTTTCCGGGTTGTACCTTGAACCGGAACTGACTGTAGGCTACGTTCAGGAATAAACGCCGGACAGCCGGCAAAGGCGAAAAGGCATGTTTCATCCCCATTGGGAGGTCCTTCTGGAGCCTCCCTATCCGTCCATTCTTCTCACGGGCGTCTGGATCACCGTGCTCCTGGCCCTCATTTCCTCTGTGGCCTCGTTTTTCCTTGGCGTCATGCTTGCCGTGGGGCGCGCCTCGGGATCCCGGACCGCGCGCATCCCGTGCACTTTCTTCTGCGATATCGTGCGCAGCCTGCCGGGCGTTTTCTGGCTCCTGCTCTTTTTCTTCTGCCTGCCAGTGCTTCTGCCGGAAGGGGCCGGCCTGGCCCTCAACGGCTGGGACGGTTTTCCCTTTTTCGCGGCCTGTCTCGGCCTCTCGGTCAATAACTCCCCGTACATAGCGGACAATCTGTATTCTGTTATGGGCGTGAGCGGGAAGAACGCCATGGACGCCGCGCGTCTCGCCGGGCTGAGGGGTGCCGTTTTCTGGTGCCGGGTCGTCCTGCCCCAGGCTGTGGCCGCTTCGCTGGCCGCCATTTCCATACGCATGCTGCACAATTTCAAGAACACGTCCCTTGCCATGGTCATCAGCGTGCCAGAACTTACCTGGGCCTCCCAGGAGGTAGAGTCCCTGAGTTTCGCTGGTCTCGAGGTGACCACGGCGGCCACCTGCATCTACCTTGCCATGGGCGGCGTCCTTTCTCTGCTCCTGCACTGGCTGCGTTCCTCCGTGCGCCGGCGCTGCCGGCTGGAGGAATGATTCCATGACCGGCGTGATATCTTCCTTTGGTGACGCCCTGCCGTACGCGGGATCCCTGCTCTTCGGGCTCGATGGCAGCGGGACGGGCGGCCTGTGCCTCAATATTCTTATCACGCTGGCCGTGCTCCCTGCCTCCCTCGTTCTGGGGTCGCTCCTTGGCGCCGTCCGTCTCTTCCGTGTCAGGCCGCTGAACTGGCTGGCCTTTCTCTTCATCGAGGCGGTCAAGGGCATCCCCGTTCTGCTCATGATCTTCTGGCTGCATTACGCACTGCCCGCTTTTCTCGGGCTCAGGCCTCCGCTTTTCCTCACGGCCGTAGCCGCTCTCACCATGTACGGATCCGCCAACGTGGCTGAAGTCTTCCTGAGCGGGGCGGACATGGTGCGGAAGAGCGAGCTCGAGGCGGCCAGGCTTTCAGGCTTTTCCGGGGCCGGTGTTTTCCGGCGCGTGCTCGCTCCGCAGGTTCTGCGGCGCATGGTGCCCGCTCTTCTCGGCGTCATGGTCTCTCTTTTCAAGGACACCTCCATCGTCTTTGTCATCGGCCTCATCGAGCTGACACAGACGGGCATGATCCTCGCGAACCGCTATCCGGACATGCTCGTGCCCATGTATGTCCTCATCGGCGCGGGGTACATGACTGTCTCCCTGCTGCTCGCGAAACTCGCGAGAGTCATCGCGCGCAGGCAGGCTGAGAAATTTCCGGAAACAATGTAAAGGCTTTTTTCCTTCACCTTCAGCAAAGGATTTACCGATGGATTTTCTGAAAAAACGCTCCGCATGGCTGCTGGCCCTTGTTCTGCCCCTGCTCCTCTTCGCGCGCGGCGCCATGGCCGAGGAATGGACAAACCTCGATGACGAGATCATGAAGCGCGGCACGGTCCGCATCGGCATCGGCTACAGCACGCCGCCCATGAACTATCTCGATGACAAGGGGCAGCCCGCGGGATTCGATGTGGATCTTGCCAAAGCCCTCTGCGAAAAAATGGGGCTCAGATACACGATCACCAAAGTGAACAACAAGACGCGCATTACCTCCCTTGTTTCCGGTGAGACGGACATGGTGCTTTCCAACATGAACCACACCATGAGCCGGGCCCGTCAGATTGATTTTTCGGATACCTACCTGCTCGACGGCAAGCGCGTCCTGGCGGCAAAGGGCAGATACCACGCCCTTAAGGACTTTGTGGGCAGGCGCGTGGCCGTGTGCCAGGGCAGCAACGCCCAGCAGGCCGTGACCGAGGCCCTGAAGAAGCTTGGTGATCCCTCACCGCGCGTTATGTCCTTCCAGAACGATTCAGAGTGCTTCCTGGCCCTCAAAACCGGCAAGGTCGATGGCTGGACCAACGACACCGTCATTCTCGCCGGCGTGTCCGGAGGAGACAGAGGCTTTGAGGCCGTGGGCGAGATTTACAGCCCCACCTATTACGGCATCGGCGTGCCCCGCAACCAGTCCGCGTGGCGCTATCGCGTGAACGCGGCTCTGCGGAGTCTCATCATGGACGGCACCTACCAGAAGATTTACGATGTCTGGTTTGGTCCCGAGGGCCGCTATCCCCTGCCGCCCGCTTCCGGCAGACTCCCTGTCTGGGCAGAGTAGGAAGGGATCATGAACGCAGGCGCCCCGCTTCTTGAAGTCTCCCGCGTCACGTCTCTCCGCGGGGGACTTCCCGTCCTCAGGGACGTGAGCCTGACTCTTCAGGAGGGGCGCTGCCTCGCCCTCTGCGGTCCGAGCGGGTGCGGGAAGACGACCCTGCTCAGGGCCGTGGCCGGCCTCGATCCCATCGATGCCGGAGAAGTGCGCCTCGGCGGACAGGTCCGCAGCCGGCCGGGATGGCGCACCACGGGAAGGGGCGAGGTAGGCATGGTTTTCCAGGGCGAGCAGCTCTACAGTCATCTCACTCTTTTGCGGAACATCACCCTGGCTCCCGTGGCCGTTCTGAAGGAGGACAGGGGAAAGGCCTGTGAAGAGGCCATGCGCCTTCTTGAAGAAGTAGGTCTCAGAGACAGGGCTGACTGCTATCCGGGACAGCTTTCCGGCGGCCAGAGGCAGCGCGGAGCCATAGCCCGCATGCTGGCCATGCGCCCGAAGCTTATGCTCCTTGATGAGCCCTCCTCATCCCTCGATCCTTCCAACGTGAGCGAGGTTCTGGACATCATCCGCGGCCTGCGCGGCGGGGGACGCACCATTATCGTGGTTACCCACCAGGCGTCCTTCGCGCGCGGCATGGCCGACAGCATTCTGATCATGGAGGCGGGCCGTATCGTGTCCCGCGAGGATCCGGCCTTTGTGACCGTGCGTCCGGCCTCGGAAGCGGGGCGGAATATCTTTGCCCGCGGCCTGCCCGTGATTTCCGCGCTTGACCGGGTGGAAGCCGCGGGGCGCGTGATGCTTGGCGTGCCGCCGGATCTTTCGGGCGCCTCATCCCTGCCTCGCGTGCGGGCTCTCGGCGCCGCACTCGGCGTGCCCGTGGAGGAATACCGGGTCCGGGGCGGAGAGAGGGATCTCGCGCTGCGTCTCGGGCTTTCCGATCTCGCGCTCGTCCGCGCTCCCGTCCGGGACGGGGAGAATCTCACCGTCATTGGCGGGCAGGATGGCCTTCCCGGCGACTTTCTGATCTGCGCCGCGGCTGACGATTACCTGTGGCTGAGGCGGCTTGCCGCAGCCATCCGCTGAGAGAGGCGGGTCTAGTCGAGCGTGCGTCTGAAGGCGCGGACGGCCACGCCCATGAGGGCAGCCGTGAAAGCGGCGATGAGCCAGAGATTCTGCCAGATGTCCTGCCAGCCGCAGCCCTTGAGGAGAATGCCGCGCACGAGGCGGTTGAAATAGGTCAGGGGCAGAACGGAACCGATATACTGCGCCCATTCGGGCATGCCGTAGAAGGGGAACATGAAGCCCGAGAGCATGATGTTGGGCAGAAAGTAGAAGAAGGTCATCTGCATGGCCTGGAGCTGGTTTCTGGCGACGGCGGAAATGGTGACGCCCACGGTGAGGTTGGCGGCGATGAAGAGCACGGACGCCGCATAGAGGGCGGCCGGATCCCCGGTGAATGGTACTTTGAAAAGGAAGACGGCCAGGGCCAGCACGATGCCCACCTGGATGTGGCCCGTGACAATGTAGGGCGTGATCTTGCCGAGCATGATTTCGACGGGCGTGACCGGCGAGGCGAGCAGGTTCTCCATGTTGCCGCGCTCGCGCTCGCGCGTCAGGGCCATGCTCGTGAGCATGCAGGTCATGAGAGCCAAGATGACGCCGATGAGCCCGGGAACGATGTTGAGGCGGGTGAGGCCCTCGGGGTTGTACATTTTGTGGGCCGTGATGGAGAAGGACTGGGATACGGGAGCCAGGGAGGAGAGCGGCCCTTTCATGTCCCGCTTCAGCACGGACTCGACGATGCCCTGCACGGCGCCGATGGCGCCTGTGGTAGCCGTGGGATCCGTAGCGTCTGCCTCAATGAGCATAGCCGGCTTTTCGCCGCGCAGAAGGCGGCGGGTGAAGTCAGTGGGGATATTAATGACGAAGGAGACGTCGCCGCTTTTGAGAGCGTTCTCCGCGTCTTTCTCGCTCATGACCCCGGTTATTCTGAAGTAGTAGGAAGTGCGCAGGGCGGATTCCACGCTGCGCGTGAATATGGTCTCCTCCCCCGGCACGAAGGCTGTGGGAAGGTGTTTGGGGTCGTTGTTGATGGCGTAACCGAAGAGGAGGAGCTGGACCACGGGGATGCCGATGATCATGCCGAACGTGAAACGGTCGCGGCGCAGCTGAAGGGCTTCCTTGTAGGCTATGGCGAGGCATCGCCTGAGGGAGAATACGCGGTGCGTCATTTTTTTGCGCTCCCGAAATTGTCCTGAGAATGCGCCATCATGTAGATGAAGACGTCTTCGAGGCCTGTGGAAATGGGCTCCATGCGGCAGTCAGCGCCGAGACAGGAGGTGACTGCTTTCTCAAGGGCGGCCGCGTCGCGGGCGCTCGCGTGCAGAACCGTGCCGAACATGACAGTCTGCTCCACGCCGGGCGTTTTTCTGAGCTTTGTCTGGAGTGCTGACAGATCCGGACCGTAAACGGCCAGAGTGGTCAGTCCCTGGCCGGCGATGACCTCGTCAGCCGTGTGTCCGATGAGAGTTCCCTTGTTGGCGAAAGCCTTGATG
>ERZ791612.1003-NODE-1003-length-13636-cov-5.673662_pt1 | contig 13636 bp, 9 predicted proteins | sample MGYA00509963_ERZ791612 | MGnify/ENA primary metagenome ERZ791612 (study PRJEB30046, sample SAMN00791906) | human gut metagenome | study: EMG produced TPA metagenomics assembly of the A metagenome-wide association study of gut microbiota in type 2... | reverse complement strand
AAAGAGTAAAAAGTAGGAGGTATGGGCATCTTGCCCATACCACGCACCCACAAAAACATATTTTTAAAAAGTAAAAAAAGCCCCTCCCAACCCTCCCCGTCGGGGAGGGTTTAATTAGCAAAAGTTCAGGCAAAGGCTTAGAAAGGCCTAAAAAGGCTTAGTTCGGCTTAAGCGCCGCCTTCCTCGGCTTAAACAAAAAAGAAAACAACAAAACAATATGAATACCAACTCTCTCCTCAGTGCGTTCCGCCTCTTCCGCGTGAAGCGCGAAGAACGTCCGTTGGCGACGGTGATGCTCCTGGTGTTCCTTGCACTCGATGCCCTCGTCATCTGCAAGTACTACGACGTGTTCACACCGCAGACCACCTACTACTGGCATCTGTTCATCTCGAAGTTCCACATCTCGGGCTTCGACCCCATCACGTACAGCGTGGTGAGCAACTGGACGGCGGGCTATAATGTCTATCGTCATCCGCTGCTGGCGTTCTTCATGTACGTGCCCTACCTCATCAACCAGGGACTGATGTGGCTCACGGGCATCAACTGCGCCATCTTCATCGTGTCGGCGATACAGCTGTTCGCGGCGTTCTACTCGATGCTCTTCCTCTACCGCATCTGCCGCGAGGTGGTGGGCGTGAGCCGCACCGACTCCACACTGCTCACCGTCTTCTACTTCGGCTTCGCCTTCGTGATGCTCTCGACGATGGCGCCCGACCACTTCGTCATCTCGATGATGCTGCTGCTTCTGGCTCTCTACGTGTCGGGCAAGCTGATACTGAAGGGCAAGAAGCTGAGCGGATGGCAGGCGGTGACATACTTCTTCATCACCGCCGGCACATCGCTGAACAACGGACTGAAGATATATCTCTCCGAACTCTTCGTCAACGGTTGGCGCATCTTCCGCCCGAAGTTCCTCTTCGGCTGCATCCTGCTGCCGGCTGCCATCACATGGGGCGTGGCACGCATGAGCTACGACCACATCGTATGGCCGCGCGACGTGGCAGCAAAGGCTGCCCGCGAGAAGGCGAAGGCGGAGAAGGAGGCTAAGCGGAAGGCGGAACAGGCGGAGCAGGCACGCCGCGACTCCATCGCTTTCGCTGCGTTCACCACGGCGCAGCAGGACTCTGCCGTGGCTGCCAAGACTGAGCGCGACTCCATAAACAAGGTGAAGGCGGCTACGGCGAAGAAGAAAAAGCGCGTGCGCAAGAACGGCAAACCTATAGCCAACGGCGAGTTCATCAGCTGGACCGACGTGACAACCTCGCGTTCGGAGTCGATAGTGGAGAACCTCTTCGGCGAGTCGATACAGCTGCATCAGGACTATCTGCTGGGCGACGTGCTGCGCACACGCCCGATGATGGTGCACTATCGCTACGCTTTCAACTACATCATCGAGGGCATCATCGCTCTGCTCTTCGTGCTCGGCATCTGGGCAGGCAGACGGTCGCGCTTCTTCTGGCTCGCCATGTCCTACTTCGCTCTGGATATGGTGCTGCACGTGGGTCTGGGCTTCGGCATCAACGAGGTGTATATCATGTCTGCCCACTGGATATATATCATCCCGATAGCCGTAGCGTTCCTGCTGAAGGCTACCGGGAAGCGCCGCAAGGCTCTCGCGCTGAAGACCCTGATAGCTGCGCTGGCAGCGTATCTGTGGATATGGAACGTGGCGCTCATCGTGCAGTATCTCTTCTTCTAACAACATATCGTAGAAACATAACATGCAAATACTTCGCAAAGAAGAACGCCCCATAGCCGGCGTGGCACTCGTAGTGTTCGCTGCGCTCAACGCCCTGCTCATCGCCAACCACTGGCAGTCGTTCACACGTGGTGCGCACGTAGGCTTCTGGTCGGTGTTCTACAACCACCTGAACATGTCGGGCTACGACATCTTCTCGCTGATATTCATCTCGTGTATGCGTCTACATTGGAATGCGCTGCGCCATCCGTTGTTCGTCGTCCTGCTGCTGCCGCTGTTTTGGCTGAACCGTCTGATAATGCCGCCAACGGAGTTCAACGCTGCGGTGCTGCTCATGGGCGCGCTGTTGGTAGCGGCTGACGTGTGGGGAGCGGTGCTGATGCACCGTCTGCTGCGCGACGTGGTGGAGGTGCGCCGCATGGATGCCGCCCTGCTCACGGCGTTGTTCTACGGCTTCGCACACGTGATGATAGCCACCATAGTGCCCGACCACTTCGCTCTCTCGCTGCCCCTGCTGCTGCTCACGCTGCTCATAGCAGGGCGACGGCTGAAGGAGGGCAAACCGATGAAGCTATGGCAGAGCGCGCTGCTCTTCTTCCTCACGGCTGGCGTAACACTCACCAACGGCGTTAAGGTGGCGCTTGCGGCTTGGTTCGCAGGCGGACGCAAGGTATTCTCTTGGCGCAGCATCGCCTCGTTCGTAGTGCCGACACTGCTGCTCGGCGCCATCTACGTCTGGCAGCAGGATACCATCGTGGCTCCGCAGGAGCGTAAGATAAAGCGCATAGAGGCGGCAGTGGCGAAGAAAGACCCTGTACGCATAGCGAAGCTGAAGGAGCACAACGACTTCGTGAAGCAACAGAACGGCGAAGCCCTCACCAAGAACGTGCCACTATTGGAGTGGAGCGACATAACAACCGACCGCTGGCAGTCGGCAGTGGACAATCTGTTCGGCGAGTCGCTGCAGCTCCACCGCGACTATCTGCTTGAGGACGTGCAGCAGACGCGCCCCGTCTTCGTGCAGTATCGCTCCGCGCTCAACTACGTTGTGGAGGCGTTGCTCGTCGTGCTTCTCGCCGTCGGTGCATGGATGGCACGCCGCGAAAAGTTCTTCCTCATGGTGCTCTCGTGGTTCGGTTTCGACATGCTCATGCACATGGGCTTCGGCTTCGGACTCAACGAGGTGTACATAATGACAGCCCACTGGGCGTTCATCATCCCCATCGCCGCCGGCTACATACTGCGCCGCAGCAACAGCATGGCTCCAAGAGTGCTCGTAGCGGCGCTCGCCGTGTGGCTCTGGGCGTACAATGCAGCAATTGTTATTGATTATTTATGTTGAGATGGTGTTGTGTTGAGGTGGTGACATTAGATGTTGAAGTGGTTAGATGGTGAGATATGATGGTGAAGTGGTGAGATGGTGACATTACTATATCAAATTTCAACACCTCAACATCTAATCTCAACACCTCAACACAACACCATCTCAACATCGTATTTCACCATCTCAACATCATATCTCACCATCTCACCACAACAACATCTCAACATCATATCCCCATGCGAACATTCCACCTCATAACCCACTTCTCGCTTGGCGGTGCCGAACGCGTAGCCGCCAACATCGCCGAGTCGCAGACGCACGGCATGGAGTACCATGTCGTAGAGATAATGCGTGGACGCACCGCCTACACGCCGAAGTTCATCGCCGAACTGGAGCAAGCCGGTGTGCGCTGCCACCGCTCGTGGATGCCCGACGTGAGCTTCCACTTCCTCTTCGAGCGCATCGCCGCACTGCTCTTCCCCCTGCGTATGCTCTACATCATGCTGCGCTGGCATCCCGACGTGATACACACGCACACCGAGACCCCCGACCTTGCGCTCTACGTGTTCAGCCGCCTGTTCCCGTTCATGCTGCGTCGCGTGAAGATAGTGCGCACCATACACAACACACGCCTATGGACGGGTCTGCCACGCACCGCCCAGTGGGTGGAGAAGTTCTTCAAGAGTCATGGCGCCAACATCGCCATCTCCGACTCCGTGCGCGACAGCTATGCCGACCGCTTCGGCGAGGTGCCACCTATTATTAATAATGGCGTAGCAGAAGTTGAGCAGAAGGATTATTTCAACACCTCAACACCTCAGGGGGTGCACTTGTCTCAAGTGCACCAACAACACCTCAACACCTCAGGGGGTGCACTTGTCTCAAGTGCACCAACAACACTTCAACACCTCAACATCTTATTCGCCGGTCGCCTTGAGCCTCAGAAGGGCATCAGTGTCCTCTGCGAAGTGCTGAAGATGCTTGCAGGCGACGCACGCTACCACTTCACCATCGCCGGCGACGGCTCGCAGCGCACACTCGTAGAGCAGACCCTCGCGGAGATTGCCGCAGAAGGAAAGGCAGCCAACGCGCAGCTTGTGCCCCCTATCTTCGGACTCGCCGGCTACATGCAGTCGTTCGACTATCTGTTCATGCCGTCGGAGTTCGAAGGATTGAGTATGCTCTCTATGGAAGCGAGCCTCAACCGCCTGCCCGTCATCGCCAATGCCTGCCCCGGACTCGCCGACACGCTGCCCGCCGACTGGTCCTTGCTTGCGCACAACAACAGCATCGATGACTACCGCCGCATCTTCAACGAACTTCTGCCCACCGCCGACCACGACGCACTCACGCAGCAAGCCTACGACTTCGCCAAAGACCGCTTCTCCGTTCGCACGATGCAGGAGCGCTACGAAGCGCGGTATAAGGCGACTGGTAGATCAGCGGAAAAAGCTGGAAGATAGGATGGTAGATAATGCGTTTTTCAGAATATCTCCCATCCTTTATATTGCTCATACCATGAGGGTTAGGTCAGACAATGGAAGATATGGAGGATTTTTTCGCATACGCAATATTAATAGAAAGAAGTGGTCGCAGAAGCATAACTTACAGCAATAAACAAAAAAAACGACACATCTCAGGGAGAAAGCCCTAAGATATGTCATTTTTCTGTATATGTTCAGTGGTTACTTACACAAGACGTAAAGCAACACGAGTATCGCCATCTTCACGATAACGCTGAGCGTGAGTTTCTTCTGGCGCAACGTAAGGCACAGATACAATGTATATACGCCTAAAACGAAGCCTACAGCCAAGGCAACCAGTGTGTAAACAGACATTTGGAAGTGGTTCACGGCAACAGTTACGAATGACAATGCCTGAAAGAAGTCGACACCTTTCATGAACTTTGTAACGCTCGCAGGCTTTTCGCCCTCACTATCCTTAGACTTGCCTTTCGCTAACGCACGCTTCATCATGAAGTTAAATAAAAGCAATACCGCGATTAAAAAAGCAAACAGGATAATTACAAAATAAAACATCTCATTTCTTTCCATTGCACAAATTGTAAAATTCTGCTGCATTATACAAACATTGATTATAATCTGATACTATATATAACAAATTTAGACTTAGTGTAATTGCTCCAATAGGATTAACACTAGACAATGACGCTAAGACTAAACTTCGCACCATTGTAGAATAACAATTATCTACCTTATTTTTATATCTTTTATAGCAGTCAGTACGTTTATTCGATTCTTGAAATAATGGTTTATAAGTCAAATCAGCATTTTCTGTTACAAGCACTTTGAACTCTCTGTTTATTTCAACATTAGCCTGAACGAATCTATTATATCGCACATCACTAATCATTGGTACTGCAGTTGGTTTTAATCGTGCAAAGCAATCACTACCCAAATCTTCTTTTACAAGATTAACTATTTCAGCAGAATAATTTTTTTGTACAAACGAGGCAAGAGAATCCGTATTTTCTTTTAATACTTCTAATTGTTCCTCCGAAACTTTAGGAAGCTCATTTATTAACTCTGGATACTTATTGCAAAACTTCATAGTTACAGAATCCATTTTTACTGCAATTGTAGCAATATCTGCACGAGTCAATACAGCTGAAGATGAACGAGTTTTTACTCCGTCCATAATGCTCTTTTGTTCACTAACATAAGAACGCAAATCTTCCTCAAAGCTGTTTGTAGAAGATTTATACTCAGACACTTCTGTTTTATTACAAGCAATATTAATCATTGCAAAAACAGCTAACAATAAAAAAGATACTTTTTTCATAAATGATGTTTGTAGTTTTTTGTAAATAATATTAAAGTCTCGGTTGCAAATATAAATATTTAAACTATAACAGCCAATAGCTATTCTTATTTTTTAACAATTTAATTATATCTAACACACATTGTTATGCTTTATTACAATTCTTGCAAAAATCATACATTTACGAATATAATCGATTGTAAAATATTCTGTTCAAAGCAAGGATACATTGTTTTTTATTTGTACCTTTGCAACGTCTATCGTAGAGATTGCTGCTTGAATTTGCAACACCCGGGTATGCAGTCTCTACATATACATTTTTTGAGCGATCCGGCTCCGCCTACTTCAACAAATCAAAACATCTTGATTGCTCAGAACTTTTAAAGTATTACTAACTACAAGTGTTGCAAAACAAAAGACAATGAGTATTCGTTATCTACTTTCATTGGCTCTGTTAGCTATTGGGGGGGGTAGTTCTTCCTGGGCGCAGACCAGTGACATCAAGACCTCGGCGAATGTAAACAATCCCGAGAGAGTGTACACCATCAGCAACTGTAACGGACTGATGATGACTCCGTACACATCGCCTACACGTACAAACGAGAATGCAGGCAAGTTCGCTTTCTATGCTGCAAGCACAGAAGGTCAGTATCTCATCTACAACGTCGACAGCAAGGTGTGGGTTTCGTACGACAAAGCCTACAGCTACAGCAACGGACCAGGCAAGGCTAAGCTCATCAGCGACAAGGCGAGCGCTCAGCCGTGGAAGGCCAACAAGACAACCGCGCAGAACGGCTCGGCTGCCTACGAGTTCCAGCCTATCACCTCTACCGGCAAGGCTGACAAGTACATGAACTGGCACGGCGGCGTCGACTTCAACCCGCTCGACAACAAGACCATCACCGTGGGCCTGTGGCAGGACAACGGCAAGCAGGACAACGGCAGTGCATGGGTGCTGCAGGAGATGGTGTCGAACACGTACACCGTTAGCGGTGCAAGCGTCACAATCAACGGCAAGACATACAACGACGGCGAGACTATCACCGTAAGCGGTTCGCTGCTGCCGAGCGACGTCACCGCTCCCGAGAAGGAAGGCAAGTTCGCCACCGTACAGATCGACCCCGAGACAAAGACCATCACCGTAGCATACTACGACCTGCCCACACTCGAGGACAGCGAGCCGTACACCAACGCATGGCTCTATCCTATTCAGCAGGACAAGGTGGGCGACGCGTCTGCATGGCAGGATAACAACGTATACACATTGGGCAACAACGTGCTCCAGGCAAGCTTCCTCAACACCGAGAAGGCCATCTACTTCCTCGGCTCTAAGGCTATGAACCTCGTGGCTGGCACAGAGCCTTTCTACGTCAGCTTCGGTTCGGGCGTGAGCGTGGCAGCAAGCCAGATGACTCTCGGAAAGGTAGAGCTGGTAGACCTCGCTGCCGAGCCGAACGCCATCCGCGGCGCCAAGCACTATGCCGGCAAGGCTCTGCAGGCTAACTACACATACTCGTACAACGGACAGCAGATCAGCATCGTATGGCGCGCCGTGCTGCGCTCGGGCAGCCACTACCTGCGCACCGAGATGGAACTCACCGGCGTAGACGACGTGGATATGTTCAGCATCATACCGATGTCGTACAAGGTGGACACAAAGGCTGCTGGCAGCAAGCCGAGCGCCATCGGCAACACACGCGGCAAGGTGGTTCTGAACGACAAGATATTCGCTGGTCTTGAGACTCCTACAGCTTTCAACACCGTAGAAGACGTGGCTAACACCGACTACTCTGTAATTCAGGGTATGTGGAGCCGCCACACCACTCTGAAGAAGGGCGACACATGGAAGGTGTCTGCCGTTGTGGGCCTCATCGCACAGGACGGCAAGCAGAACTCTAAGAACATCCGCGAGACACAGAAGCGCCGCTCGTTCCTGGCTTACTCTGAGCGCGAGCGTGCAGTGCCTTGGCGTGCCAACCCATGCTACATCAGCTGGTATGAGCTTAACATCGACCGCAACAACGCTGCTCCTGGCAGAGAATACACAAACATGACTGCCGACGGCGTGCTCGACGTATTGGCACACTGGAAGAGCAGCCTCTGGGACCGCTACAACGTGGCTCCGAAGAACTTCGTAATCGACGACGGATGGGACAACTACGGCACATGGACATTCCATAGCGGTTTCCCAAGAGAGATGCGCGACATTGCTTCGCAGGCTGCCGACATGGGCGCAAGCGTAGGTGCTTGGCTCGGTCCGGTAGGTGGCTACGGACAGAGCGGCGAATATCGTCGCAACTACTGGAAGAACAACGGCGGCATGCAGCTCTCTAACCCTAAATACTACGACACATTCCTCGCAGCAGCAACAAACCTCGTGAAGAACCAGCACGACGAGAACGGCAAGGGCTCGTTCGGCTTCTTCAAGTTCGACGGCATCTCTGCTCAGGGTACAGCCGTTGGTCCCGACCCGGGCGACACCGGCAACGAGAACGCCGAGGGCATCATCCGTATGGAGCAGTACATCCGCAATAACCTCAAGGAGGACATCTTCTTCAACACTACAGTAGGCACATGGGCTTCGCCGTTCTGGTACAAGATCACCGACGCTACATGGCGTCAGGACGCCGACTGGAAGAAGATCGGCACCAACCCGAACGACCGCGAGGCATGGATCACATATCGCGACATGCAGGTATATAACATCTACGTCACCGACTCTCCGCTCTGCCCGATCAACACGCTGATGACTCACGGCTTCATCCTCACCGAGCACGGCGACGTGAGCAAGAACATGAACTACGAGAACGCTCTCAACGAGTTGCGCTGCGCATTTGCTTGCGGTAGCGGCATGGTAGAGCTCTACAACGACTATAAGCTCATGGACAAGATCAACAACGGCAAGTTGTGGTCTGACCTCGCTGACCTCATCAAGTGGCAGAAGGATAACGCTGACGTACTGATGGACGCTCACTGGGTAGGTGGCAATCCGTGGAACGGCTACAGCCATGAAATCTACGGCTGGGCTGCATGGAACGGCAAGAAGTCGACACTCACCCTGCGCAACGGCGACGTGGCGGCGAAGTCAATCACTCTCACTCTGCGTGAGGCTCTGGAGATTCCAGCTAACATCTCTGGCAAGATTGTCCTCACAAAGCCATTCGACGACCAGGCTGCCCTGGAGGGTCTCACCGAGGGTGAGGATATCGACATCGACCAGCAGCTCACACTCACTCTGCCTGCTAACAGCGTGTTCATGTTCGGCGGTGTAGAGGCTAATGATGTTACAGCCATCAAGAACGTTGTAAACAACGAGACGGAGACACTTGCTAACGCTACATTTTACGACCTCAGCGGACGCAAAGCTACAGCTAAGCACGGCGTGCTCGTTAGCAAAAACAAGAAATACATCGTACGCTAAGTATTGACACGCAGACAAGCATGTAAGCGTACAAGCATACCAAAAGAAGAGAGGAGCCTCGGCAAAACCGAGACTCCTCTTTTTTACGTCTATATTATTGCAATACAATAAAACCAAAAGACTATCGCTGTGCCCAGAAGCAAGCACCGGCTGTAGCCATGCGTGCCTCGTAGAGACCGGCTGCGTCGGGTGTGACGGTGATTGAACGACCGTCCTGCAGACGAGCCTGGATAGTGCCGTCATCGTTGATGCGGAAGAGCTCTTCAATCTTACCCTTCTCCTCCTTGCTCCAAGAGTTGGTCTTCTTGTCGTACTTGAACTTGATAACCTCACCATCAGGCGACTTCACCTTGTAGCCGTTGCGCAGAGTGGTCACAGCGTAGAGTTTGCCGTCCTTGCCCGTAATCTCCTGCGTTTCGCCTACGCGCTGTGCCATCGGGTTGCTGCCTGTCCAGAACTCGATAGAGTTGATGACGAGCACGTCAGCAAAGGTACATACCGCGTATGCCGGCGAGATGAGGATGAAGATAAGTTCGTTAAGGAACTTATTGTCTGTTGCCTGTTTGTTCCAGCCTGCCAACTTGTTGAACAGAGCGAACGAACCTACACACGAGCTTGTCAACAACGTGGCTGCGAGAAGCACAGCCGAAACTTTAAGATGTCTGATTTTCATAATTCTTTTGAGTTTTAAAAGTTATTTTCTGAATTTTCGCAAGTTCAATTAATAATTAATAATTAATAATTTACCTCAGGCTCATGCGCAGCGTCTTGCCATCAATCAGCTGCTTATGAGTGATGCGGTAGCCGTTGAGCTTCTTGCCGCCGAGCGTCATGCTCTTGATGTAGAGTTGCGACGGCGATGTGCGGTCGGTCTCGATGGTGATGTCGCCCTGCGGATAGAACTTCGGATCGAGATGCAGCGTCACTTTGTCAAACACCGGAGTGGTGAGCGTGTACGAAGGATCGCCCGGGTTGTCGGGATACAGACCCATCATCGAGAAGATAGCCCAAGCCGACATCGTGCCAGTGTCGTCGTTGCCGGGGATGCCGTCCGGACGCGCTGTGTAGTACTTGGTGAGCAGGTCGCTGACGGTCTTCTGCGTGCGCCACTCGTCGCCCTTGAAGAAGGAGAAGAGGTATGCGTAGGCGATGTCAGGCTCGTTGGCGGGGTCGTAGAGTCCCTTGTCGAACACCATCTGCAGCTTGTCGCAGAACTTGCGCTGTCCGCCCATGAGCTTAGCCATGCCCAACACATCGTGCGGAGCATAGAACGTGTAGTTCCAAGCCGAACCCTCGTGGAAGCCCGGCGCATTGGTGAAGTCGTAGCCGTCCTCGGGGTTGAACGGCGAGAGGAACTTGCCATCCATTGTTATTGGGCGCAGCGTGCCGCTCTCCTTCGAATAGTAGTGCTTGTAGCCGAGAGCGCGCTGACGGAACAGCTTGGCATCAGCCTTGTGTCCGAGTTCACCAGCAAGTATAGAGAGCGCGTTGTCGGCGAGGTAGTACTCAAGAGCGTGCGACACGGAGTTGTCGCCCGACATATCGGCAGCATAGTAGCCCATCGGCACGTAGCCACGCTCGATGTACGGGTCGATATCGGGGCGCATACGGTTGTTCTTGCCCTCAGTAGTAGCCGATGTGCGGAACGCCTTATAAGCCTCGTTGATGTCGAAACCGCGCAGACCGCGCATATAAGCATCGGCGATGTAAGGGATGGCAGGGTCGCCCTCCATTGTCCATGTCTCGCGTGAGAACAGCTCCCATTTAGGCATCCATCCCCACTCGCGGTACATGTCAATCATCGAGTTGATCATGTCCACCTGCTTGTCGGGATAGAGCAGTGTCTCGAGCTGCGAGAGGTTGCGGTAGGTATCCCACAACGAATAGACGGTGTAGCGGTTGCCGGCGGTCTTGCCGTTCTCGTTGCTTTCCATCTTCGGATACTCACCGTTCACGTCCTGCAACACGGTCGGGTGAATCTGTGTGTGGTAGAGAGCGGTGTAGAACACACGGCGCTGGTCCTCGGTGCCACCCTCTACGGTGACGCGGTCGAGCGTGCGTGCCCACTCCTCGTGACCCTCTTTCACTACCTTCTCAAACTCGAAGCCCTTCTGCTCGGCGTTGAGGTTCTCGCGAGCGTTGGCGATAGACACGAACGACACGCCTACCTGCACTTCTACCTGCTCGCCCTCGGCGCAATCGTACGACATATAATAGCCGATGTCGTTGCCCGCCATGTCGCGTCCGTAGCCCGGATAGAGCTTGTACTTGCCCTGGTCGGAGTCCCACTGCGCCTGAGCGTTGCCGAAAGCCGGCTGCTTCTTCCACATGCCGTAAGCCGCGGGCTTCTTGCTCACACGAACGACGAAGTACATCGGGAACACCGCCTGCGGATTGTAGCAGAATGTGCCCAGAAGGCGTGTGCCCTCGAACTCGGTGTCGCTGACGCGGCGCAGCGAAGCACCCACCTCGTTAGTGAGTCCGTTGCCGAGGTTGAAGAGCAGGTTGCCCTTGCCCTTCGGGAAGGTGTAACGCTCAATAGACGAGCGCAGCGTGGAAGCCACCTCACACTTGATGCCGTACTTTGTAAGCTCGGTGCTGTAATAGCCCGGACGCGCCGTCTCGTTCTTGTACTCGGAGCCATAGCTGCGATAGTCGACGCAGAGCTCGCCCGATGTCGGCATGGTGAGCAATGTGCCCATCTCAGGGCAGCCCACACCGCTGAGCGTAACGTGCGCAAAGCCGGTGAAGTACTTGTTGTTATACTCATAGCACGCCGACCACCAGCGCTTGTCCTTGTCCTGCACGTTGAGGTCGGAGCCCATCACGTTGAACGGCACCACCGACATCAGTCCGTGCGGACGTATCGCACCCGGGTTGCAGATGCTGAAGTTAGTTGTTCCGATGAACGGGTCCACGTACTCTACGTTGTCTTTCGCCGAGGCATTGAGCGCTCCACACGCCAGCAATGCAGCCACAGCCATGTACTTCAAGTTCTTCATTCGTATGTATGTTTTGTTTTTAGTTTTGATTAGTCACTTATATGCAATAGCATTACTATTTGCAAAATAAAGCATTTTAAATGAAATATCCCTATAAAAAGAACAAAAAATTACATCTAAACACACTACTGCCACACTCATCTACAGTTAAATTAAATTAAAGCGAATTGACATTTTAATTATATAAACATCTTATATATAGTAGTTTTGAAGTTTAAGTGCTAACTTTGCATTGAAATACAACTTTGCAAACAAATAAAAACAATAAAGATATGAAAAAAGGAAACGTATTCGCAATCGCGATGTTCGCAGGCTTGTTCACATTCTCAAGCTGCGCAATGAAGAAGGATCTTGTTAACTGCCAGAAAGAGAACAAGGAGCTCACCGGCAACTACCAGACAGCAAAGGAGGACCTCGCTGCATCTAAGGCTCGCGTGGCAGCTCTTGAGGAGCAGCTCAATGCGTCTAAGGAACTGCTGAAGCAGCAGAAGGCTGACTACGCTGCGCTGCAGGCTTCGCTCGACAAGAGCTTGACAAACGCCGGCGACAACAACATCAACATCTCTAAACTCGTAGACCAGATCAACGAGTCGAACCAGTACATCCGCCACTTGGTTGAGGTGAAGTCGAAGTCTGACTCGCTCAACATGGTGCTCACCAACAACCTCACACGCTCGCTCTCTAAGGAGGAGATGAAGGAAGTTGACGTGCAGGTGCTCAAGGGTGTTGTTTACATCTCGCTTGCTGACAACATGCTCTACAAGAGCGGTTCGTACGAAATCAACGAGCGTGCTTCGGAGACTCTGAGCAAGATTGCTAAGATCATCACCGACTATAAGGACTACGAGGTACTCATCGAGGGTAACACCGACAACGTGCCGGTGAACGCAAAGGCTGCGTCGATGAAGAACATCCGCAACAACTGGGACCTCTCTTGCTTGCGTGCTTCGAGCGTGGTGCAGGCTCTGCAGAACCAGTATGGTGTAGACCCGAAGCGTCTCACAGCAGGTGGTCGTGGCGAGTACAACCCCGTGACTGCTAACTCTACTGAGGTGGGCAAGCAGCGCAACCGTCGCACACAGATCATCATCACTCCGAAGCTCGACCAGTTCATGGACCTTATCGACAAGGCTCCGGAGAACGAGTAAAAAGAGTCTTTAGTTGAGAAGAGGATATGTAAAAACTCATTCAACGCGAAAAAATGTATCATATCTGCCAGTCGGCGTGTAACGCGTTGTTGAGTAATGAGTTAAAGGCTGATAGATAGCTGATAGATAAGCCCCATCTGTCAGCCATCTATCAGTCTTCTATCAGCCAATTACTAATTAATAATTAAAAATTACTAATTAAAAAAGAGGGCGTGTCAAAACTCCCAATATAAATAACTAAAAACTCGTTGTACGTTCTTA
>ERZ791612.975-NODE-975-length-13864-cov-3.676081_pt1 | contig 13864 bp, 9 predicted proteins | sample MGYA00509963_ERZ791612 | MGnify/ENA primary metagenome ERZ791612 (study PRJEB30046, sample SAMN00791906) | human gut metagenome | study: EMG produced TPA metagenomics assembly of the A metagenome-wide association study of gut microbiota in type 2... | reverse complement strand
GGCATCCAGCACATTCTTTCTGCGCTTTGCATTTTCCTTTGGATGAAGAATGGGATTGTAACCTGCCGGATTCTTTGTAATTCCGGCAATAACCGCACATTCCGAAAGTGTCAGCTTTGACACATCTTTCCCAAAATAACGCTGTGCTGCTGCCTGAACCCCAAGGGTATTGCTTCCAAGGTTGATGGAATTCAGATAATTTTCCAGAATCCAGTTCTTGTCATTTACCTTTTTTTCCAGCTCTATTGCCAGATACTGTTCCTGTATTTTCCGCTGTACCTGACGTTCCATCTTTTCCATTTTGGAAATATTACTGTCATTTTCGTTTGCCCACTGCTCACTCAGCACATTATTTTTAATCAGCTGCTGCGTAAGCGTACTTGCTCCCTGACTGAAATCTCTGGTCCGGACATCCGCCACCAGTGCCCTGACAATTCCTTTCAGGTCAATACCGTTATGATCATAAAAACGCTCATCCTCGATCGCCACTACCGCATGCTGCAGATTCTCCGGAATCTGGTCAATTGTCACGTACTGCCGGTTGGATCCGGCTGCCACTAATTTTGCTGTCTCACTTCCATCTGCCGCAAGCACTTTCGTGGAATATCCCGTTGGAATGACATCCACTTCGGATATATCCGGTGCGGATGCAAGAATTCCTTTAAATGCACCCACTCCAAAACTCACTGTCGCACAGCCTCCCACAATGATTCCAATCAGTAGAAGTTTCCCCAGTATGACTCCGATTTTATGACGTATTCTCGTTCCTCTTGCGTCCAGCTGTTTTGTTCTCCGGCGCAAAGAAGTTCTTCCATAGTTCATAGTTTTCTCCCCGCAGAAATAATAAAAATTCTTTTATCCATATATTATACCAAATAATATGTGCAATAGAAAGTTTTATTTATCGACAGCAAAAACCCCCGGCTTTCGCCAGGGGTCCGCTGTTGATGTATACTAAAACTAAGGGGATTAGATTCACTAACCTAGCCATTAGATTAGTGCAAAATTATTCAACATCCTGTAAGGCTTCCATATCTTCCTCACCGGTACGAATCTTGACAACCTTTGCCACATCGTATACGAAGATTTTTCCATCTCCGATATGTCCGGTATAAAGTGCCTTCTTTGCTGCAGCCACTACGCTGTCTACTGGGATCTTGCTTACAACAACCTCTACCTTAATCTTCGGAAGTAAGGTTGCATCGACTTCAGCACCACGGTAACGCTCGCCGGAGCCTTTCTGGATACCACAACCCATAACCTGTGTACAGGTCATTCCCGTAACACCCAGATCGTTCATTGCTTTCTTCAAATGATCATATCGGGAAAGCTTTGCAATAATAACCACTTTGTACATGCCGGTTGCATCCTTTGGCACGGTGGAAACCACCTTGACTGCTGCATCTCTCTTTGCCGTAGAAGCCTGTGCATATTCCGGTGTACCCAGATCTGTATTTTCATTGACATCCATGGTCATTGTGTTGGAAACATCCATGATGGAGAATCCTGAGTAAGCAGATGCAAGTCCATGCTCCATGGAATCAAGACCGACAATTTCTTCTTCCTCGCTCACACGGAGTCCAATGGTCTTCTTAATTACAACAAATGCAATCGTAATTGTAACTGCGGTCCATGCAGCTACCGTAACAAAACCTAATAACTGAATACCAAGCTGCTTCCATCCGCCACCATAGAAGAGACCAACAACCGAGTCATTTCCCGGAGCAGATTTCGTAGCAAATAAACCAACGGCGATGGTACCCCAGATACCATTCATCATATGTACAGCTACCGCACCAACCGGATCGTCCACATGAAGCTTATAATCCAAAAGCCATACACCAAAGCAAACCAGTAAACCGGAAACAAAACCAATACAGATTGCACCGAAACAATCGGTCACGTCACAAGGAGCGGTAATTGCTACAAGTCCTGCAAGTGATGCATTCAGGCACATTGATACATCAGGTTTACCATATTTAAGCCATGTAAAGATCATACATACAACTGTTGCAACTGCCGGAGCTACGGTCGTTGTAAGAAATACGCTGGCAAGCTGTGAACCGGAAGTACATGCAGCGCCATTAAATCCATACCAGCCAAACCAGAGAATAAAGCATCCAAGGCATCCAAGTGGAAGATTGTGTCCCGGGAATGCGTTGACTTTTGTAATCTTCCCAGACTTATCTTTTGAGAACTTCCCAATACGTGGTCCAAGCATTGCTGCACCGATGAGTGCTGAAATACCACCAACCATATGAATGGCACAGGAACCTGCAAAATCGTGGAATCCAAGCTGTGATAACCAGCCGCCGCCCCAGATCCAGTGTGCTTCAATCGGATAAATCAATGCCGAAATTACTGCGGAATAAATACAGTAGGATAAGAATTTTGTACGCTCTGCCATAGCACCTGATACAATCGTTGCTGTAGTTGCACAGAACACTAAGTTAAACACAAAATTCGAAAAATCAAAATTAGCATAACTGGTAAAGATATCAAATCCCGGTTTTCCGATAAAACCAAGAACATCTTCTCCCAGCAATAATGAAAAACCAATCAGGATAAACATTACGGTACCAATACAGAAGTCCATCAGGTTCTTCATCAAAATGTTGCCTGCATTCTTTGCTCTGGTAAAACCGGTTTCTACCATGGCAAAGCCTGCCTGCATCCAGAATACCAGTGCTGCACCGATCAGAAACCAGATGCCAAACATATTTTCATTGATAAAACTTACAATTTGTTGTTTATCCATAACAATCTCCTCCCTATATAGAAAAAGAGACACTTCCCCAAAATTCCACAGCTTCGTGGTTCTGAAAAAATGTCTCTTTTTTATTTTATAAGATGTTTGTAAAAAATGTTCCTTAAATCTTTGGATTAAACTTCAAAGATCAGATCTCCATAAGATGGCATTGGCCATAAATCCTTGTCAACGATCATCTCAAGCTTATCTACCGGTGCACGGAGTGCATCCATAGCAGATTTCACCTCATCCCTGTAATATACAGCCTGTTCCTTACCTTCACCCATTTCTGTTCCCTTTGCAGTAACAGTTTCCAGACTCTTGAGTGCTTTCTGTGTCTCAGCAAGCAGGGAGGATGTCTCTGTCAAAATATCTGTCTGTGCGCTGACATCTGCAGATGCACATGCACTCTTTACAGTTGCAATTGACTGTCCAAGTTCTGTTGTGTACTTGATAACAGCCGGAATAATCTGCTTTCCAGCGATGTCAATCATGGCTTTTGCTTCGATATTGATGGTCTTTGCATATGTCTCGTACTCGATCTCTACGCGGGATTCAAGCTCAGACTTGGTAAATACTCCAAATTTTTCAAATGCAGCTACAGATTCCGGAGCTGTATATGCAGGAATTGCATCTACCATGGACTTGATATTTGGAAGTCCACGCTTCTGGGCCTCTGCAACCCATTCATCAGAGTATCCGTTTCCGTTGAATACGATTCTCTGATGTTCGATAGCATATTTCTTGATCAGATCATGTGCTGCAAGCTCAAAATCGTCTGCTTTTTCAAGAACGTCACAGGCATCTGAAAATGCCTCCGCAACAATGGTATTTAACACGATATTTGCCTGTGCAACGGAATCCTGGGAACCAACCATACGGAACTCAAATTTGTTTCCGGTAAAGGCAAACGGTGATGTACGGTTACGATCAGTCGCATCCTTCATGAAATCCGGAATGGTCTTAACACCGGTTTCAAGTTTTTCACCTTCCAGACTGTGTGTTGCTGTACCTGTGCTGATCAGCTGATTTAATACGTCTCCAAGCTGATCTCCAAGGTAAATGGACAGGATCGCTGGCGGTGCCTCGTTTGCTCCTAATCTGTGATCGTTTCCCACATCAGCTGCCGCTGCACGAAGAAGTGCTGCATGCTCATCAACTGCCTTTAAAATACAGGTAAGTACCAGTAAGAACTGTACATTCTCATGTGGTGTCTTACCAGGCTCAAGCAGATTGATTCCATCGTCTGTTGTAATGGACCAGTTGTCATGCTTTCCAGAACCGTTGACACCTGCGAATGGTTTCTCATGAAGCAGACACTGTAAACCGTGACGTCCGGCAACCTTCTTTAAGGTCTCCATGATGATCTGGTTATGATCAACTGCTACGTTACACTCTGCATAAATTGGTGCCAGCTCATGTTGTGCCGGAGCTACTTCATTGTGCTGTGTCTTTGCAGATACTCCAAGTTTCCAGAGTTCTTTATTGACATCTTTCATGTATGCTGCGATTCTCTCACGGATTGCTCCGAAATAGTGATCGTCCATTTCCTGACCCTTTGGAGGCATTGCCCCGAAAAGAGTACGACCGGTAAAGATCAGATCCTTACGCTGTAAATACTTCTGACGATCTACAATAAAGTATTCCTGCTCTGGTCCAACAGAAGGAGTTACCTTCTTTGAAGTCGTGTTTCCAAACAGTCTTAACAGACGAATGGACTGTGTATCGATCGCTTCCATAGAACGAAGAAGCGGAGTTTTCTGATCCAATGCCTCTCCGGTGTAGGAACAGAAAGCAGTTGGAATACAAAGAGTGGCTCCTGCTGCATCCTGACGAACGAAAGCAGGTGATGTACAATCCCAGGCTGTATATCCTCTTGCCTCAAAAGTGGCACGAAGTCCACCAGACGGGAAAGAAGATGCATCCGGCTCACCTTTGATCAATTCCTTGCCGGAAAAGCTCATCAGAACCTTGCCATTTGGCATCGGTGCTGTGATAAAAGAATCATGCTTCTCTGCCGTTACACCAGTCAATGGCTGGAACCAATGGGTATAATGGGTTGCACCTTTTTCAATGGCCCACTCTTTCATCTCATGTGCGATGACGTCTGCGGTCTCAAGATCAAGTTCTTTTCCTTCATCCATAACTTCGTGAAGTTTCTTGTAAACTTTTTTTGGAAGACGTTCCTGCATGACCGTGTCATTGAATACGTTCTCGCCAAAAATGTCTGCAACGTTAAAATAATCACTCATTTTTTACAACATCCTTTCTTTTCACAATCAAATCCCCTGATTGTACGCTTATTCACCAAACATCAGTCATTTTACTAAAAAAGGGCATTCCAATAGCTATATTGGAACGCCCTCGTTCTTAACTCATGTTTAATCTGAAACTAAGATACCTCTTTCCAACACAAAATGCAACCTCTTTTTAGAATTTTTTTATAATTTATACATTTTGACGTTTTTCTATCAAAATCTACTTCTTTTTTGTCTACTTCTTCCAGTTCTACTACAAAACAGGTACATTTTCTAATTTCTTTGTATGAGGCATACCAGCCTTTTTCCTATGAAATGAAAAAAAGGAAGTGTCATGCGGCACTTCCTTTTGTACATGTTCTATTATTCAGCTTTTCCAACAGAACCGAACAGTTCCATTTTCTCCTTAACAGTAGCTTTGATAGCATCTGCACCAGGAGCAAGAAGCTTACGAGGATCAAATCCTTTGCCCTCTAAGTCCTTACCAGCCTCGATGTATTTACGTGTAGCATCTGCGAAAGATAACTGGCACTCTGTATTTACATTGATCTTAGATACGCCAAGAGAGATTGCTTTCTTGATCATATCTGCAGGGATACCTGTACCACCGTGAAGAACTAATGGCATAACACCAGTCTTTGCCTGGATTGCATCAAGAGTCTCGAAGCTTAATCCCTGCCAGTTTGCAGGATATTTACCATGGATATTACCGATACCAGCAGCCAGCATATCAACGCCCAGATCTGCAATTGTCTTGCACTCGTCTGGATCTGCGCACTCGCCCATACCAACAACACCATCTTCTTCACCACCGATGGAACCAACTTCACACTCGATAGAAAGACCTAAGTTATGTGCTACATTAACTAACTCTGTAGACTTTGCAAGGTTCTCCTCGAATGGATAATGAGATCCGTCGAACATGATAGATGTGAAACCAGCCTTGATACACTTGTAGCATCCTTCGTATGTTCCATGATCTAAGTGAAGTGCTACAGGAACTGTGATTCCAAGCTCCTCATCCATAGCCTTAACCATAGCTGCTACGGTCTTGAAACCAGTCATATACTTACCAGCACCCTCAGATACACCAAGGATTACAGGGCTCTTTAATTCCTGTGCGGTAAGAAGAATGGACTTTGTCCACTCCAGGTTATTGATATTGAACTGACCAACTGCATAGTGGCCTGCTTTTGCTTTTTTCAGCATTTCTGTTGCAGATACTAACATTTGTATTTCCTCCTAATCATAAGTTACCTAGATTATAGTACACTTTTCCCAAAAAATAAAGTTAATTTTTTAACAAAATATTTCAACTCTCTGCTTCAAATTTCGGATGACTACTTTCCGGTGTGCTCCACCGAATTCACCATCGAGTGTCCACGGTACTTCTTCCTTCGCCGTAATATGTACGGCATCGGTTTTAAACGAATAAATCAGATCCGAATCATCAATCATATTTGTCAGGCAGGCAAGGATTTCATTCAGCTCAATCGGATTCTTCGGATTGCGGATCAAAGTCACTTCAAACAGACCGTCATCAAGTTTTACATCATTTCCAGTCATTCCCTTAAAGCCCCCGACAGAAACGGAATTGGTAACCATTCCGTATATAAATTCATCCTGAAACACTTTTCCGTCATATTCCACCTGCATACGGAACGATGGAATGTCCCGAAGCTGTTTGACACCCTCCATAATATACGCCACGTGCCCGAAAATATTTTTCAGCTGCTGGGATGTCTTATAGGAAACCTCTGTAAACAGACCAAACGCTGCTACATAGACAAAGGTATCCGAATTGAAATCTCCGATATCGCATGGAAATCTGTTTTGTCCAACCGCCCGCTCTGCTGCCTTTAGCATCTCCTTCGGAATTCCGAGAGAATTGGCAAAGTCGTTTGTACTTCCGGCCGGAATATATCCAATCGGAATATGCAGCTTCGCCTGCATCAGCCCGGTCATCACTTCATCAAGTGTTCCGTCACCTCCGCTGCAGACAATACGATCATATCCCGCACCCTCTTCCACCACCTTGCGCGTTGCATCTGCCTGTGCCTGTGTGGTATAAATTGTCACGTCAAATCCTGCCTTCACCATCATGTCCACAATATCTACAAGATGATTTTTAATCTGTCCTTTTCCTGCATGCGGATTAAAAATAAATAATAGCTTCTGGCTCATACGTAGTTCCCCTTTATATAAGATTTTCTGCAATTGCGGCAAGTTTCCGTAATCTGTGATTCACTCCCGATTTTCCGACCGGTGGATCAAGATAAGTTCCCAGTTCCTTTAAAGTTGCCTCGGGATAATCCAGGCGTGCCTGTGCAATCTCCGCCAGCGGTTCTGGAATGTTGTCAAACCCTATGGTATCCCGGATCCTCTTGATATCTTCCATTTGTTTCACTGCTGCATTCACCGTTTTGTTGATATTTGCAGTCTCACAGTTTACCTTGCGGTTAACAGAATTGCGCATCTCCTTTAAAATTCTTACATTTTCCAGATTCATCAAAGATACATAAGCTTCCATGACATTCAGCAGATCCACAATCTGTGAACCTTCTTTCAGGTAAACCACCATACGCTCTTTGCGTTCTACAATCTTAGGCTCCGCCTCAAAAAATTCCATCAGTTCTTTCAGCTGCTGTGCCTGTTCAAGCGTATGGCAGACAATTTCAAAATGATAGGATTTATTCGGATCACTGATCGATCCCGCTGCCATAAATGCTCCACGGATAAATGCTCTCTTACAGCATGTCTGCTGCACCAGCATCCCATCCGCTCTCCGGTGATTTATTTTCCGGGACCGGTACGGTTCCTGATCCCAGTGCAGTGTCTGCATGATCTGTAAAACCTCCTGTTTCTCTCCAAATATTTTTTGCAACAGCAGACCATATTTTGTCTGCAGCAAAGAATTTTCGTTGGAAACTACAAGCTTTCCCTCTTCATCCAGCATGCCTTCCAGTTCCAGTATTCCTGCCAGTTCTGCGATCTGGCAATGTCTGCTCCGTCCGAACTGTTTTGCCAGTTCCTCTTTTACTTCACTCGAAAACGACATCCTATTTTCCTCTCAGCGCATCTTTCCCGATATCGCGATGTTCAATTTTCAATCCGTATTCCCGGTTTTTTTTCTGACTCAGACGCTTATACAATTCATTGGCAAGTGTGACGGAACGATGTTTTCCTCCGGTGCATCCGATGGAAATTACCAGCTGATTCTTACCCTCGGAAATATAGTGCGGAATCAGAAATGTCACCATATCTTCCAACTTGTTTAAAAAGATCTTTGCCTCATCATATTTCATGACATACTGCTGGATTTCCACATCATTTCCTGTCTTTGGACGAAGTTCTTCCACATAATACGGATTTGGCAGAAACCGCACATCCATGACGATATCAGAATCTGCCGGAATTCCATACTTGAATCCAAAAGAAAGGATAGTAACATACATACTGTTAAATTCTTCATCCTGCACAAAGATCTTTTCCAGTTCTGTTTTTAATTCTCTCGTAAGCAGACGGCTGGTGTCGATAATATAATCCGCTTCTTTTTTCAGAAATTCCATTTTCTGACGTTCCCGCATGATTCCCTTATCCACACGCTCTCCCTGTGCCAGCGGATGGCTTCTTCGGGTCTCTTTATAGCGTTTTACAAGAACCGCATCCTCTGCATCCAGAAACAGCACTTCATACTGGACATCCTTACTTTTTAAAATTTCCAGCATATCCTGCACTTTATCCAGATTTTCACCGCTCCGCGCATCAATTCCGATCGCCACATTTTTCATCTGCGTATCAAAATTTGTTGCAAAATCCACAAGTTTATCCAGAAGCGGAATCGGAAGATTATCGATACAAAAGAATCCCATATCTTCCATCATTTTCATTGCTGTACTTTTTCCGGCTCCTGACATGCCCGTCACAATTACAAATCTCATCTAGAACTCTCCTATCATTTTCACTTCCGGTTCAAGTGTCACACCAGACTGTTTTTTCACACGTTCCTGTACATCTTTCATCAGCTGCAAAATCTCTGCTGCGGTGGCATTTCCTCTGTTTATCACAAATCCGCAGTGTTTTTCGGAAACCTGGGCATCCCCCACTGCATAGCCTCTCAGCCCGGCATCCATAATCAGTTTTCCTGCAAAATAGCCTTCCGGACGCTTAAACGTACTGCCTGCACTTGGATACTCCAGCGGCTGCTTCTCCACACGTTTTTCCCTGAGTTCTGCCATCTTTGCACGGATCTCCTGCTCCGGTGCCGGCGTCAGGGACAACTCTGCCTCCAGTACCAGAAAATGATTCTTGGGAATACAGCTGTGCCGGTAGGACAGATCCAGTTCCTCCCGTGAGAGTACCTTTTGCTCACACTCTGGGGTAAGCACTGTCACCTGCCGGATGACATCTTTCATTTCTCCGCCATAGGCACCCGCATTCATGGTCACTGCACCGCCCATGCTTCCCGGAATTCCGGCAGCAAATTCCATGCCGCCCAGACCGGCAGCTGCCGCTTTTGCAGCCACCTGGGAAAGCAGGGCACCTGCCTGCGCACGCAAGATATTTCCCTGCACTTCCACCGCATTCATCTGTGCCCCGACTTCAATAACAAGTCCACGGATTCCTTTGTCTCCAACCAGAAGATTACTTCCGTTTCCGATCACGGTCACTGCAAGCCCTTTCTTTTTAGCCAGGCCAAGAATTACCGGAAGTTCCTGTTTCTTTGGACACACGTAAAGATCCGCAGGACCTCCCACGCGAAATGTCGTGTGTTTTTTCATCGGTTCCTGCTGATATACGACCAGCTCAGGCAATGCCGCCCTGATTTCTTCAAGCCACTGATCCATTATGCCTCCTTCAGGAAAGCCACATAGCCGTGCAATGCCTCATACAGATCCACTTTGCTGATGATTTCCCATGGTGCATGCATATTCAGTACGGCAACTCCGCTGTCAATAACATTCATGCCATAATTTGCAAGAATATATGCGATGGTTCCGCCGCCTCCCTGATCTACTTTTCCAAGTTCTGATGTCTGGAACGATACATCATTATCATCAAAAATTCTGCGCAGTCTTGCAATATACTCTGCATTTGCATCATTGGAACCTGATTTTCCTCTGGCTCCTGTATATTTGTTCAGGACAAGTCCCTTTCCAAAGTAAGCACAGTTACGTTTTTCCATCACAGACGGATAATTCGGATCAAATGCCGCAGATACATCGGAAGAAAGCACTCTGGAATTATGCAGCGCTCTGCGCACTTTCAATTCGCTGTATTCCCCAAGCAGATTGATGATCTCTGCCACACTGTCCTCAAAGAAATGGGACTGCATGCCGGATGCACCGACACTTCCGATCTCCTCTTTGTCTACCAGAAGACATACGCTGGTATGCTGTGGCTTTTCAATCTCAAGCATTGCCGCAAAAGACGGATAAGCACACACTCTGTCGTCATGTCCGTATCCCATGATCATGCTGCGGTCAAAGCCGTAATCTCTGGCAGCCCCTGCCGGGACAACTTCAATCTCCGCAGACAGAAAATCTTCCTCGTCCACACCGTACTCTTTGGACAGAATATTTAAAATATTTGCCTTTACGCGGTCTTTCATCTCTTTTTTCTCTTTTTCATCATCACTTGCTGCCGGAATACTTCCGACAAGCAGATCAAGGTTTTCTCCTTCGATCACCTTGGATGCCTTTTTCTCCATCTGTTCTCCCGCTAAATGAATCAGCAGATCACTCACGCCAAAAACAGGATCTTCCGGTTTTTCTCCGATATTGACCGTAACCGTTGTGCCGTCTTTTTTACAGATTACACCGTGCAGTGCAAGTGGAAGTGTCACCCACTGGTATTTCTTCACACCTCCATAATAATGCGTATCTAACAGTGCCATCTCCGTATCTTCATATAACGGTACCTGTTTTAAATCCATACGTGGGGAATCAATATGTGCGCCGAGAATGTTCATTCCTTCCTCGATGTCTTTTTCGCCGATCACAAACAGAGCCAGACCCTTTCCCATATTATTGGCAACAATGCGGTCTCCGGCTTTTAATTTTGCATTCTGCGCGATCTTTTCACTCAGATCTGTAAATCCGTTTTCCTTTGCCTGCCGGTATAATTCCGCTGCACACTCGCGCTCGGTCTTGCAGGAAGATATAAACTTACGGTATTCTTCCGCAAATGTAAATACATCCTGTCTTTTGGTTCCTTCCGGGTATTTCTCCCACGCATTCTTCTTTTCCATGATTTCTTACATCTCCTCATTTACTCTCGTCTATTCTTCATCATTGCTTTTTGTCATATTTGCCTGGACTCTGCGATACAATTCCTGTGCCGCATTGTAGCCCATCTTCTTCTGTCTGTGGTTGACAGCCGCAGTCTCACAGATAACCGCCAGATTACGTCCCGGGCGGATTGGAAGGGAATGACATACTACCTTATTGCCCAGATATTCGATATATTCTTCTTCCAGTCCCAGGCGGTCATAATCCGCATCTTTTTTCCAGTCTTCCAGTTTGATCACCAGATCGATCTGCTGCTTTTCCTTGACGCACTCTACACCATACAGGGTCTTTACATCTATGATGCCAATGCCCCGCAGTTCAATAAAATGCCGGGTCACTTCCGGAGAAGTTCCGATCAGTGTATGTTCATTGATCTTGCGGATTTCCACTACATCATCCGTAACCAGACGATGTCCGCGGCGGATCAATTCCAGAGCCGCCTCGCTTTTTCCGATTCCACTGTCTCCTGTAATCATGAGACCCTCGCCATATACATCGACCAGAACCCCGTGAACGGTAATACAGGGTGCCAGTTCTTCACCCAGTGTATAGATCAGCTCTGCCATAAATTCAGAAGTCGGACGGTCCGTACCAAGAACCGGCACTTCATTTTTTATTGCCTCTTCTAAGAAAATTTCATCTGGCTGCAGACTGCGGCAGAAAATCACACATGGGATATCAAACTTCAGAAACGCATCATAACGGGTTTTCTTTTCCGCATCACTCATCTGCTGGATAAACGTATATTCTACATTTCCAATCATCTGTATTCTTGATTCTTCGAAATGTTCAAAATATCCGGTCAGCTGTAATGCCGGACGATTCACATCGCTGGAAATAATCTTACATTTTTTCAGATTGATATCCGGCGTAAAATTTTTCAGATTTAAAACCTGCGCAACTTTTGCAACACTAACACTTCCATTTGACATATTCATTTCCCCCTGTGGCTCATATTAAGCAGTACCTGTGCCGGACTGCCTTTTTATAAACAGATTGTACCATGAATCTTCCCATATCACAAGTTGCTAAGCCGGTCCGGAATGCAGGGTATCATATACATTCTGTGCAGCCGCCAGATTCATGCTGTCGGTTTCTGCCAGTTCCTCCACAGATGCGTTTTTCATATTTTCCATAGACTGGAATCTGCGCATCAGTGCCTTTCTTCTGGCCGGTCCGATTCCCTCAATGTCATCTAAAATGGAGTGTACCTGTGCCTTGGAACGCAAAGACCGGTGATACTCAATGGCAAACCGGTGTGCTTCATCCTGAATCCGGGTAATCAGTTTAAATCCCTCTCCATGCCGGTCAATCGGAATTTCCACATTGTGGAAATACAGTCCCCTTGTACGGTGATTGTCATCCTTTACCATACCGCAGACCGGAATATCCAGTCCCAGTTCTTCCAGCACCTGCAGGCAGATATTTACCTGGCCGCGTCCACCATCCATCATAATGATATCCGGGAAGCGTGTAAAACTTCCGACTTCCTGTGGCATATTTTTTTCTTCCAGTTCTTTCTGTTCCTGCATGCCGTGCGTAAACCGCCGGGTCAGGACCTCATGCATGGAAGCGTAATCATCCGGCCCCGATACCGTACGGAGTTTGAATTTCCGGTAATCGCTCCGCTTTGGCCGTCCTTTTTCGTATACAATCATAGAACCTACGGTTTCAAATCCATTAATATTAGAAATATCATAGGCCTCCATACGATTAAGCCCTTTCATGCCAAGCAGCTGCTCAATCTCTTTTACCGCGCCGATGGTACGCCCTTCTTCTCTCTTAATCTTTTCTTTATCCTGGCTGAGCACCAACTGTGCATTTTTCGCAGCCAGCTCCACCAGCTTTTCTTTGAGTCCTTTCTGCGGAATCCGTATCGTCACTTTCCGCCCGCGTTTGGCACTCAGCCATTCTTCCAGCACCGGAATGTCTTCGATTGCTTCCTGGAGCATGATTTCCCGCGGGACAAACGGCGTCCCAGAATAATACTGTTTCACAAAATTTACCAGAATATCCCCTGTGCTTTCTTCAATAGCTGCAGTAGCAGTTGTCATATTTTCTGCATATACATACCTGCCTGTTGTACCTAACATGCCGCAAATAGCCCCTATTCCTAATAATACCGCAATCCTGCTTCTCCCTTTTTTTCTCATAATACCCTCTCTTTCTGCAATTACTATTCTTCGTGTAGTTATTTTTTCTCAAAAGCTTCAGCTCATCTCAACTTGCACAAATACTTATTCATCCTATCTGGAAATAATCATCTCCCACCATTTCCTATTATCTAAATACCAACGGATTGTCTCCTTTATCCCATCCTCAAACTTTGTTTCCGGCAACCAGCCTAATTCATTATGTATCTTTGTTGGATCACTAGCATAACGCAAGTCATGACCTTTGCGGTCTGTTACATGCGTGATCAGACTTTCCGGCTTGCCTAGTTTCTTGCAAATAAGCTTTACAATGTCAATATTCTTCATTTCATTATGTCCGCCAACATTATAAACTTCTCCAACACGACCTTTTCTAATGATTAAGTCGATTGCAACACAGTGATCATAAACATG
>ERZ791612.970-NODE-970-length-13902-cov-3.581137_pt1 | contig 13902 bp, 10 predicted proteins | sample MGYA00509963_ERZ791612 | MGnify/ENA primary metagenome ERZ791612 (study PRJEB30046, sample SAMN00791906) | human gut metagenome | study: EMG produced TPA metagenomics assembly of the A metagenome-wide association study of gut microbiota in type 2... | reverse complement strand
GCTCTCCCGCAATGCCGAGCGCCTGAAGATTATCAGTGCTGAGCGAATCTGCGACCTTTTCGGTTTTGCTGCGGCTCATGCAGTAAATGATTCCACTTTCTCCGCGGTGTCGTGCAATGAAATCGAATATCGTACGCATTTTTTCTTTCTGCTGAAAACCTCGTTTGACGTCCAGACTCAGATTCGGACGATCGAAAGAAGAGATGAAAATTTGAGGGTCTTTCATTGCCAGCTGCCTGATGATATCTTGTCGTGTAATTTTATCGGCTGTAGCAGTCAGTGCAACGACCGGAACATCCGGAAACTGCTGGCGAAGTATTTTCAACTGTGTATACTCTGGACGGAAATCGTGTCCCCACTGTGAGATACAGTGTGCTTCGTCGATGGCGAACAATGAAATGCGGATATCCTTCAGCAGAAAGTTGACCTCGCCCATGAGTCTTTCCGGTGAGATATATAGCAGTTTGACCCTTCCCTGCCGGCATTCGAAACGGATATTGGCATCTGTGGTCTCATCGTTCGTGCTGTTCAGGGCACGGGCAATGATGCCGTTTGCCTGCAAGCTTTCCACCTGGTCTTTCATCAGCGATATCAGGGGGGAAACTACAATGGCAGTTCCTTCCATGAGCAGAGCCGGAAGCTGGTAGCAAATAGATTTTCCGCCGCCGGTAGGCATGAGTACAAGTGTATCTTTTTTATGTAAAATTTGAGTGATGATTTCTTCTTGCAGTGGCCTGAATTGAGTGTATCCGAAGTATGATTTCAGCGTTTTTAGTATCATTTTCTATATTTATGTAATTAGCGGGCAAAGATAGTTCAATCTTTTAAAATATCGGTTATCTTTTATTTTTAGCCTGTTTTAAATGTAAAAAAATGATATTCTAGAAAAATAAACTCGTAAATATGTTGTAAAATACAAAAAGTCTTAGCAAATTTGTATAATTATAGTATTTCGGGGAGAAGAAACAACCATTATCTAAATATAAAGACAGATGAGAGAAGAGGAGAAATTAATGACCGAGCAAGGTCAAGTTTTAGAAAAAAAGCCCTATAATCTTCGGGAGAGGAAGATAAAGGACGCACCTTACCGTAACATGATTCGTGCCGAACTGGCTGATGAATTGTATGACCGAATTATGAACATTATTGTTCTTCAGAAGAAATACAAGGATCCTAATTATTCGGCGAAAGATCTTGCGAAAGAACTTAAAACCAATACTCGTTACTTGTCGGCTGTCATCAATTCCCGCTTCGGAATGAACTATTCATGCCTGGTAAATGAGTACCGAATCAAGGACGCTTTGCATATGTTGATCGACAAGCGTTATGCGGAAAAGAATGTAGAAGAAATCAGTGCAATGGTCGGTTTTGCCAACCGTCAGTCGTTTTATGCGGCTTTTTATAAGAATGTTGGCGAAACACCTAATAACTATAGAAGACGAAAGCTGGAAAATAATAGGTAACGGTTAAAGAAAATAGAACTTATAAAAACAACAGATGTCATTCTAAACGGGAGAAAGTACATGCAAGGCTTTTCCGAGTATACTTTCTTTTCGTTTAGAATGACATTTAGTTTGAGGGCTTTTTATAAGTAGATAATGGATGGTTATAAAAAAGAAGAATATATATGTTGCAAGATTCATTTTCATATACAGTAGAACAGTTTGCAGATTTGCAGATTTTGCGTTACCGGGTTCCCGGATTTGAAAACTTGCCCTTACAGCGCAAGCAGTTGATTTATTATCTATCTCAGGCTGCTCTTGAAGGAAGAGATATATTGTTCGATCAGAACGGAAAATACAACTTGCAGATTCGTCGTCTGCTGGAAGCCGTTTATATACATTTCAAAGGTGACCGTACCAGTGAGCAGTTTCTTGCACTGGAAGTCTATCTGAAACGTGTATGGTTTGCAAACGGTATTCATCATCATTATGCATGCGACAAGTTCGTACCGGCATTTACATCTGCTTATCTGGAAGAAGTTGTCAACTCACTGCCTGAAGAGGTGCTTCCGCTCGAAGAAGGTGAAACATGTCAGGCTATGTGCGATAAGCTGTTTCCGGTAATCTTCGATCCAAGCGTTATGCCCAAGCGGGTGAACCAGTCGGATGGGGAAGACCTGGTGCTCACTTCTGCTGCCAATTATTACGAAGGGGTTACTCAGCAGGAAGCAGAAGCCTTTTATGCAGCCCAAAAGAAAGCAGACGATCTGGAACCGGTAATGTATGGTATGAACAGTCGTCTGGTAAAAGAAAACGGACACGTGTACGAACAGGTATGGAAAGTTGGAGGAATGTACTCGTCTGCCATTGAAAAAATTATTTCGTGGCTGCAAAAAGCTGAAGATGTAGCAGAAAATGACGCACAGCGCGAAGTTATCCGTCTGTTGATAGAGTTTTATCGCACAGGAGATCTGAAACTGTTTGATGCTTATTCCATAGCCTGGCTGAAAGATACTGACTCGTTGGTGGATTTTGTGAATGGCTTTATCGAAAGCTACGGCGATCCGCTGGGAATGAAAGCAAGTTGGGAATCGATTGTCAACTTTAAGGATATGGAAGCTACTCACCGTACAGAAACCATCAGCAGTAATGCCCAGTGGTTTGAAGACCACTCGCCGGTAGATGCCCGCTTCAAGAAAACAGAAGTGAAAGGCGTTTCGGCAAAGGTTATTACAGCAGCTATTCTGGCCGGCGATTTATATCCGTCGACTGCTATCGGTATCAATCTCCCGAATTCCAACTGGATTCGTAGTGTACATGGCTCGAAGTCGGTGACGATTGGCAATCTGACCGATGCTTATAACAAAGCTGCCCGAGGTAATGGTTTCCGCGAAGAATTTGTATATAGTGAAACAGAACGCCAGTTGCTTGAGAAGTATGCCGATATAACCGACGACTTGCATACTGATTTGCATGAATGTCTGGGGCATGGTTCAGGAAAACTGCTTCCGGGAGTAGATCCGGATGCTTTGAAAGCGCATGGTTCTACGATTGAAGAAGCACGTGCCGATTTGTTCGGTCTTTACTATTTGCCCGACGCTAAAATGATAGAACTGGGACTTGTGCCGGATGCTGAGGCTTATAAGGCTGAATATTATTCGTACATGATGAACGGCTTGATGACGCAGCTGGTACGTATAGAGCCCGGGTGTACGGTAGAAGAGGCACATATGCGCAACCGTCAGCTGATAGCTCGCTGGGCACTGGAACATGGACAGGCAGAGCATGTGGTGGAAATGGTGAACCGTGACGGAAAAACTTATGTACGTATTAACGATTATGCCAAGTTGCGTATGCTGTTTGGTAAACTGCTGGCCGAAATTCAGCGCATCAAGAGCGAGGGAGATTATGAGGCAGCCCGTCAGCTGGTTGAAACGTATGCCGTACAAGTAGATCCGGTATTGCATGCCGAAGTCTTGCAACGATATCGCAGTTTGCATCTGGCTCCTTATAAAGGTTTTGTCAATCCGGTGTATACGCCACAAACCGATGCGGAGGGAAACATTACCGATGTGCATATTTCTTATTCGGAAGGGTATGCAGAGCAGATGCTCCGATATAGCAGAGATTATTCTAATTTATAATATACTTCCGTTGTAGAATACGAAATCTGCAACGGAGGATTTTATGATTGCTTTTTATTATGGACAATAATATACACGAAACAATTAAAGATATCAAATCGAAATTCCGTCTTTTCATGAACGGCATGGTTTCGCAAAGCATGCGTGAAAAAGGGATGGAGTACAAACTGAATTTCGGTATTGAATATCCCCGTATCAAGGAGATAGCTGCGGGATATGAGCCCGATCATGAACTGGCTCAGGCACTGTGGAAGGAAAATATCAGAGAATGTAAGATTCTGGCAGGTCTGCTTCAGCCGGCAGATACGTTTTATCAGGAAATAGCTGATATCTGGATAGAGGGTATGGACTATCCTGAACTGGCAGAATATACGGTGATGAATCTGTTCCAGCGTTTGCCTTATGCATCGGAAGTTGTGTTCCGTTGGATGGCAGATGAACGCGAGATGTTCCAGCTTTGTGGCTTTTTACTGATGGCACGTTTGTTGATGAAAGGAGAAAAACTGAATGAGCGTGCTGAGGCTGAATTTCTGGATCAGGCCTGTACGGCTGTGGAAGGAGATTGCGGTCCGGTTCAGAAGGCGGCATCCGTGGCATTGCGCAAGTATGCACACCAGTCGCGTGACAATAAAAGAACCGTAAGCAAGCAGTTGGGTATCTGGGCAAAATCGGAGAAGCCGGCTGTCAGGGCATTGGCAGAAGAGATTAAGGCAGATTTGGAATTCTGATGTTTTAGAGATTCCTGATTAGAGAAATTTTTCTTTTATTGTTTTTCTTAATTGCATAAAAAAGATTAACTTTGAACCCTGAACGAATTACCGGATGGAAGAGAATATAAAAGATAAAGCAAAACAGATTCTGACGGATTATCTTCAGAAGAACGGGCATCGGAAGACACCCGAGCGTTATGCTATACTCGATACAATCTATACCATAAAGGGACATTTTGATATAGATATGCTCTATTCCTATATGGCTGAAAAAGAAAAGTTCCGTGTAAGTCGTGCTACTCTTTATAATACAATCATACTCCTGATTGATGCGGGGCTGGTGATCAAACATCAGTTCGGCAATACTTCACAGTACGAACGTTCGTACAATAATGAAACTCACCATCACATGATATGCACCTCGTGCGGAAAAGTGTCTGAATTTGAAGATGAAACTTTGAAGCAGGCTATTGCCGACACAAAGTTGAAAGGTTTTCATGCTTCGCACTATTCCTTGTACATATACGGGTTGTGCAACAAGTGTATGGCGGCTAAACGTAAGAAAAGTAAATAAACTTATTATAAAAGTTGGAAATCATGAAAGTAGATGTTTTGCTAGGTTTACAATGGGGCGACGAAGGAAAAGGGAAAGTAGTCGATGTCTTGACTCCGCGCTATGATGTTGTTGCTCGTTTTCAGGGAGGACCGAATGCAGGTCATACTCTTGAATTTGAAGGTCAGAAATATGTACTCCGCTCTATTCCTTCCGGAATATTTCAGGGAGATAAAGTAAATATTATCGGAAACGGTGTTGTTCTTGATCCGTCTTTGTTCAAGGCAGAAGCCGAAGCGCTGGAAGCAAGCGGTCATCCTTTGAAAGAACGTTTGCACATTTCAAAGAAGGCTCATTTGATTTTGCCTACTCACCGTATTCTGGATGCTGCTTATGAGGCTGCAAAAGGAGCTTCTAAAGTAGGTACTACAGGTAAGGGTATCGGTCCTACTTATACTGATAAGGTAAGCCGTAACGGACTTCGTGTAGGAGATATCCTGCATAACTTTGAAGAAAAATATGCAGCAGCTAAAGCTCGTCACGAACAGATTCTGAAAAGCCTGAACTATGAGTATGACATTACCGAACTGGAAAAACAGTGGATGGAAGGTATTGAATACTTACGTCAGTTTAATTTGGTAGACAGCGAACATGAAATCAATAATTTGCTGAAAGCAGGCAAGAGTGTTTTGTGTGAAGGTGCTCAGGGTACAATGCTGGATGTTGACTTCGGTTCTTATCCGTTTGTTACTTCTTCTAACACAATTTGTGCCGGTGCTTGTACAGGTCTGGGTCTTGGTCCGAATAAAATCGGTGAAGTGTATGGTATCATGAAAGCTTACTGTACACGTGTTGGAGCAGGACCGTTCCCAACAGAATTGTTCGATGAAACAGGTAAGACTATCCGCGATCTGGGACACGAATATGGTGCAGTAACTGGTCGTGAACGTCGTTGTGGTTGGGTTGACCTGGTAGCTTTGCGTTATGCCATTATGGTGAATGGAGTTACTCAGCTGATTCTGATGAAGAGCGATGTGCTCGATGGATTTGAAACTATCAAGGCTTGTGTAGCTTATAAGGTAAACGGTGAAGAAATCGATTACTTCCCATTCGATATTACCGAAGGAGTTGAACCTGTATATGTAGAAATGCCGGGTTGGAAGACCGACATGACTAAGATGACAAGTGAAGATGAATTCCCAGAAGAATTCAATGCTTATATTGCTTTCCTTGAAGAACAGTTGGAAACCCCTATCAAGATTGTATCTGTAGGTCCGGACCGTGCACAGACTATCGAACGTTACGTTGAAGATTGATTCGGAAATCTGAGATATAATAAATAATATAACAAAAGCCCGTTGGTAATATTCCGACGGGCTTTGTTTTTATCTTTCTAATAAAGCAGGCATACACAGTATTTCTGTGGTGCTTTCAGGGAGATTACTTTTCCTCCTTTTAGACGTGTCTGCTCTTTTCTGAATATTTCTCCGTTTACCGGATTGATCCATACTATCTTGTATGTCTTCCGGTCATGACTCAGGTCCAGGTGGATATCTGTTTCAAGACAATATACGAGGTACCCCTTTTGGGCTTTTCCCATCACCCATTGCCGGTTGCTTTCTGTAAGTGAAGCGACAGGCTGAAACTTTGAAGCCAGTGTATATACATCCATAGCTTCGATAGGAGGAACTTTTGCCAGTGAACCGCCTGCCATGAAAACAGCCCAGTTGGCTGCATTACCTTCGACGTTGCGTGGCATGGCAGCGTTGTAGGTTACCGCTTTTTCCGGATAACGGGAACGATATTCGTATACAGCCCGATAAATGCTTTCACAAGACGTTGTACCGGGATCGATGAGCCGTGCCCACTGTCGGGGAGCCAGACTACATCCTCCTTGGGGCTCATACAAGCTTCCGTCGTTACGATAGTGCCATTGCCGGATGTCGATGATGTCTACCATTTTCTTATAGAGAGAATCTTGCAGAACGGCATCCTGCACATCCTTGGTTGCAGTCAGAGCTACCAGTTGATGGTTGGGGCAGGAAGCGATTTCTTCCAGCCAGAACTTCATGAAATGTAACGGACCGGTATATTCCATTCCGATGCTGTGTATGACTCCATTGTTGTCGTGGAACGTATTAACGCTTTGTCGGATAAACAACTGATGATATTTTCTGATAACCGGACGGGTGATGTCATAAAATTGTTCGGCCATATATACACGCTTGTCGCCTGCAAACAATGTTTTCTCGGGGAATCCAAGATTGTTGATGTTGTTTGCCGAACGCCAGGGATAGTCACACCAGTGCGCTCCTTCTTCTATGATATTATGCTGGTTGTAATGGTCGTGCCAGAGTAACAGATTCTTTCTGTCGGCAAGGTCGACAAACTGTTTGAGTCTGTACCAATACCAGGGATTGAATTTATTTAAATCGTATTTACTCAGTCGGTCTTGCGCTTCTCCTGTTCCACTGCGACTGTATGGATATTCGTTGAAAGGAGCCCAGACCTCCGAGTCAGCCTGCATGTTCCGTTCATGATCGTTTCGCCGGCGTTCGTACCATAATCCCGTGCGGTGGTGCAACACATGGCTTCCCGATGCTTCCAGTTGCCGGGCAATGCTGTCCGGTTCTTCCGTATATCCGTGTCCGGTTCTTCCCGGATAAAAAAGTGTGAGTGAACCAATGCCCTGCCATCCTGTTGTTCTCGGTTCCGACTTATGTGGATAAGTGCCTCTGGTCATAATCTGACTTCCTCGTGTCACCCATCCGTTGCGGATAGTGAGTGGAGCAGACTTTACGGCATCAGTATGTTCTTTTCTCGGTTTATATTTTACTTGTGAAATTTCCGGAATGTCATGTATGCTGCAATCTATTGGGTATGACACAATCATGCTGTCTATCCATTTATCCATTCGGATATCAGGGTGTAATGATTGCTTAGACATCCATGCTGCATATTTTACCGTAGGTTTGGCTGTTTCGAGTGTCTGATAGACAAAAATCTTATTTTCTTCCAGCTCTTGTTTCTTCCCTGTACGTTCTGTCAGCTGTGCGTAAAATATGCTTTCCGGTTTTATGAATGTATGGGATAACTGATAATATCCGTTGCCGTAAGGCTGAGTCCACATACCATAAGCCCAGTTGTGTGCTGTCGGAGGGGTAACACAGTGAGTCTGTGAAGCCCGACCTTGCCAGAAAAGAGAATTGGCGGCTGTCCATCCTGCTCCCTGATCGGATATGTCGCGATAGCCATACTCCAGGTTTCCCCCGGATACGGTAATCTTGTCCATCAGAATACCGTTCGAAAATCCTCCGGTAGACCCGCTGAAACTGTAAGGACATTCCGAATGACATTGTACAAAGGCATTGGGCCCCGGCACACCTTTTCCGACACTGAAATCACGATAGCCGTTTTCGGAATAGCAACGCTGGAAAAGTGTTTGCTGGCCGAGAGTGTGAAAGGCATACCGCCTATGATTTGCTATTTCTGAAACCGGCTCCAGAAACTTACAGTCTTCTACGGTTATCTGGCTGCTTCCTTCCAGCAACATCACTGCCGAACCGGCAAAATGCTTGGCTGTTACTCTTCTTACCCATCCGTCTTGTATGTGATTGAAAGTAATAGCCTGCCAGCGGTGATTTTCATCTTTGGGATTGGCCGCATCAAAATCGGAAATGCAGCATAAGTTTTCTATACCTATATTATATATACGTCCGGTCCATTTCAGGGGAGTGACATATCCTCCTCCATATTCAGGATCAAGGCTCATGGTAATTGGCACGTCTATTTCGATACCTTCCTTACTGACTTGAGTGACATTACGTTCCCATGCCATTGTATACTGTCCGGGCTGCCATTTCGAAAAGTTGTACTCCTGCTGGTTACCCAGACGGTCTGTTCCTAGCTCTGCAAGCCACTCGGGAGTACACGGGCGTATTACTCGTATTTTATCTCCAACCTTTAAATGCTTGTCGGCCGAAGCTAAAGGAATGAAAGTTGCATTTACGGGAACATATTTGTCGGAAACCTTCAGGCTGTCGGATGTTTCGGCATTGTCATATCCCAGTATACGGATTAATTCGTTTTTTGTAAATCCTTTTGCTTGCAAAACTGTTCCTCCTGAAGCGTTGCATCCGCTACCACGTAGTACAATACCGCTTTTGCGTATCAATAACTGTCCTTCGATGTGGTATATGCCCGGAAGCAGCTGTATAGCTCCCCGGAACTGATTATCCTGCAAGGGGAGAGAACTGACATAATCAATTGCCCGCTGGATGACGGCTGTTGCATCACCTTGAGGCGGATGAACATAGACTTTGGCTTCTATATAAGGAATGGGATGTTCCGATCGCTGATATCCGCAATATGAAAAATCAGGAACTCGGTCGCCGTTAGGGTAAGCATAATATACGATTTTTCCTTCTTCCGTTATGTGGATAGGCATGCCCGGATGTGTTTTGAAATGTCCGCTTGAGTGACAGCAAATACATATGCCGGCGGATAATAGAAGAAATTTTTTTGTCGCGTTTTTCATAAATAAGTAATATAATGATTGATTTGTATAAGCAAATGTATAAAATAAAAGGAAATAAATGCTACCTTTGCCTGCACTTTGTAAAGTTGGAACGAATATATGATTTCTATTGAAGGACTGAAAGTTGAGTTTGGAGTTACTCCTTTGTTCGAGGATGTTTCATTTGTTATAAATAAGAAAGACCGTATAGCATTAGTAGGTAAAAATGGTGCGGGAAAATCGACCATGCTGAAGATTCTGGCAGGCCTGCAACAACCTACTGAAGGGAATGTTGCTGTACAGCGAGGAGTGACAATCGGATATTTGCCTCAGGTGATGATTCTGAGTGATACGCGTACGGTAATGGCTGAGGCCGAAATGGCATTCGAACATATATTCGAGTTACAGGATAAGTTGGCAAAAATGAATCAGGAACTTGCCGACCGTACGGATTACGATTCGGAAAGTTATCATGAACTGATAGATCGGTTTACTCACGATAACGAACGCTTCCTAATGATGGGCGGTACAAATTACAGAGCGGAAATAGAACGTACCTTGGTCGGACTCGGATTCAGCCGGTCTGATTTTGATCGTCCTACCAGTGAGTTCAGTGGAGGATGGCGTATGCGTATTGAGCTGGCAAAGCTGTTGTTACGCCGCCCTGATGTATTGTTGCTTGACGAGCCGACCAACCATTTGGATATTGAAAGTATTCAATGGCTGGAAAACTTCCTGAAAATGAGTCCCGGTGCTGTTGTGCTGGTCAGTCACGACCGTGCTTTCATCAATAACGTAACAAACCGGACTATCGAGATATCTTGTGGACGTATTTATGACTATAAGGTTGCTTACGATGAATTTGTCGTCCTCCGTAAAGAACGTCGAGAACAGCAGTTGCGTGCGTACGAAAATCAGCAGAAGGAGATAAAGGATACTGAAGACTTTATAGAGCGTTTCCGCTATAAAGCGACAAAAGCCGTTCAGGTACAAAGCCGTATCAAGCAACTGGAGAAAATAGTTCCTATTGAAATAGATGAAGAAGATAACTCAGCACTTCGTTTGAAATTTCCTCCTGCCATGCGTTCCGGCAATTATCCGGTAATTTGCGAAGGGGTAAAGAAAGCATATGGCGACCATGTTGTGTTTCATGATGTAACTTTGACTATCAATCGTGGAGAGAAAGTTGCTTTCGTTGGAAAGAACGGTGAAGGTAAGTCAACTCTCGTGAAATGTATCATGGATGAAATTCCATACGAAGGAAAGCTGGTAATAGGACACAATGTACAGATCGGCTATTTTGCGCAGAATCAGGCGCAGCTGCTTGATGGAAATCTGACTGTTTTTGATACGATAGATTCTGTAGCCAAAGGAGATATACGCTTGAAAATACGCGATATATTGGGGGCATTTATGTTTGGCGGGGAAGCTTCCGACAAGAAAGTAAAGGTGCTTTCGGGAGGGGAGCGGAGCCGACTGGCGATGATAAAACTGTTGCTGGAACCGGTAAACTTCCTGATACTGGACGAACCTACCAACCACTTGGATATGCGTTCCAAGGATGTGCTGAAAGAGGCTATCCGTGAATTTGACGGTACGGTGATAGTAGTTTCTCACGACCGTGAATTTTTGGACGGACTGGTTACAAAGGTTTATGAGTTTGGAGGAGGTGTAGTGAAAGAACATATTGGAGGTATTTACGATTTCTTGCAGAAAAAGAAAATGGAAAACCTCAATGAACTTCAGCTTTCTCAGTCGCCTACTGTTTCTGCTGCGAAGAAAGAAGAACCGGTACAGGCCAGTGACAATAAACTTTCGTACGAAGCACAGAAAGAGCAGAACAAAAAAATCCGTAAACTGGAAAAACAGGTTGCAGATTGTGAAACGCTTATTGAACGTCTGGAAAAAGAAGTTGCCGAACTGGAAAAACGGATGGCTACTCCAGAAGGGGCATCGGATATGAAATTATACGAACAGCATCAGCAACTCAAAAAACAGATTTCGGATGCTGAAGAAGAATGGGAGAATGTTTCTCTTGAACTGGAAGAACTTAAAAGTTAAAACTGCTAATTATAATTGATTATGAAAACAAAACTTTTTGCTGCTATGGCAGTGCTGGTTGCTGCTGCCATGACAGGTTGTGCCGGACAAAAGGAAGCTAAAACTACTTCCGGTATCAACTTGGAAAATCTTGACACTACAGTTGCTCCTAGTCAGGATTTCTATCGTTATGCATGTGGCGGCTGGATGAAGAATCATCCTCTCACAGACGAGTATTCTCGTTATGGAACATTTGAAGTGCTGATTGAAAACAACCGCAAACAATTGCAGGAACTTATCGAAGGACTGGCTTCTAAGCAGAATGAACCGGGTTCGCTGGCTCAGAAGATCGGGGATGTGTATAACATGGCAATGGATAGCGTGACTCTTAACAAAGAGGGCATGGCTCCGGTAAAGGCAGAAATGGATAAAATTGCTGCTTTGAAGGATAAAAAAGAAATTATCCCTATGGTAGTAGAACTGCTGAACTGTGGTATCGGAACTTATTTCTCAAGCTTTGTTTATGCAGATCCGAAAAACAGTGATGTCAATATGTTCCAGATTGCTCAGGGTGGATTTAACTTGGGTGAGAAAGAATATTACCTCGACAATGACAGCGCAACTGTAAATGTGCGTGAAAATTACAAGAAATATATTGCTAAACTCTTTACTCTGGCAGGATTCTCTGAAGCTGAGGCTCAGCAGAAAATGGCTGATGTAATGGAAATAGAAACTTCTATCGCTAAGGAAGCTTTCAACGCTGTACAGCAACGTAATCCAGAGGCTAACTACCATAAGATGTCGTATGCCGATCTGAAAAAGACTTTCTCTGGTATTGACTGGGATACTTATTTGAAAGGTTTGGGCATCAAGGAAGTTACTGAACTGAACGTGATGCAGATAGAACCTCTGAAAGAAGTTGAAAAACTGATCAACACACTTCCTGTATCAAAACATATCTCTTATTTACAGTATAATTTGCTGGACGCTGCTGCTCCTTATCTGAGCGATGACTTTGTAACAGCTCGTTTCGATTTCTATGGAAAGGTATTGTCTGGACGTCAGCAGAACTCTCCTCGCTGGAAGCGTGCTGTTAGCGCTGTAGAAAGCATGCTGGGTGAAGCTGTAGGACAAATGTATGTAGAAAAATATTTCCCTGCAGCAGCCAAAGAACGTATGGTTAAGCTGGTTAAGAATTTACAGGATGCTCTTGGAGAACGTATTAAGGCTCAGGAATGGATGAGTGACAGCACGAAGATGGTTGCTTTGGAAAAACTGTCTACTTTCCATGTTAAGGTGGGATATCCTGACAAGTGGAAAGATTATTCAAATCTGGACATTAAGAAGGACTCTTATTGGGCTAATGCTTGCCGTGCAAACAAATGGGGATTGGATGATATGTACAGCCGTCTGGGAAAACCTGTTGATAAGGATGAATGGCTGATGACTCCACAGACTGTAAATGCTTATTATAATCCTTCTACTAACGAAATCTGCTTCCCGGCAGGTATCCTGCAATATCCGTTCTTCGATATGAACGCTGATGACGCATTCAACTATGGTGCTATCGGTGTAGTAATCGGTCATGAAATGACTCACGGATTCGATGATCAGGGTCGTCAGTATGACAAGAATGGTAACCTGACCGACTGGTGGGCAGAAGGTGATGCAGAACGTTTCGATGCTCGTGCAAAAGTGATGGTTGATTTCTTCAACAATATCGAAGTTTTGCCGGGACTGAAAGCTAACGGACAACTGACTTTGGGTGAAAATCTGGCTGACCATGGAGGTCTGAATGTTTCATATCTTGCATTCCAGAATGCAATGAAAGAAAATCCTCTGGGTGATGTAGACGGATTTACTCCGGAACAGCGTTTCTTCTTGGCTTATGCAACCGTATGGGCAGCCAATACTCGTGAAGAAGATATGCGTTCTCGTACAAAATCAGATCCTCATTCATTGGGCGAATGGCGTGTAAATGGTGCTCTGCCTCATATTCAGGCTTGGTATGATGCCTTCAATATCACTCCGGAAAGTCCGATGTATATTGCTCCTGAAAACCGTGTAAATATCTGGTAATACAGTTCTTTATATACCTTAGAAAAGGTCATGTCAAGGCAATTTAGGTTTGCCGTGGCATGGCCTTTTTTATTGTATTTAGTCTGATGCCGTAGAGGGAAAAAAGATGAATCTTGACGTTTTCTGTCTAAAAACATAGTTTAGTAACACGAATAAATTTGTTGCATTTCTGCTCATTAATTTCTAATTTGCGCATCACTATGTTAGAGATATGAAAAGCATATCCTTTTGTTCAATAATTAAATCTTGAAATACCATGAAAGTATATCAGACCAACGAAATTAAAAACATTGCCCTGCTTGGCAATGACGGATCAGGTAAAACCACCCTCACAGAAGCGCTGCTCTATGAGAGTGGTATTATAAAACGTCGCGGCAGAATCACTGCCAAAAATACAGTCAGTACCCAAAGCAAGACA
>ERZ791612.969-NODE-969-length-13904-cov-3.787133_pt1 | contig 13904 bp, 28 predicted proteins | sample MGYA00509963_ERZ791612 | MGnify/ENA primary metagenome ERZ791612 (study PRJEB30046, sample SAMN00791906) | human gut metagenome | study: EMG produced TPA metagenomics assembly of the A metagenome-wide association study of gut microbiota in type 2... | reverse complement strand
TTCTATATAATATATAAGTATTATATTTGCACAAGAAAATTAGACAATTTTAAATATAGACAATATGAAGAATACCAACTTAGACATCCGCTTTAACAAAGCAAATAATATCATCAGCCAATTCAGTGATAGCTGGGATGATGACAAATTGATCCTATTACCCAATTTCCCAAAAATTAAGGATATGGTATCAAACCACATTACTCAAGAGAATTACTTATGGTTAATCACTTATGATTTACCTTATGATCTCTTCTACAAAATAGATAATATGGGATTAGTTCCCTATGGGCATGTAACTCATGAAGAATTAACTCAAACCTATTACAATCAAAGATTCTAAAACTATGGCAAAGAAGAAAAAAGATAAACCAGCTCCTTCTAGGGAAAAACAGAATTTCCTAGGTGCTGCAGGAAGAAACATGAAATACAAGGATCTTAAAAGAAAGGCAGTAATCCTTGGTATGCCATTTCCAGATGCTTGTGCTGCAGGAGTATTTGATTTAATCAAGTATATCAGTAACTCTACTAACAAACCCGATAAATCCTTAATTGACCAGTATGATGAATGGGCAGATAAACAATTGGAAGCAATTGGTTATGATAAAACTGACCCAATCCGTAATTCAAGATTAAGATTAGGATTCTTAGGAGAAGAAGGAGAAGATGGCATTCGAAAATTAAAAAGAGTACCAGGTATAAAGAAACCCAAAGAAAAGAAACCTCCAAGAGAAAGAGATTCTTTTAATCTAATCAAGGGTACTAAGAAATCCTACTGTTATGAATTAACCGAAAAGGGATTTGACCAAGAGAGAGTAGTAAGGAGAATGAAAAAGAAATTCCCTGATGCTAATGAGAAATCCATTCAACTCTGGTACAGGGCTGCAAAAAGGAAATTAAATGGTAAAACTAGCAAGGGATAATCGGAAAATATACCCAGACTTAATATATGTATGGACTTGGAGGCCTGATGAATATTGGGGATGGACCAAATATCAATATGCAACAGAAAGTAAATACCGAACCGAGAAGTTGTTATATAAAAAACATATATGTGGTTTAGGATTCTTTTCAAGATACCATGCTAGAAGAACCATAACTCTTTTATTAGGAGTAGATGCCAATTTATACATTCATACTATCAAGGGTAAGAATCTTATAACAAGGCATAACTGATTGACCCAAGAAAGGTCATCAATCGATATTCTTTAAGGGTAAGCCAACTAAAATACGAAGATTTATCTTTCCTGCTGAAGCAAGAATGGATAAACATAGGAGAAGGCATTTTGTAGTAAGAATGAATAAAATTTATAAGAAACATGGAAGAAGGGCATTCAACAGGGCATACCAAATTGCATTATACGGGTATAGGGATGAATTCTCACCTGAATATCGAAAGCAAAAGAGATTACAGGTCCATTCTGCTATCCTACAGGAGATACAACAAGCTGAGTCAAGGGGAAAAGAACCAATTTAACCTTGATTGCTTGAATCATCCTCCCAGGATTTGGCAAATAGCCTTATTCCTTACCAAGGTATATCATATTAAGTTCAATCGTATCCTATTCAAAAAAGCCTACGATTTCTTAGATGACTTTGGGGAAGCTTCTCTGAAATTTCAGAACCAGGTTAATATCCCTGATAAATATACTATAAGGGAATTACAATGGGAGCTATGGAAACCTCTATCCCAATATAAAATAAGGGATAAGTATGCTTACTTTATGACCAATAGGAAACTAGATTCAGAAATTTGGGTCTACCCAATAAGATTTTCTGATAACTATGAAACTTCGAAAAAAGGAAAATATCAATCATACACAGAAATGATGGGTAAATTGGGTTTTCCAGGTTTAACTAAAATATCATATAGCGATGAACACTAAATTAGAACAACATGGACCATATAATCCATTTGAGGGCAAATCCTTTAAGATTATGACCTATAATCAAGTGGACCAAGTTATAAACTCTGAAGTAGTTGAAATAACTTCACAGGAACAGTTTAATACCGTTCTAGAAAACATAAAACAATTTAATAATGCACATGAATCTTTGGGACCATTCCTAAAGAAGTATAAAAAGCTTATAACTGAGTGATTAACTATATTCATTAACAAACCATTAAAATTAAACAATTATGGCTAAGAAAAAAGAAACTAAGAAAGTTGAACTTAAAGAAGTATCTAGAGTAGAAATCAACGGTAACATCATCATTACTTACGAAGATGGTTCGGTAAAGATTATCCCGGCTCCCATTATGCTGACTGCAGATCAGGCATCTGAAATCTTCGGTTCAGAAGACGAAGAGGAGGAAGAATCTGAAGAGGATGAGGAAGACGAAGAAGATGAGGACGAGGATGATTCCGATGAAGATGAAGAAGACGAGGAGGAAGAAGAGGAAGAACTGACTGGAGAAGCTCTTGCTGAAATGGACTTCGAAGAATTGGAAGATGTTTGCGATGACAAAGACCTTGATACTGATCCAGACGACTTCGATGAAGAAGACATTGAGAAACTCCGTAAAGCAATTGCCAAGGAATTAGGTATCAAATTGCCCGCTAAAAAAGAAGCTAAGGGTAAAGGTAAAAAGGGTAAAAAATAACCCATTTACCTAGCATAAAGGGTAGGGATCATCTCCTACCCTAAAAATTAACTACTATTAGGTTATGTAGAAGTCACAACTTATTTATAACACAACTTTTAAAAACTTATTAAGATTATGGCAAAGAAAAAAGAAGACACCAAGAAAAAGGGTGCTAAGGAAAAAGATCCCGAAAAAGAAGCTAAACGCAAAGCTCGTATGGAAGCTATTAAAAACCGTCCTGCAGGTCAGAGACCGAACGGTAAACAAATCGATGTTATCAAGATTTCTGATAACTCAGAAGTTCAGAACTTCGGTTATGCAATCAAAACAAAGAAAGGTGCTCAGGGAGTATTGGTAACTTCAGTATTGGTAGTAGATGGTGCTCCAGTAAACACCTCGGTTGCTTTTGTTCCCGGAGAATTGGCAATTAAGTCAAAGAAAGGACATGGTATCATCACTACTCCGAAGTCAAAGAAAGAAAAAGACACTGACGAGGAAGTAGATGAAGAAGAAACTTCTGAAGAAAACGAAGACTAAACTCCATAAAGATTATACATTATATCAATTATCCAAAGCCCATTGCCCATAAAGGTGATGGGCTTTTTTATTTTCATAACCTATGGTAACCAAAGAGGAGATAAGAAAGAATATACAAATCATTGCACTTAATAATCTGATAGAAGATTATACTTCATTTCTAGAAGTATGCAAAAATCCCTCAGAAAGGGAATTAACAGAAAACATAATATCAGAAGCTAAGGAAATGATTTTAGAATATCAATCCCAAATAAAAAGGCCACAATGGAAAAAAGATCCTTCTCATCCTTAATTTCACAGATTGCCGAAATATACAAGGATATCAAATACTATAAATACCAAGCTCATATATCCTTGCAGCAGAATAAGATGGGTGAATATAGGAAACACCAAGCCCATATTATGTATCAGAAAAGAAAACTTTATTCTTTATCACAAAGAGTAAAAGATATTCTTAACAATCCAGTTCTAGAAGTGAAATATATATGGGGAAATGAAACTAAAACCAGTATTTTCTCAGGATTAACTCAAAGAGAGATATCTGATTATCTTCATACTTGTGCAATGGTAAAAGGGATTGAATTAAAAATCCTAGAAATCAAGGAAATCCCTACCTTTAATTCGGATTCACTTCTATAGGTAAATATAAACTCATAAATTAATAAAGATATGACAAAGAAAGTAAAACCTGCTAAAAAAGCAAAGAAACCGGCTGATAAGACTCCGGAAATCACAAAAGCTGCAAAGGCTTTGGAAAACTACCTGAAAGAAAATAACCTGGATCCTGCAAAGGATTGGTCAAAGGACAAAACTCACGGTAAGGCAGTAAAAGAACTTATGGCAAAACTTAACAAGGAAAGAGATAAAGTTGCTGCCCAATATCCTGAGAAAGACACGGCTAATCAGAAGAAGCTGGTAAAAATGAAAAAGGCTTCTGAAGATGAAAAGAAAGCTAAGAAGGAAGCTAAAGTAAAAGAGAAAAAGGAAAAAGCTAGTTCAGGTAGAACAGCAACTAAATACGATTATCCTTTGGTAGACGGAAGAGAAATGACTTCCGAAGAAAAGAAGAAATATCGTATGGCTCAGAGAAAATTGGCTGCAGGTAAGACTCCAAAAGAATCTAAGCCGAAGGAAGAACCTAAGAAGGAATCCAAAAAGGATAAGCCTTCTAAGAAAGATAAAAAGGCCAAAGATTCTAAGAAGAAAAAGGCCAAAGACGAGGATTAATTTCCATTCTTATATTTGTTTTGTTAGTTATTAGTAGTTTTGGGCCTGGCAATAATTTTTGTCCAGGCCCTTTTTATCTCTAAAGTTATGAAAGAAGAAAAAGAAATATTCAAACCCAAACTGCGTATCACTACACTTTCAGAAAATGGTAATCCTTTATCTGATAGATTAGTAGATGCTTGCACTGAGATGTATGCCGGTCCAAAGGTACAACATAAAGGTCCAATAAGAATAGAAGTAACCCTTGTTAATCAACAAGATATTTCTCAATTCAAAGAATACTTGGATAAATTATCTGGTAACTTACCAATCAAAGAATCTGCAGGTAGAGGAAGACCCTCTAATACTCAATCTAAAGAATTGGAATCCCCAAGAGAAGATATCCTTGCTGATGTAGAAAAGATGGTAAATGAAGGCAAAAGCCAACAGGATATTATTAAGTATCTTAGAGATCTTGGATTTGTATTCATCCTTACAGAGGATTTTCTTTATCATTTCCCGGAATTTAAATTCGATAAGAAAGATGTGGGAGAACCCACCAACAATGGCCAATATCTCGATTCTTATTCATGGATGGCAAGATGTATAAAGAGAGCAAAAGATCCTAAGACAGATAAATTTGACCCTATGATTCTATTTGGGTTCAGTATTCTGCAAGGTCCCTCAAAGAAGATCGTTCCCTATCTGTATAAGGAAAGGAAGAAACCATTTAGGGCTCAGACCGGTAAAACTACTATCTCATTCTCTCAGGCAGAATTTACTAAGTTACCTAAGTATATGTTAGAGGCAGAACGAATTAAATTCTCTACAGAACAAAGGCAATTGCTTATGACTCCCGAGAAGAAACCTTCTAAGTTCTTCTTAAGATGGGCATCTGATGCAATATTCCCAGATTCAATCAAGGAAAAGATGGCTGAGATCTTGAAGAGATAATCCACTACCTACCTCAGCAATATTTGCATATTATATATAAAATTTATATATTTGTATAACGAAATAAATAATAAGAAAAAATGGATGCAGAAACCAAGACGGTTATTAAGAACATTGCCCAAATCCAAGTTGAGGCATTAACTCATATCTCTAAAAATTTAGAGGATACAGATCATTACCTTCTTAAAAAACTTCTTCAGATTGAAGAAGGAGAAATAAGAGGAGTATTAGATAATATGATAAAACTCTATTCAGATATGATAGAATATCCTCAACTTATAAAAACTCTTACAGAGTATCAATTATACGTCTGCTCTCATATCCTATGGAAAATGGAGGAAGAATGGATAACAGATAATTCTCAAGGAGTTTTGGGAGCATGGGCAATCATTCAAAAATATACCAACGTATTACATCCGGAGTTAACACTTTTAAAACTTTAAATTATGGACAGAGAAGAATATCTTGAATCAGTTACCATGAATACTGGGTATTAAAATGAATCCAGTAGAATCTTCTAATATAGAAGGTATTGGGTATGACAACAAAAACAAACACTTATGGGTTGCTTTTAAGGGCAACAAAGTTTACCGGTATGATTTAGTTTCCAGAAAAACTTTCGAAGAACTAATGAATGCCGAATCTAAAGGGAGATATCTTAATTCTCATATCAAAGGACAATATGAAGCTACAGGATATGAACTCAAAAACTAAACATATTATTTTTCCGTTTTCCATTCTGGGAGTTACTCTTTTGGGATTCACTATTGCCAACACCAATAGTACCCGGAGGGTAACTCCTCCCTATGTAAAGGAGAGTAGAGAAGATTCTATTAGAAATGTAAAACGGTATGAGGAAAGCAAAAGAAGAGATTCTATATTCTTTGCTAAAGTAGATTCTATAAAGAAACTAAAGGATTCTCTTAGTAATCGGAGATTATACCAATATGCTTTCCTAGTAAGAGTTACTCCAGATAATATAATATTTACCGCAAGGAAATCTGGTTATCAACAAGTAACTTTAGATGCTCATTATACTAAACCCAGAGTATATTACCAAGTATTCACTTCCGATAAACCTTTATCACCAGAGGAAGCTTCTGCTTATGCTGAGAAATATGAACATGATCCCAGTAAGGTAACTATATTAACCGTAGAACAGTATAATCAGAGATATGGTAAATCATCATCTATTTCAGAATATGATATCTTTACTGAAGGCCTAGATTCCTACTATGATGATCCCGAAAACCTAGATGAGAACCCAGATGAAATCTTTGATTTCCTACTCGACTAGGGATCCTCAGCTATTGATAAAATAAAGTAGAATTATTTTTCTATTTAAAATATTGTTCTTATATTTGCATAGAGAAATTAATTAATAACATTTTAAATTAGTCAATTATGAAAAAAGTAAATTTGAACAAGGTAACCGAGTTAATTAACAACCAAGTATCTAACTCATTGAAGGAAGTTAAGGTTTCTAAAACACAAAAGCCAAAAGAAACTAAAGAATCTAAGGCTAAGGAAGAACCCAAAGCAAAATTGGTAAAAACTACTACCAAGAAAGCTTCTACTAAAAAGGAAGAAGTTGTCAAGGAAGTTGCCAAACAACAGAAACCCAATATCATCGAACAAGTAATCTCTAATCGGGAAGTGAAATACATTTACCCAGATGATGTTACTGATACTCTTTCAAGAAAGAAATGGAGACAACAAACCCGTAATGAACTTCGTAAATTGGAAAGGGAAATGCTCCGAATCCAAGATCATAACTCTAAAGAATACAAGTCTGCCCAAAATAAATATATTACCTTCCAGAAAAAAGTATTGAAGGTAGATGAAGCAGTATAATTAATCCTTTGTTAACCCGGGACTGGGAACACATTAGTTTGCTATTTTCAAATTCCCAGTCCCATATTTATTTTGGTTATGGACTATCGAATATTCTCCGATAAGGAGATGGAAAAACAGGAAAAGGACATGGTAGAACTTCACAAGAGATGTGTAAAGAATTACCTTGTTCAAAGATCTCTCAAACACGGAAAGATTAAAAAATTCTTTATCGTATATGATTATTATCTAGGCACTGAGAATATAAGAAATTACTTTTTCAGGCCTATAGATATGTTCGTAAGATTCTTATTGTTGGGTAAACTTGAAGAAATAGAAGATTATGTCAAAGCTGATTCTAGAAAGAAGAAAAGAAAACATAAGAGAAATAAAAGTATGGTATCTTCAGAGTCAAAAACTATACGAAGAAAAAATGGTAGAGATAAATAAGACCAGCAAGGTTTTATTCTCTGGGCCAGTATCTTCTATGGTTGCTTGTTGGAGAAATGCTTTACTCTTGGTAAGAAGATCTTATAGGATATCGAAAGAATCTAGAATTTCTTTAAGAAACCTTCAACATAATACTAGGGATATTAATGCAGTAAATGACTTAGAATTAGGTCAAGGTGTCAAATTTATAATCATTGAATTATGTTTCGAGAAATAGTAAAAGATGTATATATCGGTAAATCACAACTGGGGATCTGGGTAAATGGGAAAAGGGTCCCTAAAGAAACTCTGGTAAAGGATATTGCCTTGCCAACCCTACTGGGAAATAAATTGCCAGATTATGGTACCATAGGAAATTTTACCCAGTGGGAATTCGAAGTTAACCCAGGAGGCAATCACAAATTATTTATCACAGGTATACCCAAGAAAACTTATGACTTGGATTTATACCGATTAAAAGGGAGATTATGGTCATCCTATTACGAAGATGATAAAAGGGGATACTTATTTCAGGTATTACCCTATGATGTTAAACACCTAGAAACAGAGATATAATATAATGGAAACAAAAGATTACGTAAAGATATTTAGACTAGATCAAGAGAACTTCCAATTTAATAGAGGAGAGTTTATGAATAAAATGGGAGAAGATTTACTAGAAGTATGCCAAAGGCAACAAAAGATAAACCCAGCAACTGGTCACATATATTATTCAGATTTTAAAAAGGTAGTAAAACACTTCGAGGATAAATTTAATGAAATCAGTCGGCAAAGTATAAGACCTTTATCCCAGAATTTATGGAAGGCATTCTTTGCAACTCAGGTAGTGCCCCTAAGAAAACTCTGGTACCCAGAAACACAAAAAAGGATAGAGGAAATGAAAAATAACTCTAGTGAACAAGACAAAAAATCCTCGAGAGGTAAAAAAGGCAATTATGGCAAAGGAAATCGTTGACCTTCATGGCAATATTTTTAAGGTAATTAAAGGTTGGGAATTTTATAACAAGGTTCCCAACCTTGAAGGAAATTATACCTGGATATTTACTAGGGATAGGATTACCGATACTCAATTCATTTTGGCTTTAAATGAAGAACTCAATATAGCAGTTGGTTATTGGTATTCTAATATTTATCAACTATACGTAGCTTATCCTCTTAAAAGGATGGGATACGATGAATCTAAGGATATAAGAAAAGAATATTTGTATAATGGCAAAAGACAACATAAAAAGATTTCCTAGACCTATGGGAACTACTGCAATGGCAGCAGAATACCAAAAGAGTCAGAATCTTGAAGATTTACAAAAGGTATACAACTACATTATCAATCACTGGTTGATGGGTAATGGTATGCTATGTGGGATTATGTATGATATTAATACCTTCTCAACAAAGACAGGTATAGATATCAATTACATACGAGTATTTATGAGAGATAGATTATTGCAATCTAAGCTCTGGGATAAAGAAAGACAGGAAGAAATGCTACAAGCTCTATTGGGAGAACAAGTAGCATGGGCTTTAGAGGATAGAATGGAAATCTCCCATCAGGTAAATATCCTAAGAGAATCTCAGGGAGGACATTATACTCCATTCATATCGGCTGAATTGAATAAAGCTCTTAAGATGAAACTGGATTCTTCTACTTCATTACAGTCTATCATACGTACATTTATGGGTGGAGGAACTACCAATATCTTTAATCAATTTGGAGATACCCAGAATAATCAATTAAATCAGAACCAAGGTATATCAATAGAGGAAGCCAGAAAGATTATCCTAGAATCTCAAAAGATAATGGACAAGCCACAGGAAGCCAAATTATTGGCAGATCACTATGATTTATCTTCTTTACCCGAGGTAGTTGCTACTAAGCAAGAGGGAATTGATACTACCAAAGAGGGTCTTACTTTGAATACTGCAGAGATGAGGCAAATTACCGATGATTATAAGGGAGCTATGGAACTCTCTTCAAGAGAACACCATGAATTGAGAAGAGAGATAGAGGCTAACATAGATCCCGAGGATCCAGACCCAGAAATGGATATCTATTTAGATGAGGAGCAATATGAAGAAAAAGAGCCTACCTCAATAGCTGAACAATTCCTCAACAGGTAATCGAGGTTTATTGCATAATTAATTTATTATTCTTAAATTTGCAGCATAATAAATTATAAGATTATGGATAAAACCACATTAAAACAGCTTAAACCAGGTACACTATTCAGATTAAAAGATTCTGAATCCAGTCCAGTATGGGTAAGAGATCATTATGATAGGTCTTCTAAAACTTATGCTTGCCATAAATACGAAGACTACAATCATGAAGCTTTCTTCAAAGGAACCAGAACAGTATTCATTAATTTTACATATTAGACATTATGAACATCAAAAACCTATTCAACAGATTTCGTAAACGGGAACCAGAGTTAAGTTATTCCCTGAATCTAATCTACCTAGAAGATACTAAGGTAGTATTCAACCAGAATATACAATGTGCTAAAGACCTAGAGAATTACCTATCTGCTTATATGAGACTATTTGGCATGTATTCAGATAAGCCTTATGTACTAATCTATCAGGAATACAAAAGCAGATACTGGGTATATGACAAAGAACCTTACCTATTATACTACAAGGTACCACTCATAGTTAACCTCAGTAGAAAGCTATCAGGAAAATCAGACATGGTAATAACTAAAGAAAAATACCAAGCTGCTAAAGATTTAGTCCCAGCTCATGAAGTATCTAATAGATTCAAGATACCAGAATATATTACTGGAGTCTTTACAGATATCTGGTATAAATGCCAAGGATATATGGATACGGACCATGTCAGTTTAGAGGAGATACTAGAGCTGATGCAGCATAATTGGTTAAAGGAATTCGAATTGCTGGTATTCAAGAGGAATTACGATACAGATATGTTATTCCTTAATCATTCTCTTACCTATATTTTGGACCAGACAGAAGAAGAGGGCCGAAGAATATGTATTCAAAACATTATCGAACGTAACATAAATCAAGAAAATCAAGATGAAAACGAAACAGTTTAACGTAAGCCAGTCTAGAATATATCCAGATATCAGGGATAAATATCTGGATTATATGGGAGAACGATATAATATGTTCATTTCGGATGATACTCTAAAGAATGATCTTAGAGAAATCCTTCGAAAGGGTACTAATAAAACTATCCATTTCAATATCCTAGAAAAGAACTCAGATCTCTTGGTATTTGAAACCTCTGAATACAGTAAGCTATTAGAGTTCACTAACCATTATCTCTGGATATTCAGGCTAGTAAACGATAAATGGAATTTAATCCGATACAGAGTATAAATTCGAAAGGCAGACTAACTATCTGCCTTTCTTAGCGTTTACACATATCCTCAGCTTAGTATTCCAGAATTTGCATATATAATTTAAAGTGCTTATATTTGCATAAGAAAAATAATTAATAACATTTTAAAATTTTAGACTTATGAAAAATAATGAAATCTTCCAAACCACACAACATCTAGACAAGTTAGTTACTAACCTAGGTCTTCAAATCCAAGAATTATTTTCCTTAGACTTAGAGGAAATCCTAGATTACAGCAACAATCTAATGAATCTATTAGTTAATGCCTACGTTGAAAACCAATGCTTAGCATTATCTGCAATGATATCTAAACAGGACGGATTTGCAATATACTCTTTCTTATTTCAAACTCCCGATACTTCTAATGGTGCTGCAGATGCTCTGGTAAACTTTGCCATGAACTTTACTGATGGAGAAGCTAATATCAAATCTATCAACAGAATATCTTCAAACATAATGCAAATCACATTTACAGTATGACACCCATAAGAAGACTTTTAAATATCGTACAATTTGATCTAGCCGAGAAACTAAACTTGGCTAGATTAAGATGGTACCATCTTAATCATCAGGACCAATACCTTCAATCAGTAATCTACGGTAATCCTGATAATTGTACCTTGTTCAGACTAAGGGAAGTACTTACTAATTTGCTTAGAGCTAACTTCTTAAGTTACTACATATTAGCAGATACTCCGGAATCTCTATCTATTTCAATACAAGGTAATGCTATCATTACATTTGTGATAACTAAAGACAATTACATAACTTTTACAATAACGAAATTATGAGCACAACTCCATATCCAGGTCCAGATGAAGTAATTATACCTTCTCGTATATATTTCAATGAAGGTAAGAGAATAGATGTTAAAGTATGGCCTAAGACCATTCAATTAACAGGTCCCACTAAGGATTTAAACAAGGTATTCAAAACCCTTGAAGAATATGATGATTGGTGGCATCAGTTTAAGAAAAAGAATCCAGATGCTTTTCGTAAGGATGCGAAATATGTAAAATCCATAAATGGCCTTTTCCTTATTCAGAAAAGGCTCTATCAGATACCCAATAGAAGCCTCAGCTAAGTAATCAGGGATATTGCATATTTAAAAATAAAGTATTAAATTTGCATCAGAGAAAAGAAATATATTCATTTAAAATTTAGGCAGTCATGAACTTGAACAACATTACAACAGCCCTTAAAACCGGTATCACCATTTACCAATATGAACAATGGCAAAATACTGGATCAGTCAACCTAATGCAAAAGGAATCCCACATGCTTTCCAAGGTTTGGCTTAAGACAAATATCTATAACCCAGATTCTTTGGATAAACCCTTTATCCAACTCTCTGCTACTTTTACTTCAGAATTCGATATTCAAGAATACAACGAATGGTTAAGGGCTAACCAGTACAAATTATATCCATTGCTACTAGATATTCTCGAGATATCACTAAAGGATGCTTACTATAATTATTCCAATACTTCTAACATTCATTACGAAGGAGGGAAATTCCCAAGTATGCTTACCATTCAATTATTTAACTTAGAATTCTAATGTCATGAAACTAACAATAACAACCCTAGTAATCGTAGAAGGCTCTTATATCCAAGGAATTTTCCATTCCTTGGAAGAGCATCCAGGTAAAGCTTACCAAGAACTGGTAGACCAAGTAGAAAACGAATATGGTTATGATGCCGATAAAGATCATGTACCATTACATTTCAAAACTATCCAAGACATAGAGAATTACTTTGAACTTGTACACATAGAGACTCAAGAACTTACATCAACTGGATTTAAAACAGCAATCTTTAAAAATGAATAATATGGAACCAATCATAACAGTAAACGAATACCCTATCGGATGGGAATGGTTAGATAGAGTACCTCTAGAAGACTTTACTTGGCTAATCGAAATATTCTCTACCATAACTGATAACACTGATACTTATGACTTTGCTACCTTCGATAAGGAAGCAACCAATGGAGAACCTCCTTATCCAGTAATCGAAATCGATAGAAAAGGATTAGCCTACTTCCTAAACGATGACCAAGGCTATGAATCAGGTATATCAATGTACGGTCACTACATAGCCTGTAAATCCCTGGATATATCCTCAGAAGAGGAATACATGAATCAATTAACTGACATAAGACTAATTTGTAACGAATTATGAGAACAGCATTATACTACATAGGACTAGGGCTTATCCTAGTCCTATTCCTTAATTCCTCGGGGCCTAACTTAGATACATTCATACCAGGCAACCCATGGGAACATTATTGCAAATATGAATTGCACAAGCATCCATTCCATACTAATGAGAAGGAATATAACTATTTCCTTGATACTTTTACTAGCACGGATAAATATGAACAAATAAGGGAGATATATGCTAACCCAAGGTAGATTTCTAATTTCATATCAAATATTCGATAATATACAGGTAAATAATATCGGACAAACGCATGTACGTGAAATACTAAAGGATACCCAGGCCTTTACCTTCAGTTATCGGACAGAACAAATAAGAGATTACCTCAGATATCCTGGGGAGGAACTGATACCAGAACATTTACATATGATTAATGCCCTGAAGGAAATCCAGAACTATTGGAATCTTACTTCAGAAAAAGTCATCATAACAGGTATCATACCCATTCCTCAGCCATGATAACCATGGTTTGCATATATAAAATAAAAGTATTATATTTGCATCAGATAATTAATTTAAGTATTTACTTTAAAAACTTTAGACTTATGAAAAATAATGAATTATTAAAAAAGTATGCCGGTATCTCAACCCGTATCCGCAGAATCTTTGCTTATCACTACGACCAAATCCAACGGGAAGTACAAACAGAGATTTCAACCCTTAACCCAGAATTACAGGGACAATTCATGGACTTAGTCATTGACTCTTTTGCCATCTTCTGCCAGAGTTCGATGAACTGCTTCACGTTAGG
>ERZ791612.962-NODE-962-length-13989-cov-2.250466_pt1 | contig 13989 bp, 9 predicted proteins | sample MGYA00509963_ERZ791612 | MGnify/ENA primary metagenome ERZ791612 (study PRJEB30046, sample SAMN00791906) | human gut metagenome | study: EMG produced TPA metagenomics assembly of the A metagenome-wide association study of gut microbiota in type 2... | reverse complement strand
CAGAGAGCACGCTCTTGTAAGGAAAATTAAAGAGTCGAAGAAGGTTGATGAGATTTTTTGCACACCGGGAAACGGCGGTATTTCTTATGATGCCAAGTGTTTTGACGTTGCGGCAACAGATATTGACGGCGTTGTGAACTTGGCTAAGGAAATTAAAGCCGATTTGGTTGTTGTTGCTCCTGATGATCCGCTTGTTGCAGGTATGGTAGACGCTCTTAATGAGGCTGGATTTAAAACATTCGGTCCACGTGCAAACGCAGCGATTATCGAAGGCTCTAAGGTTTTTTCAAAGGAACTTATGCAAAAATATAATATTCCGACTGCTGAATATAAAGTGTTTGACAATGCCGAAGAAGCAATTGATTATATTAAGAAAAGAAACGAATTTCCTACTGTTATTAAGGCAGACGGCCTTGCACTCGGCAAAGGTGTAATCATTCCTGAAAATCTTGATGACGCAATCGCAGGTGTTAAGGAAATTATGGAGGATAAAATCTTCGGTGCTTCCGGCAATAATATTGTTGTTGAGGAATTTTTGACAGGTCCGGAGGTCTCTGTTCTTGCATTTACAGACGGTAAATGCGTTAAACCTATGGTATCTTCTATGGACCATAAGCGTGCGCTTGACGGCGATAAGGGTCTTAATACAGGCGGAATGGGAACTGTTTCTCCTAACCCTTATTATACGCAAGAAGTTGCAAAGGAATGTATGGATAAAATATTTATTCCTACAATCAATGCTATGAATAATGAGGGCAGAACATTTAAAGGCTGTCTTTATTTCGGCTTGATGATTACTCCTAAGGGACCTAAGGTAATTGAATATAATTGCCGTTTCGGCGACCCTGAAACTCAGGTTGTTTTGCCGAGGCTTAAGACTGATATTGTTGACATTTTTGAGGCAATTGACAATGAAACGCTTTCAGACCTTGACGTTGAGTGGAGTGATGATGCGTGCGCTTGCGTAATTATGGCTTCGGGCGGCTATCCTAAGTCATATCCTAAAGGAATTGAGATTACAGGTCTTTCAAACGGTCAGCTTGACGGTGTAACCGTTTACCATGCGGGAACTAAGCTTCAAGATAACAAACTTGTTACCTCAGGCGGCAGAGTTTTGGGCGTTACGGCACTCGGTGATACTCTTGAAAATGCACTGAAAAAATCTTACGATGCAGTTGAAAAAATTCATTTTGAAGGCGCTCATTACAGACGTGATATCGGAAAGCGTGCTCTTGAGGCAAATAAATAAGCTTTATACAATTTGTTGTAATTAAATAAATTGTGAACTTTTTAAAACTTTACAAAAAGTTGTTGACAATTATACAAAACGGAATTATACTATGCGTGTAATTAAACTATTATTAAAGAACGAGGGTTTAAGTTATGGCAACGGTTAAAAAAAGCAAAAAGAAGGTTATTGTACCTATTTGTATAATACTTGTTATTGCAATTGTAGCCGGAACTGTTTTTGGCGTTGTTAAGTCAAAAAGCGGTGAAGAGGTTAAGCTTAATACAATTGCTACAGGTGATATTTATGAAAAGGTATCATTAACGGGCGATGTAACCGCAGGCACTTCTAAGGAATATAAAGTCGGCGCAGTTGCTACGGTTAAAAATGTTAATGTTAAGGTTGGCGATCAAGTTAAAAAGGGTGATGTTCTTGCAACATTTGATACCACTTCTCTTGACGGTCAGGTTTCTTCCCTTCAAGCTTCTTATAACGACGCAGTAAAGAATTATAATACGGCAGTAGCTAATCAAAAGAGCGCCAAAAATTCTGCTGCTTCACTTAAAAAAGAGGTTAATTATCTTGATAAGAAGATAGCAAAGCTTAAAAAGAAGATGACTAAAACCACAACTACAAAGAAAAAGAAAAAAACCACTACCAAGGCCGCTTCAACCTCAACAGGCTCTTATTCACAGTGGCTTTCTACTTCAACAACTAAAGCTACTACAAGCGCTTCTACAACTAAGCCGACTACAGATGACGGCAAGCCAAAATATACGGTTTCACTTACTGCATATCCGTCAGCTGTTTGCGGTACTGTAACAGGTTCAGGCAGATATAATCAGGATGTCGGCTATATAACAGCTATTGCTACTCCTAATGCCGGATGGCAGTTCCTCGGTTGGTATGCAAACCGTGCCGCTTATCTTGCAGGTGACGCACCTCTTGCAAATACCCCCGCATGGACTATTCACGTTACGGGCGACCTTAGCTACATAGCAGTATTTACAGAGGATACAAATTCAAGCACAACAGGCAACGCTACTATTAACGATATTGCAAATGCTCTTATACAAATTAATAATAACATTGCTTCAATTACTAACGATATTAAAACTTTAACCACTATTTCTCAAATTATTGCCACAACAATTTCAGGCGCAATCGCATCGGGTCAACTTAACAGCGAAGCTATTGCAAATCTTGTAGGCAAGCAAGTCCAAAAGGCAATTACAGACGGCATTGTTGATTCAACCAAGTTTATTGTTGAAAGCGGCGTTGCGGTTGATATGATTAAAGCCGCTGTTTCTTCAATTGATTACAGAGCGCTTGCCAAGGGCGTTTCGGATTCAGATAATGCAGTTCTTACCGGCTGTGAAATTCAGCGTGCTATTCTTGCAGCTCAGTATGAAGTTTATAAAACTCAGGGCAATGCAACTGTTGTTGACGCTCAAAAGTCAGCAGTTGACGTTTCAAAAAAGGCTCTTGACGCTATGAAAGAGCAACAAACAGCTCTTAAAAACGGCTGGACGGCTGATTTTGACGGCGTTATTACCGCAGTTGATATCAACCCTGATTCTCAAACAACGGCTCTTACATCTGGTATTACCCTTGAAAATCACGATATCTTGGTTGCTACAGTAAGCCTTAGCGAATATGACGTTCATAAGGTTAAGGTTGGTATGCAGGCAAAGGTTACTACTGCTTACGGCGAATATGAGGGTGAGGTTGCAACTATTGCTCCTACTGCTACAGGCGGTTCGTCAAACTCACTTCTTGACAATGTAGGCTCAATGGCAGGCGTAAGCGGTCTGTCATCTCTTACGGATTCCGGCGCAGGTGTTGAATGTACTATCGAAATTAAAAATCCTGACGAAAATATTATTGCAGGTTTTGATGCCGACGTTGAAATTCAAACAGGCTCATATTTGGGCGTAACTGTTGTTCCTATCGAGTCTATCACTCTTGAAAAGACAGGTTCTTATGTTTATCTTTATAATGAAGAGGATAAGACTGTAACTAAGACTGAAATTAAGACAGGCGCTATCTCAGATACAGCATACGAGGTTACATCGGGTCTTAAGCCTGGTGATAAGATTGTTTCGTCACCAAAGACGGATTATAAAGAAGATACCTTTAAGGTTAAAGTAGTAGACAGCATAACTAAGTAAGGAGACTTTGCAGTGAATATTACAGAAAGTCTGAAAATCGCAGTCAAGTGTATTAAGTCAAATTGGATGCGCAGTCTTCTTACAATGCTGGGTATTATTATCGGTATCAGCTCCGTTATTATGATTATCGGTGCAGGTACGGGTGTAAGAGATTATATTGTCGGGCTTATTGAGGATATGGGCTCAAACGCTGTTCTTGTAAGCGTTGATACCACCTCCGCTACCGATAATGACTATATTACTCTTGACGATGTAGAAAATATTAAAAATAAAGTAAACGGTGTTGAGCGTTGCTCTCCTATGCTTATGGGCTTTGGCCGTGCTACTATTGACAAATCCGCTACAGAGGCTACGGCTATGCTTATCGGTGTAAACAGCGATGTTCAGTTTGCGCTGACTGATTCGTGCGAGTACGGTCGATTTTTCACTGATGAGGAGTATAATGCAAATGCTCCTATTGCCGTAGTTGGTACTAACTCTGCCCAACAGGCATTTGGTTACGAGGACGTTACTAATGAATATGTTACCGTTTCTTCAAGCGGTAAATCAATGAAAATCAAGATTTGCGGCGTTGCAAATCTTGATGCACTCGCAAGTACTCTCGGCGGCTCAAGCTCTATGAGTAATATGTTTACAAGTGCAGGCGGCGATAAGACTATTATTGCCTTGTTCCTGCCTTGTACCACTCTTACTCAAATTACAGGTGCAAAGGCTAATCTCGGCAGTGTGTTTGTTATCGCTAAGGACGGCTATGATTATGATGCAGTAGGTAATGCTACGGTAAACTATCTTAAGTCGGCTCACGGCAATTATTCAAACAGTATGTATACCGCTCAGAATATGGCTACTTATGTAGATATTGTTAATATCATTATGTCGGTTCTTACCGCTTTTATCGCTTGCGTAGGTGCTATTTCGCTTATTGTCGGCGGTATCGGCGTTATGAATATTATGCTTGTCTCGGTAACTGAACGAACACGTGAGATTGGTATACGAAAGTCGCTGGGTGCTAAGACAAAGATTATTACGATGCAGTTTCTGACGGAGTCGGTAATTCTGTGTTTAATAGGCGGTCTTATCGGCGTTACAATTGGTATTGCGGGTGCTTTTGCGGCATGCTCAATAATCAATATTAAGCCTAATATTACTTGGTGGCTTATAGTTGTTGCACTTCTGTTTTCAAGCGGCGTAGGCCTTTTCTTCGGCATCTATCCGGCAAGAAAAGCTGCCCAAATGAGCCCTATCGATGCTCTTCGCAGTGAATAATTCTTTTTATAGTTTAATTTAAAGGTAAGCTGATGTAATCGGCTTACCTTTTATCTTGATATTGTTAAAACTTTGTGTTAAAATGTATTCAATATTTTATTAGAGGAGATAATCATGAATATTAATCACGTTCTTGAGCAATTTAAGTTTAAGGGTGAGCTTGAATCTTGCGATATATTCGGCTCAGGTCATATTAATACTACTTTTCTTGCAACATATAATGAAGACGGCAAGAAGAGAAATTATGTAATTCAAAAGGTTAATACAAGCATTTTCCCTGATATTGACGCTCTTATGAACAATATTTTCTCCGTTACCGACTTTTTGAGAGAAAAGATTAAAGCTGACGGCGGTAACCCTCATAGGGAGACGCTTCATTTTATCAGAACTTTTGACGGAAATAAATATTTTAAAGACGAGGACGGCTCTTGCTTTCGTGCGTATCGTTTTGTTGACAATTCAAAGGCATACGACACGGTTGACAGCGCAGAGGTTTTTGGCAAAAGCGGTAAGGCATTTGGCAGATTTCAAAAGTATTTAAGTGATTTTCCGGCTGAAAGTCTCAGCGAAATTATTAAGAATTTCCATAATACAATTTGGAGATATGAAAATGAATTTATTCCTGCAGTTCAGGCTGATAAGGCGGACAGAGCTGTTAATTGCGGTGAAGAAATTAAGTTTGTTATGCACAGGCGTGAGGATTGCAAAAAGCTTGTTGAACTTATTGAAAAAGGCGAACTTCCGCTTCGTGTAACCCATAATGACACAAAACTTAATAATGTTCTTTTTGACAGCGACAGCGATGATGCTATTTGCGTTATCGACCTTGACACGGTTATGCCGGGTCTTGCGCTTTATGATTTCGGCGACTCTATTCGCTTTGGTGCTAACTCCTGCGCCGAGGACGATGATAATTATGATAAGGTTGAGCTTATGCTTGATTATTTTGAGGCGTATGCAAAAGGCTTTTTGAGCGAGGCAGGCGATGCTCTTAATCAGTGCGAAATAGATAATCTTGCCTTTTCCGCCAAACTTATGACCTTTGAGTGCGGTATGCGTTTTCTTACCTATTATCTCAATGGCGATACATATTTTAAGACTGCATACCCTGAGCATAATCTTGTTCGTGCTAAAAATCAATTTGCTCTTGTTGCCGATATGGAAAGAAAAATGGAGCAAATGCAGCAGATTATTAAGAATATTACCAAATAAATTTTTTGTTGTAATTTTGAGAGATGATTTATTTCATCTCTCTTTTTATTTTTGCTTTTTATTTTTGCACATAACGTCACTCTTTTTTGTCAATAATATTTTTGTACATAAATTGAAAAAGGGTGATTGTGTGCAATATAATAAAGTTGAAATATGCGGTATTAATACCGGCAGGCTTAAGGTGCTAAAGGAAAAAGAAAAAATGGAACTTCTAAAAAAGGCTCAAGCCGGAGATAAAAATGCAAGAAATGAGCTTGTTGAGGGTAATCTGCGCCTTGTACTGTCCGTAGTGCAACGTTTTTCAAACAGAGGGGAAAATATGGACGACCTTTTTCAAGTCGGCGTAATTGGCCTTATAAAGGCTATAGATAATTTCAATACTGACCTTGATGTTCGTTTTTCCACCTACGCCGTGCCGATGTGTATAGGTGAAATAAGGCGATATCTGCGTGATGATAATCCCATTCGTGTCAGCCGTTCTATGAGAGATACTGCTTATAAAGCAATGCAGGTTAAGGAACAGCTTATAAATGAAAACGGCAAGGAACCGACTATTGAGGAAATTGCTCAAAGGCTTGAAATGAAAAAAAGCGATGTTGTTCTTGCTCTTGAAGCAATTGTTGACCCGGTATCACTTTATGAGCCGGTATATAATGACGGAGGTGATACTATTTTTGTTATGGACCAAGTGGGCGATAACTCGACCGATAAAGATTGGGTAGATGAAATTTCTATTAAAGACGAAATCAAAAAACTTGATGACAGAGAACGAAATATTATGTACCTTCGCTTTATGCAGGGCAAAACGCAAATGGAGGTTGCACGTGAGGTCGGTATATCACAGGCTCAGGTTTCCCGCTTAGAAAAAAACGCCCTTAAACGAATTAAGGGCGAGTGAAGAATTTAAAGAACCATAATCAGTGTGCCAGCCGCAATCAAAATACAGCCGATAAGTGACTTGATATTGAAGTCCTCGTGAAGAAATATAAATGCCAAAACAAGAGTGATTACGACGCTTAATTTATCAATAGGCACAACTTTTGAAACCTCTCCGATTTGTATTGCTTTGTAGTAACAAAGCCACGAAGCACCGGTCGCAAGACCTGACAAAATAAGGAATATCCAGCTTTTTTTGTTTATATTCGTGATTCCCGATTGCGCATTGGTGATAAACACCATAAGCCAAGACATTGCAACAACCACAACCGTTCTGATTGCCGTTGCAAGATTAGAGTCAACATCTTTGATACCGACCTTTGCAAGAATTGATGTTAAAGCCGCAAATACTGCCGATAAAACCGCAAATACCGCCCACATATTTTTCATCTCTTTTCCTTTTGCATATTTTTATTTTAGTTCTTTTATTAGTTATTGTAAAGTGTAAATTTAAACTAAAGTAGAACGAAAAATATTTTGACAACTGTATAAATTAGTGATATTATAATGACGAAAGGGTGATTGAATATGAAAAAAATTTCAAGTGTTTTATTGGCATTTTTGATGTTTGTTTCAAGCTTATTTTGCGCAAATGCTGCATTTGGTGAGGACTGGTCAAGTCAGAACGGCAAAAACACCTTTCAAAGCGCTGAAAATCTTGTAATCGGCACAATTTATAACCGCCCTGCGACGGAAATTACAGGAACTGTTTTTAAACTCGACTTAAATCAAGCGGCAAAATATACATTATCGCTTTCATCAAATTCTGCCGCAAAAGTTGAGATTTATCAAAATGATGATAAAAATATTATTGATACCGTATTTGTTTTAGGAGATAAAGCGCAGAAAAAGGTTACAGACAAGAATTTTGACTTTCTTAAAGGTACTTATTATTTCAGGATATTGAGTGCAGGTGATTACACTTTTTCCGTTTCAAATTATGTTTGCAATCATTATTTTGATGTTGTAACAACTTCACCTACTTATTTTTCAGCCGGATATCATACATATACCTGTTTTCTTTGCGGTTATTCCTACAAAACAAAGGGCGATAAAAAGAAAATTCTTAAAACCCCTAAAATTTATTCACTAAAAGCGGGGAAAAAGAAAATAACTGTAAATAATTCCGACAATAAAGCCGCTTCGGGCTATCAAATTAAGCTTTCAACAAGCAAAAAATTCACTAAAAAGACTACCAAAACCGTTACTGCAAAGGGTAAAAAAGTTAAGTCTAAAAAAATTTCAAAGCTCAAGAGCAAGAAGACATACTATGTTCGTATCCGTGCTTATAAGAATCAGTCACAGGGCGAAAAATTTTACGGCAAATATTCAAAGACTTTAAAGATTAAAGTAAAATAATAATTCTAAAAAAGTCTTAACGGTCACAAAAAGCGTGCCATTTCTCCTTTTACACAAGGAGAAGTGGCACGCTTTTTGATTGTAATAAACTATGATTATTTAATTTTCAATGCACGGATTGCGTTTAATACCGCAAGAATCATTACGCCGACATCGGCAAAAATAGCAACCCACATATTTGCAATACCGAGTGCGCCGAGGACAAGGCAAATTGCCTTAATCGCAAGAGCAAATACGATATTTTCCTTAACAATTTTGAGGGTATGAACGCTGATTTTTCGTGCCAAAGCAATCTTTGACGGGTCATCATCCATAAGAACAATATCGGCAGCCTCGATTGCCGCATCTGAGCCGAGAGCGCCCATTGCAATACCGATATCGGCACGTGAAAGAACGGGAGCGTCATTAATACCGTCACCTACAAATGCAAGCCTCTTTTTAGCTGATTTTTGAGAAAGTAATTTTTCAACCCACTCGACCTTATCGGCAGGCAAAAGCTCTGCGTGATATTCATCAAGACCGAGAGATTTGGCAACACGTTCAGCCGCCTGCTTTGAGTCGCCCGTGAGCATAACGGTTTTATCTATACCGCTTTTCTTAAGGCTTGAAATTGCTTTCTTAGAGTTTTCCTTAACCACATCTGAAATAACTATGCAACCCGCATATTCGCCGTCGCAGGAAACATAAACGACAGTTCCCTCATCATGCTCGCATTCAACGGCAATATTTTCTTTTTTCATAAGCTTAATATTGCCTGCAAAAACTCTTTTACCGTCAACGAGAGCAGAAACACCATGGCCGGCGATTTCCTGAATATCGGAAACCTCGTCAATGTTAATTTCCTTACCGTAATTCTTTTTAAGGCTTACGCTGATTGGGTGGCTTGATGCACTTTCAGCAAAAGCGGCAAGGCGAATAAGCGTATCCTTATCAAAATTATTTGCAGGATAAATTCCCGTTACCTCAAACACACCCTTAGTAAGTGTACCTGTTTTATCAAATACAACATACTGAGTATCGGAAAGGGCTTCAAGATAATTAGAGCCTTTTACAAGAACACCGTTTGCCGAAGCACAGCCGATACCTGCGAAAAAGCTCAACGGAATAGAAATAACAAGCGCACAAGGACAACTGATAACAAGGAATGTAAGCGCACGTGTAATCCATTCGCCCCACATAGCACCGGTGCCGGAAATAAGCCTGATAACAGGCGGCAAAATTGCGAGCAAGAGAGCGCCGCCGCATACTGCAGGAGTATAATATCTTGCAAACTTAGTAATAAAGTTTTCGGATTTCGATTTCTTCATACTTGAATTTTCAACAAGATCAAGTATTTTAGATACTGTTGAATCGCCAAATTCCTTGGTAGTTTTAATTCTTAAGACACCTGTAAGGTTAATACAGCCGCTGATGATTTCATCGCCGACTTTAGCCGAACGAGGAACACTCTCACCTGTTAAAGCGCTTGTATTAAGAGTAGAATCACCGCTGATAATTACGCCGTCAATAGGCACTTTTTCACCCGGATTTACTACAATTTCAGTTCCTATTTCGACATCATCCGGGTCAATTTTTTCAAGCTTACCGTTAAGTTCAATATTTGCATAGTCGGGGCGAATATCCATTAAAGAAGTTATATTTTTTCTGCTTTTTCCGACAGCAACACTTTGGAAAAGCTCGCCGATTTGGTAGAAAAGCATTACTGCCGCACCCTCGGAAAATTCACCGAGTGCAACAGCACCGACGGTTGCAACAGCCATAAGGAAATTTTCATCAAAGATTTGACCCTTAAATATTCCCTTTAAAGCCTTTTTAAGAATATCGTAACCTATTATCAAATAAGGAACAAGGTAAAGCGCAAACTGAATCCATTTATTGATTTCAACAAGCTTAGTAATAATCATTATTCCGGTAAGCAAAAGAGCGGATACAATAATTCTTATTAATACCTTTTTTTGCTTCTTAGTCATAATATCACCTCATTAAAAGAAAATTTCGCAATCATCCTCAATCTTACGACAATTTTTTAGCACCTGTTTCATAACAGCCTTTTCATCTGCTCCCTCGTTAAATTCAACCTTCATTTTCTGCGTCATAAATGAAACGGTTGCATTTGAAACACCTGCTGTTTTATTAGCGGCATCCTCCATTTTAGCAGCACAATTTGCACAGTCCACTTCAATACCATAAGTCTTTTTCATAATAAATATATCCTCTCAATTAATATTTGTTATTACAATTGAACATTTGCTCAACCGTTCTACTTGTATTATAGTTGAACAATCATTCAATTGTCAAGACTTTTTTTTAATATTTTATGATGATTTTTACAAAAAGATACAAACATATAAAAACAGCCCTTAGAATAACTAAGAGCTGTAATAAATAAAATTAAAAAATAATTGTTTTACTTTCCCCTGCCTTAAAAGTAACGTTTTGAGTTTTACCTTTAGCAGATACATTAAGTGTTTGGTCAATATCCGAGGTAATAACTGCGGATATTTTTTTACCGCCGTCTGCCCACTTAAGTTCAGTTACAGTGGCACGGTTTCGTGTTTTAATTCCCTTAACCGTTCCGTTTTCAAAACCTGAAGTGGGAAGTGCCGGAAGAAGCTCAATATCATCGTCATGAGAATAAACAAGCGCTTCATTGATAATACCGAGATATCCGATTGCAAAATCGGTGCAATAACAGCTTCCCCGGTCATAGTCATGATTAGTCATAAGCGAATCATATCTGATTTTATGATTCATAAGCTTAACAAGCGCATCGCTTAGCGACTCGGAGTCTTTAAGTCTTGCGGCAATCAAGCTGCGATGAACAAGTGCGTGAGAAGCCTCATTTTCGCTCGTTCTGTTTGCTATTGCCTGCTCGCAGGCTTTCGCAAGCTTATCATTTCCCTGAGTTTCAAACAAAGGCCATACTCCGTACAAATGGCTTAAATGGCGATGTTCGTTGTTTTCTTCAAATGCAGTTGTTGCCCATTCCTTAAGAGCACCGCTTTCATCATAAAGATACGGCGGAAGCTTATCCTCAAGTTCTTGCCATTTTGATATATCGGCACTCGGGTCAACATCTTGCATTACTTTTTTAAGCATTTCAAGATTATCACGGCACGCCGAAATATCGATTGCACAGTTTGCATCTGACGGGCTGTTATAATTTGAAGGATTATTTTCAGGAGAATAACTCGGCAAAATGCAATACGTTTCGTCAGCATTGAGGGAGGTCTTACCATTTTCATAATGGATTGAGCCGTCCTTAGCCGTGTAATATTCAGGTGTCATAAGCTGTGCCCAATAATTTGCACTTTTTTGAAGCAAGGGGTAAAGTATATCCTCCTCAAGTCGTAAATAACCACGGTTTTTAATTTCGGTAATTTGCTCATCCGTCAAATCCTTTTCACTGATTGAAAGAACAGACTTAAGCTTATCAAGATTAAATTCATCACTAAGAGGAATATTAATATTTCCATAAGAAAGTAATGTTTCATAAAGCGGATTAATCATCCAAGAGGTACCTGCATTCCAATATCTGAAAGGATAAGGATAGCACGTTTCTGTAATAACAGCCTTGTCACCGTCAGTATTAACAGGGGCTTGAATAGCATCGGTAAATCCGTGAGTTGCATAAGCATTTTCTTCCCAATCCGGAAGCTGTCTCAAAATAAAATATGCATAGCCTATCGGCGTACTTTCCATATTACTTGTATTCATAGACGAGGTTTGTAAATTAACATTAGCGTCCATTGTGTATTTACTTCCCCAGCCGGTGTTAAATTCTCCCGTCCACATACCGTAAAGGCGGCTTGTTGAATAACCACTGCAACAAAGATAAGCATATCTGCCGGCATAATATGTACGCTCGGCAAGAGCTGAATTTATTTCTTTTTTACCCTTTTGCGCTTTTAAAAGCTTTTCGTTAGAATCAAAATTATCCTTACCAAGCGACAAGGTCACATTATTAAACTGCGGCTGATAAATTGCAAGATGATTTTTAAGCGCCAAATCATAATTAAAACCAGATTTATCATTGTACTTTTGAGCTACATTTTTAAGGGTACTTACACAATCGTCAACAAGCTTAAAATCCTTTTGCTTATCAAAAGCATTTATATCGCCCATATCGTAGGTACGCTCACTTACGGTTAGAAGATATACGCTGTCGGCATCGGTAATTTTAACGCCTGCATTTTCACCTGTAAACTGCGACTCATCAATATTTTTATCAAGAGTAAATCTTTCCTTAGTACCGCCTGATGTAATAATATATGTAACAGTTGCATAGCCGCCGTTTTTAAGTTCGCTCTTTTCATAATTAGGATAATGCGAAACAAGTGCGAGATAATCACCCGAATTATCGGCAAGCTTAGTATATTTCATATTTTTTTCATCGCTGTCGCCGAAATTCGCAAGCGTTGAAAGGTCGTCGTAACTGAGGGTGAGATTAAGTTTTGCACCGTTTGAGGATTTATCAAGCTTAGTCACAACAACGCCGTCAGCCATTGAGGTAAACGAGGTACGCAACCAAGTGCCATTTTTATCATTATAAGTAACACCGACCTGAGAAGTGTTATAATCAGTATATCTGATATAATTTTCAGCATGGCTTTTAGCAATATTAATTCTCAACTGACCTCCCGGATGATAACGATAAACATCATCATAGCTTGAATTATCGGTTATATCCTCGCCTTTTACAATGCTTTGCTTAACCGTTACAAGCTCATCAAAGGTAACCGGACAGGTACGCTGATTTTCATTCGGCATTATAAAATGCATATTTTGGAAAATAAAAGTATCGCTATATGGGCTTCCGCTTTCAATAAAGCCTTGAAGTCCGTTTCCCGACACCATACCATCTCGCCATGATTTAGTTTTATTGCGTTTTTTATCCTTTAGCTGTGAATAATCATAAGAAAACGATACCTTTGACGTATCGGTAAAAAGCGATTTAATCACACCCTTATCTGCTTTACCGTTTGAGCAGGAAACAAGAGAAAAAGCAAATGAAACAGTCAAAACGATACATAGTATTTTTTTTATATATTTATTCATAAACTACTCACCTCATACAAATTATATCACAAAGGCAAAAGCAAAACACGACATTATCTTTACTTGAATGTCGTGTTTTGTTATAATACAAGAGAGGTGGCATTATGATAAAATTTGAATGGAACGGCGTAGTTTTTTTAATGACGGATTTGGGCGGCGGAAAGCTTGGACAAAGCATCCCTCCTCACGCTCACGCAAAGGGGTGTTATGAACTTCACTTTGTAACCGGCGGAAAAGGAATACTAATAACAGATGATAAAGAAATCGAGCTTAAAAAGGACGACTTTTTCATAACAGGTCCAAATATCGCTCACTCGCAAGACTTTGACAAAAGTAATCCCATTGAGGACGTATTTATTTTAATTCAGGTGAAAGACGGCTCGCAAAAGAATTATGTATCAAGCGTATTTTTAGAGCATTATTTTTGTTATTTTGAAAAAACTGATAATACGCTTGCAAAAAAACTATTAAAAGAATACAAAGAAAAAAAGCCGGATTATGAATACGCTGTTGCGGGATATTTGACAGTAATTTTAACGCAAATAGTCAGGAAAATGCTACCAAAGGATTTCAAAAATATTATAGGAAAAGATAATCTTAATGATAAACGCTTTGCGATAATCGAGCAAGCATTTCTATATGAAAAGGACTTAACACTCACTAAACTTTCAACAATGATAGGCTTATGCGAACGGCAAACACAAAGACTTTTGAAAAAATATTATAAAAAAAGCTTCAGAGAACTAAAAAAACTTGATA
>ERZ791612.953-NODE-953-length-14158-cov-2.603063_pt1 | contig 14158 bp, 8 predicted proteins | sample MGYA00509963_ERZ791612 | MGnify/ENA primary metagenome ERZ791612 (study PRJEB30046, sample SAMN00791906) | human gut metagenome | study: EMG produced TPA metagenomics assembly of the A metagenome-wide association study of gut microbiota in type 2... | reverse complement strand
CATTTATATAAGAATGAAGATTTATTTAAGGTATTTAATGTCGTTAAAAACCACCTCAAAGACGGAGGTTTATTCTTATTAGATTGCTTCAATCCGAATATTCAATATATCGTTGAAGGCGAAAAAGAACAGAAGGAAATTGCTGCATATACCACTGACGACGGAAGAGAAGTATTGATAAAGCAAAGGATGCGATATGAAAATAAAACCCAGATTAATCGCATTGAATGGCATTATTATATCAATGGTAAATTCAATTCTATCCAAAATTTGGATATGAGAATGTTTTTCCCTCAAGAACTGGATTCATACTTGAAATGGAATGGTTTTAATATTATCCATAAGTATGGAGGATTTGAAGAAGAAGTATTTAATGATAATTCGGGAAAACAAGTATTTGTCTGTCAGTACAAGTCCGATTGTCTGTATTGAGGTAGAACATGAATAGATAGATGTATCAAAATTGATACCTCTTGAAACAAAGTTTATAGACGAAGGTGAAGATAGCCCCTATCTTTGCCTTCGTCTATTTTTGACTAACACTCGTATAACTCTGAATATCCTGTTACCATGAAAACAACTCCTTGGATAAAACAATGTAAAGGTGCCACACTCGCACTGGCTGTTTCCTTTGGACTGACCTGTTGCCAGTCAACCGGAAGCACATTCACCCTTGAACAGAAAGGTGATAGCCTGACAATTGTCCACATCGTTCATCCTACCCATTATATATTACTCCCCATCGAGGAAGAAGCCGATGAAAGTCAGGTGCGGCTCGATACGGGGAATGCAACGGATACCGATATGGATATCCGTCTGGCACAGACAAAGGTCGATTATTTTGTTCCCTTTGCCTTGCCGGCTGATACAAAGGCAGCCACTTTGCGCATTCAAAGGAAATCGAAAGACGCCCTCTGCTGGGAAGAAATCAGATTATCCGATACGTTTGATACTGCCAATACGGATAAATTCCGTCCTGTCTACCATCATACTCCCCTTTATGGCTGGATGAATGATGCTAACGGGTTGGTGTATAAAGATGGAGAATATCATTTGTATTATCAATATAATCCTTATGGCTCCAAATGGGGAAATATGCATTGGGGACATTCAGTCAGCAAGGACCTGATGCATTGGGAACATCTGGCGCCTGCCATTGCCCGTGATACATTAGGGCATATCTTTTCCGGCAGTTCTATTGTCGATCAGGAGAATGTGGCGGGCTACGGAGCAGGTTCCATCCTCGCTTACTATACTTCTGCCAGCGATAAGAACGGACAGATTCAGTGTCTGGCTTATAGCAAAGACAACGGACGGACATTTACTAAATACGAAAAGAATCCTGTCCTGCGTCCTTCCGATGGTCTGAAAGATTTCCGTGACCCGAAAGTCTTCTGGTATGCACCGGAGAGTAAATGGGTGATGATTGTCTCTGCCGATAAGGAAATGCGTTTCTATGACTCCCATAATCTGAAAGACTGGAACTACCTGAGTAGCTTTGGCGAAGGATACGGTGTGCAACCCTGTCAGTTTGAATGTCCGGATATGGTGGAACTTCCTGTAGACGGCGATATCAACCATAAGAAATGGGCATTGATTGTCAATGTAAATCCGGGATGTTACTTCGGAGGGAGTGCTACTCAATATTTTATCGGTGACTTTGACGGTACAAAATTTATTTGTGACAATCAGCCGAATGTCACGAAATGGCTGGACTGGGGAAAAGATCACTATGCTACCGTCTGTTTCTCAAATACGGGAAACCGTGTGGTGGCAGTGCCTTGGATGAGCAACTGGCAGTATTGCAATATCGTTCCGACCCGGCAGTTCCGTAGTGCCAATGCACTGCCCCGTGAATTGGGACTCTATACACAGGACAATGATATTTATCTTTCCGCCGCACCGGTAGCGGAAACTAAGAACTTACGAAAAGAAAGCAAGGATATTCCGTCTTTTACGGTAGACAAGGATTATCACATCGAATCTTTATTGACTGATAATGAAGGAGCTTATGAGCTTTCTCTGAATATCATAGCTGGAAAGGCGGAAATTATGGGATTCAGTCTTTTCAATGACAAGGGAGAGAAGGTGGATATTTATCTTAATCTTCCGGAAAAGAAACTGGTGATGGACCGTACGAAAAGCGGCATCGTAGATTTTGGGAAGAACAGCTCTCCGCACGAGATCGAGGCGCACGATCGACGGAAGACGATTTCTATCAATTATATAGATGATTTCGCATTGGCTACATGGGCGCCTATCAAAAAGGAAGATGAATACAAACTGGATGTCTTTGTTGATAAGTGTTCGGTAGAAATATTTCTGGATGGTGGGAAGATAGCGATGACTAATCTGATTTTCCCTACAGAGCCGTACAATCGTATGTGTTTTTACAGTAAGGGCGGTACATTCGCAGTCGATTCATTCAGTGTGCATAGGTTAGGTTTATAAAAGGATAGATTTGTTTTTCAGTAGGTATTTATCAAGAATATAATCAAGTGTTTATCACTTGTATCATCTGTATTTCATAGATTAGATTTATGAGTTAGTTTTTAAGTTAGGTTTTGTAGATTAGGTGTTTGACAGCTGCCGTCCGTGAGGTTCGGCAGCTGTTCTGTGTTTAATCTATTCGCAGAATAGGTTGTCATTACTTATTCATTGATCTCAATCGTATACCCTCCTTTGAAAGTTTCTTTCGGTTGCAGGTGTTGCATCCAGCCTTTGTCTTTGTATTCGCCTGTGTAATGTGCGCGGTCGCAGCGACCGTACCACGGTTCGATGCAGACAAAAGGGGCATTCTTTGCAGGCGGAGACCATAGACCGACTACGGGAGCATGAAAGTGCAGGCTTAAATAAGCTTTCTTTTCCTTGGTATAAAGGGTCACTTTATGGATTTGCTCATTCTCTATTATCAAAGCATCTTTATCGAAAGTATGTGTATCCAATGGCAATAACCCGTCTGTAAGTTCCAGAGAATATTCAGTGGAAGGGTCTGCGCATCCTTTCTCTGAGATGAGGATATACTTCAATCCTTCTTCCTTGTCAAAACCGAAGAAACCACGATTCTGTGTATCTGCATTAAAATCCGGCCAATAGAATGCAGGATGCGCACCGATTTGAAAATACATTTCTTTTTCTCCGGTATTCTTAACTTCCCATATAACCTCGATCTGCTTACCCTGAATACGATAACCTATTTCCAGACAAAACGGGAAAGGATATTTCTGTAATGTCTCTTCATTACTGACAAGGCGGTATCGTACTTCGTCTTCTTTCTCTGAAACAAGAGTAAATTCCATATCGCGGGCAAAGCCGTGTTGACTCAATGTATAAGCGATACCTTCATTACGATACTGGTTTTCCCACACACTTCCTACAATCGGGAAAAGTACAGGAGAGTGGCGTTTCCAAAAAGCAGGGTCGGCTTGCCACAGATACTCTTTCCCATTGGCGAAGATACTGCAAAGTTCGGCTCCATGCGGAGATACCTGAATAGTAAGTTGTTCGTTGGAGATTGTTTTCATATCATTCAGTTTTCTGTTGGTTACTTTGAGTGATTATATGCTTGTTATATGAATAATATCCCTTTTTACAAGGACTTAAATTACTATACAAAGGTAGTATTTTCTATGATTGAGAGAGAATATAATCCCGACTTTCTTATGATGGAGAATTATTCTTATAAAACCCTATAAAATAGCGTTCTATGCAACAAATGTTACAGCCTTTGAAACATTTTTTTCAGTCGTTTGATATAAATCAACCGTAATTTGCATCATCGAAAAGAGAAAATTCGTACTTTTAAATTAATAACATTAAACTAATGCCTGGTATCATGAAGAACAAAAAACTTCTTTGCAGCGTTTGTTTCCTGTTTGCTTTCATGTCGGCCCTGTGGGGGCAAAACATAACGGTGAAGGGAAACGTTACTTCTAAAACGGATGGGCAACCGATTATCGGTGCTTCTGTCGTTGAAACTACAGCTACAACCAACGGAACAATTACAGACTTCGATGGTAATTTCACTCTTTCAGTTCCGGTCAACTCTACTTTAAAGATTACGTATATTGGTTATAAACCGGTGACCGTAAAAGCGGCTGCTATCGTTAATGTACTACTGGAAGAAGATACCCAGATGGTAGATGAAGTTGTCGTAACAGGTTATACTACACAGCGTAAAGCCGACCTGACAGGTGCTGTTTCTGTAGTAAAAGTAGACGAAATCCAGAAGCAAGGTGAAAACAATCCGGTGAAAGCCCTTCAGGGACGTGTCCCCGGAATGAACATCACCGCTGATGGTAATCCGAGTGGATCGGCTACCGTACGTATCCGCGGTATCGGTACGCTGAACAATAACGACCCGCTTTATATAATCGACGGTGTTCCTACCAAAGCCGGTATGCACGAACTGAATGGTAATGATATTGAATCCATTCAGGTTTTGAAAGATGCCGCATCCGCTTCTATCTACGGTTCGCGTGCAGCGAACGGCGTGATCATCATTACTACCAAACAAGGAAAGAAAGGACAGATCAAAATCAATTTCGACGCTTCTGTTTCCGCCTCCATGTATCAGAGTAAAATGAACGTACTGAACACTGAGCAATACGGACGAGCTATGTGGCAAGCCTACGTGAACGACGGTGAAAATCCGAACGGTAATGCTTTGGGATATGCTTACAATTGGGGATATAATGCCGACGGCAATCCGGTATTATACGGAATGACTCTTTCCAAATACCTGGATTCAAAGAATACAATGCCTGTGGCGGACACAGACTGGTTTGACGAGATCACTCGTACTGGTGTTATTCAGCAATACAATCTTTCCGTCAGCAACGGTTCGGAGAAAGGTTCTTCTTTCTTTTCTCTGGGATATTACAAGAATCTGGGTGTTATCAAAGACACGGACTTCGACCGTTTCTCGGCTCGTATGAACAGCGATTATAAGTTGATTGATGATATCCTGACCATCGGTCAGCATTTTACATTAAATCGCACGTCGGAAGTGCAGGCTCCGGGTGGAATTATTGAAACCGCACTGGATATTCCTTCCGCTATTCCCGTATATGCTTCGGATGGTTCATGGGGCGGACCGGTAGGCGGATGGCCCGACCGTCGTAACCCTCGTGCCGTACTTGAATACAATAAAGACAACCGATACACTTACTGGCGTATGTTCGGTGATGCCTATGTCAATCTGACTCCTTTCAAGGGATTCAATCTACGTTCCACTTTCGGTCTGGACTATGCCAACAAGCAGGCACGTTACTTCACTTATCCTTATCAGGAAGGAACGCAGACCAATAATGGCAAGAGCGCAGTGGAAGCCAAGCAGGAACACTGGACGAAATGGATGTGGAACGCCATTGCTACTTACCAGCTGGAAGTAGGCAAACATCGTGGAGACGTAATGCTAGGTATGGAGTTGAACCGTGAAGACGACAGCCATTTCTCCGGATACAAAGAAGACTTCTCTATCCTTACCCCCGACTATATGTGGCCCGATGCAGGTAGTGGCACGGCACAGGCATACGGTGCCGGTGAAGGTTATTCACTCGTCTCTTTCTTCGGCAAAATGAACTATTCTTATGCCGATAGATATCTGCTTTCGTTAACTCTCCGTCGGGACGGTTCTTCCCGCTTCGGTAAAAACCATCGTTATGCCACTTTCCCTTCCGTTTCTTTGGGATGGCGCATCACACAGGAGAGCTTTATGAAGGAACTGACTTGGTTGGACGATCTGAAACTGCGTGCTTCATGGGGACAGACCGGTAATCAGGAAATCTCCAACCTTGCCCGTTATACTATCTATGCACCTAACTATGGTACAACCGATTCTTTCGGCGGACAGAGCTACGGTACGGCATACGATATCACAGGTTCTAACGGTGGCGGTGTACTTCCTTCCGGTTTCAAACGCAACCAGATCGGTAACGACAATATCAAATGGGAAACAACGACACAGACCAATGTCGGTATCGACTTCAGCCTGTTCAAGCAATCACTGTACGGTTCACTGGAATACTACTACAAGAAAACAACAGATATCCTGACTGAAATGGCAGGAGTAGGAGTGCTGGGAGAAGGCGGCAGCCGTTGGATAAATTCGGGTGCAATGAAAAACCAGGGTTTTGAATTTAATCTGGGTTATCGTAACAAGACTGCCTTTGGACTGACTTACGACCTGAACGGAAACATATCCACTTATCGGAATGAAATTCTTGAATTGCCGGAAACGGTAGCTGCCAACGGCAAGTTTGGTGGTAATGGTGTGAAGAGTGTAGTCGGACATACTTACGGCGCACAAGTCGGTTACATTGCTGATGGCATTTTTAAGTCGCAGGATGAAGTAGACAACCATGCTACTCAAGAAGGCGCTGCTGTCGGCCGTATCCGTTACCGTGATATTGACCATAACGGTGTGATTGACGAAAGAGATCAGAACTGGATTTATGATCCTACTCCCTCTTTCAGCTACGGATTGAATATTTATCTGGAATATAAGAACTTCGATCTGACAATGTTCTGGCAAGGCGTTCAGGGAGTGGATATAATCAGTGACGTGAAGAAGAAAAGCGATTTTTGGAGTGCTTCCAATGTCGGTTTCCTGAATAAGGGAACCCGTTTGCTTAATGCCTGGTCACCTACGAACCCAAACTCTGATATTCCGGCATTGACCCGCAGTGATACGAACAATGAACAGCGTGTCTCTACTTACTTCGTAGAAAACGGTTCTTTCCTGAAACTGCGTAATATCCAGTTAGGATACACCGTTCCCGCTGTTATCTCCAAAAAAATGAGAATGGACCGCTTGCGTTTCTATTGCAGTGCACAGAACCTGCTGACCATCAAGAGCAAGAATTTTACCGGAGAAGATCCGGAGAACCCGAACTTTTCTTATCCGATCCCTGTGAATATCACGTTCGGACTTAACATCGGATTTTAATTTACCTCATTTATAAAACGAACGATTATGAAAAAGATATTATATATAGCAACCATCGGATTTACCTTGCTGACAAGCAGTTGCAACGATTTCCTGGATCGTCAGGTTCCGCAGGGTATTGTGACCGGCGATCAGATCGCTTCTCCCGAATACGTGGACAACCTCGTGATTTCAGCCTACGCCATTTGGGCAACAGGTGACGACATCAACTCTTCATTCTCTCTTTGGAATTATGATGTGCGTTCCGATGATTGTTATAAAGGTGGTTCCGGAACAGAAGACGGTGGTGTGTTCAACGCACTGGAGATTTCCAAAGGTATCAACACTACAGACTGGAACATCAACGATATATGGAAAAGACTGTATCAATGCATCACCCGTGCCAACACAGCCTTGCAGTCACTCGACCTGATGGATGAAAAGACTTATCCGCTGAAGGACCAGCGCATTGCTGAAATGAGATTCCTGCGCGGTCATGCTCACTTTATGTTGAAGCAACTGTTCAAGAAGATCGTTATCGTGAACGATGAAAACATGGATCCGGATGCTTACAACGAGCTTTCGAATACCACCTATACCAATAACGAACAATGGCAAAAGATAGCAGACGACTTCCAGTTTGCCTACGACAATCTGCCGGAAGTGCAGATAGAAAAAGGACGTCCCACACAAGCTGCCGCTGCCGCTTACCTGGCAAAGACTTACTTGTATAAGGCTTACCGTCAGGATGGAGTGAACAACAACCTTACCGGTATCGACGAAGAGGACCTGAAGCAGGTAGTGAAATATACCGATCCTCTCATCATGGCCAAAGCCGGTTACGGATTGGAAAATGATTATAGCATGAACTTCCTGCCTCAATATGAAAATGGCGCGGAGTCTGTATGGGCGATTCAATATTCTATCAACGACGGAACATACAACGGTAACCTGAACTGGGGAATGGGACTGACAACTCCGCAGATACTAGGCTGCTGTGACTTCCACAAACCGAGCCAAAATCTGGTGAACGCTTTCAAAACCGACTCGCAGGGAAAACCGTTGTTCAATACCTACGATAATGAGAACTACGAGGTTACGACGGACAATGTAGACCCCCGTTTATTCCACACGGTAGGTATGCCGGGCTTCCCTTATAAATACAACGAAGGCTACCTGATTCAGAAGAATGATGACTGGAGCCGTAGTAAGGGACTTTACGGATATTATGTTTCTCTCAAAGAGAATGTAGATCCCGATTGTGACTGTCTGAAGAAAGGTTCTTATTGGGCCAGTTCTCTGAATCACATTGTGATCCGTTATGCAGATGTATTGCTGATGCGTGCCGAAGCACTGATTCAGTTGAACGACGGACGTATCACCGATGCCATCTCATTAATCAATGAGGTACGCAGCCGTGCTGCCGGAAGCACCATGCTGATCTTCAATTATAAAGAAGACTACGGAGTGAACTTCAAAGTGACTCCTTACGACCTGAAAGCTTACGCTCAGGACGAAGCCATGAAAATGCTGAAATGGGAACGCCGCATAGAGTTCGGTATGGAAAGCTCACGTTTCTTTGACCTTGTAAGATGGGGAGAAGCCAAAGACGTCATCAATGCTTATTACGTGACGGAAACATCCCGTTGCTCTGTCTACAAGAATGCGGGCTTCACGGAAAATAAGAACGAATATCTTCCTGTTCCATTCGAACAGATCAGCGCAAGTAACGGAAATTATACACAGAATTTCGGTTGGTAACCAACCATCCTAAAACAAAGAATACAATGAAATCAATCATAAAACAACTCTATACTATCCTGTTGGTGGCTGTAGCATACCTTACAGTCACAGGATGTAGTGATGACTTCAAATCCGGCCTTCGTCTGGACGGAGATGTTTGGGTGAACTCTATCCGGCTGGATGAATACGCAGGAACTGTCGACTATCAGAATAAGGCAATCGTAGTAGGAGTGCCCTACGATTACGATATTACCCGCATGGTGGTCACAGAAATGAATCTTTCCGAAGGAGCCAAGGCTAGCATCGCTATCGGTGAGACAATCGACTTTTCTCTTCCCGTATCTTTGACGGTGAAGAATGGCGATGTACAAATGAGCTACACGATTACCGTGAAGAGAGATGAGGCGAAGATACTGACCTTCAAATTGAATGATACTTATGTAGGAAAGGTAGACCAGTTATCGAAAACCATTTCTGTAGTCGTTCCGCTGACAGTGGATATCACTCAGTTGAAAGGTACGTTTACCGTAACGGACGGAGCTACCGTGACTCCGGCATCCGGAAGTATTCAGGACTTTACGAACCCCGTTACTTACACGGCAACTTACCGTTCGGCAGTAACTCCTTATGTGGTAACGGTTACTCAGGGAAATGTGATTCCGACTGCCTTTGTCGGTACGGCTTCTTCCGTCAGCCTTCTGACGAGTCCCGAAGAGAAAGCCGCTGCCCAATGGATGATGGATAATGTATCGATGTCCGAATATATCTCATTCAAGGATGTAGTGGACGGAAAAGTGGATTTAGGTAAATATACCGCTATCTGGTGGCATTTCCACGCAGACAATGGTGACAATCCTCCTTTGCCGGATGACGCGAAAGCGGCAGCGGAGAAGTTTAAAGTCTACTATCAGAATGGTGGTAATCTGCTGCTGACCCGTTACGCTACTTTCTATATCGCCAATCTCGGCATCGCTAAAGACGAGCGTGTACCGAACAATAGCTGGGGAGGAAACGAAGACTCGCCCGAAATCACCTCTGCCCCATGGAGCTTCCTGATTACCGGCAGTGAATCACATCCGTTATTCCAGGATTTAAGATGGAAAGATGGCGACAAGTCGACAGTCTATACCTGTGATGCCGGCTATGCGATTACCAATAGCACAGCGCAGTGGCATATCGGGACAGACTGGGGAGGTTATGACGACCTGAACGCATGGCGTAACCTGACAGGAGGAATCGATTTGGCACATGGAGGCGACGGGGCGGTAGTCATTGCCGAATTTGAACCGCGTTCCAATAGCGGACGTACGCTCTGTATCGGTTCCGGCTGCTATGACTGGTACGGCAAGGGAGTAGACGCTTCTGCCGACTACTATCACTACAACGTAGAGCAAATGACTCTCAATGCAATCAACTACTTGTGTAAATAAAAAGAATAAGCAACAATGATGAAAAATATGATCTTACCTATAGCATTTACCGCACTGATAGCTTCGATGACTGCTTGCAGTGACGAGACTGACCCCATCTTGACTCAGAAAGACTGGGACGGTACAAACTATGGCTATGCCAGTGATACCGAACTGAGCACCGATGGAGGAGCCGGAAACCTGAGTGTCACAGAAACCGGATTTTATCGTATAGAAGCCAACCTGTCCACCTTGACTTATAAATTCAGTAAAACCGAATGGGGAATAATAGGCGACGCGACCCAAGGAGGATGGGACAATTCAACCCCCATGACACTGAATGCGGAAACCGGTGAATGGAGTATAACAACCGAACTGGCAGCCGGAAACTATAAATTCCGCGCCAATAACAAATGGGATATTAATCTGGGTGGAGACTTGAACCATCTGACTTATGGAGGAGACAATATCACTACCGAAGCTGGTACTTATGTCATTACTCTAAAATTAGGAGACGCAAGCAACTATCATGCCACTGTAGTCAAACGCTAAATAATTGATCCGAAAAGACATCAAGCACCTACCGTTTATCCGATGGTGCCTGATGTCTTTTTTCATTTTACCCCTTAAATAACAAGATTATGAAAAAATATACTTTTCTTTTTTTCCTAGGACTCGTTGCGAGTTTATTCACTGCCTGTTCCGATGACGATAACTTGACCGATTCCATCACTCCGGCTCCTGAAAGTGAGAACTTCTTTGCCAATGGAATGACATTCGCCTCACAACCCGGAGTAAGAAGCATCACTTTTACAGCCGGCAGAGCCTGGCAGGCTGCACTGGATGAACCTGGAGCAAACAACTGGTGCATCGTAACTCCGACCCGGGGAGAAGCCGGAACTGTTACTGTCAGCATCACCGTCAATGAAAACGAAAGCGATGACACCCGGAATGTCCATCTGAACCTGATAGCGGGAAGCGCACAAAAATCGTTCACCATCTCCCAAACCCCCAAACCCATTGTCATACCCGAAGGACTCAGCTATTCTTTGGAAGAGCCTGATGCCGACCGACCGCTGACCATCTACTACAGAGCCGCCAGCTCTTCTCTCCTATATAACTATCAGGGAACAGTATATGCACATACAGGCATTATCTGTGAAGGCTCTTGGTCATACGTACAAAGTGAATGGAATGAAAACACGGACAAGTGTAAAATGTCCAAACTGGATAATAATGTATGGACGCTTACCTTATCTCCGTCCATCCGCCAATGGTACAGTTCAGAAAAGACCCCAGTCAAAAAATTAGGATTCGTACTCCGCAACGAAGATGGAAGTCTGCAAACCGAAGACCTCTTTATACCTGTCACAGACAATACTTACCAAGAATTTGTTCCGGCCTCTATCAAGAAAGGAACGTTGCCTGAAAATGTAGCAGAAGGCATCAACATTATAGACAACTCTACAGTCACCCTCGTCCTTTACGATAAAGACACGGACGGGAACCATAAAGATTTCGCCCATGTGGTAGGTGATTTCAATCATTGGCAACTTAGCAACGAAGACAATTGCCAGATGTATCGCGATGATGCCAGCGGTTGCTGGTGGATCACTCTCAGAAATCTGGATGTAAACAAAGAATATGCCTTCCAATATTATGTAGGTACCAGAAATGGTGAAACCATCCGTCTGGGAGACGCCTATTGCGAAAAGATACTCGATCCTGATAATGACTCCTATATATCCTCTTCCACTTATCCGGATAACAAAAGTTATCCCGAAGGAGGAAAAGGAATCGTATCCGTTTTCAAGATACAGCAAGATAACTACCGCTGGTCAGTATCTGACTTCAAGGTACCCAATCCGGAACAACTAGTCATTTATGAGATGCTTCTCCGTGATTTCACGGCAAGTAATGACCTCAATGGAGCCATGCAAAAACTGGATTATTTGAAATCACTGGGTGTTAATGCCATTGAATTAATGCCTGTCCAGGAATTTGACGGCAACGATAGCTGGGGATATAATCCATGCTTCTTCTTTGCTCTGGACAAAGCGTATGGAACAAAGAAAATGTACAAAGACTTCATTGATGCGTGCCACAAGGCAGGAATGGCAGTTATTTTTGATGTAGTTTACAATCATGCAACCGGAAGTATGCCGTTTGCCAAATTGTACTGGAACAGCGCAAACAATAAGACAGCCCCAAACAATCCCTACTTTAACGTAGACGCACCTCACCCTTACAGCGTATTCCACGACTTCAATCATGAAAGTCCTTTGGTACGTAAATTCGTGAAACGCAATCTGCAATTCTTATTGAATGAATACCATATAGACGGATTCCGTTTCGACCTGACTAAAGGTTTTACACAAGCCGCATCAACCGAAAGTAGCGCTTCCAATTACGACAAGAGCCGCATCGAGATTCTGAAAGATTACCACGCAGCCATCAAAGAAGTGAAACCCGAGGCATACGTTATCCTGGAACATTTCTGTGATAGCAAAGAAGAAAAAGAACTGGCCGAAGACGGTATGCACTTATGGCGGAACATGAATAACGCCTATTGCCAGACCGCCATGGGTTGGAACGATGACAGCGCATTTGACGGACTGTACGAAAGTATCCCCGCATGGATAGGATTTATGGAAAGCCATGACGAAGAACGAGCCGCCTACAAGCAAACACAATGGGGAGATGAAGCATTGAAAACAGACTTAACCACCCGTATGCGGCAACTTGAAGTGAACGCATCCTTCTTCTTCACTGTACCCGGCCCTAAAATGATCTGGCAGTTCGGAGAGATGGGATACGATGTTTCCATCGAAGAGAACGGCCGGACAGGAAAGAAACCGCTACACTGGGAATATCTGGAGAACAAAGACCGCAAGGCTTTACACGATAGTTATTCACGGCTGATAAAATTACGCAATGATAATCCCGAATTATTTACCAGCACCAGCCAATTCTCATGGGAAGTCGGTACAAGCAACTGGGGACAAGGAAGATTCATCACTTTATCTTCCACAACCAAGCACATGTTAGTTGCCGGAAACTTCAGCAAGACCGATGGAGCATATACCGTTACTTTCCCCGTTACAGGCAAATGGTATGATTATCTCACCGGTGATGAGGTTGAAGTGAAAGATGCAACTCAGAAAATGGAAATTCCGGCACACAGTTACCGTATTCTGACAACTTTCCCATGCCTCAACTAATTGTTGATCTTGGCGAGGCTGTCTGATAAGTTTTTTCACTACCATCGTGTTCCCTGTAGGGGCGGAATGCTTCTGTCTGATACCACAAAGAAGGTGTATCCGGGCAAATTCAACCCGCCCCTACAGCCAACGATCCGACGGTTACTGCAAGCACTGCTCTTACGTTCTGTCTAAAAAGAGTATCCTAAAGACACCCAGAACGTATTTCGGGCAAGGTATTCATGCCCTGCAAACAGCCATGCAAAATCCAGACGCACACCGGCATATTCCACTCCCGCTCCAGCAGTAGCATAACTGGCATCTCCTTTCTTCTTATCACCGCAATGATAACCACCACGCAACATCACCAGTTCCCTCCATGCATATTCCGCGCCGGCACTTACACTTAACGCCTGTACGTCGGCAGGTGAAAGTCTGTAACCCAAATCGGCAGTCAAAGTCAATTTATGCATTTGTAAAAAAGTCGGTCTGGTGCAGGCGTGCCTGGTGGTCGCCGTCGTGTGGTTCTTTGCCTTCCGGATTTCGCGCCGCATGAAGGTCGACGAACGCTCGGCGATGATCCTTTCGAGCGGCGTGTCGATCTGCGGCGTGTCGGCCTGTATCACGGCGGCCCGCGTGGCGGGCGGCGACGACCGGAAACTTTCGTACATCGTTTCGCTGGTGCTGATCGTCGTCGTGCCGATGATCTATCTGATGCCGTGGTTGGCGCATGCGATCCTGCCGCATATTTTCGACGATCCGCATGTCGTGCAGGAGGTCGCCGGGGCGTGGATCGGCGGTACGATCGACACTACGTCGGGTGTCGCCGCATCGAGCATGATCGTGGGCGAAGTGGCCAACCAGCATGCCGTCATCAT
>ERZ791612.941-NODE-941-length-14373-cov-8.278950_pt1 | contig 14373 bp, 16 predicted proteins | sample MGYA00509963_ERZ791612 | MGnify/ENA primary metagenome ERZ791612 (study PRJEB30046, sample SAMN00791906) | human gut metagenome | study: EMG produced TPA metagenomics assembly of the A metagenome-wide association study of gut microbiota in type 2... | reverse complement strand
CAGATGATGAGCACGCCGATGCCGTTGTAGTCCGTAGAGCTCGCGGATGCTGATCATCAGCAGTCCCCTGGCGCAGATCCTCTCCGTCGAGATGATGCTGCGCTACAGCTTCAACATGGGCGACGCAGCCGATGCGGTTCGCGCCGCCGTGGTCGCCGTTTTGGACGAGGGCCTGCGCACGGGTGACATCGCCGATGATGAGACCCCGCGGGACAAGGTCCTGGGCACCGACGCCATGGGCACTGCGGTGGCACAGCGCATCTAGTACCGGGCCGCGCCAGCACGGCGCGCCGTATAATCGACGCGGGGTCGGTTGCGTGCCGGTCCCGCGTTTTGCTTGAAAAGCGACCGCGCGGCCCGGGCGGGCCTGCGGCATCAACGGATGGGGGAGTATGGCGATGTTGGATGAGAAGATGGCCGAGTTTTCCAAGCTGGTGCAGGCGTGTCGCAGCTACCGACGCTTTGATGAGGCGGCGGGCATGCCGCGCGAGGTTTTGATCGACTTGGTGGACATTGCGCGTCAGACGGCGAGTGGCGCCAACCGCATGCCCTTGCGCTATCGCGTGGTCTGCGCCGAGCAGGAGCGCGCGGCGGTATTCGTCCACCTCAAATGGGCGGGTGCACTTAAAGATTGGGACGGACCGGCGCCGGGCGAGCGTCCTGCCGGCTACATTGTGATCTGCGACGCGGGCAGCGGTGCCACCACGGCGGTGGATGAGGGCATCGCGGCGCAGACCATTGTGCTGGCGGCTGCGTCTGCCGGCTACGGGGCCTGCATGCTGCATGCGTTCAACAAGGCGGAGGTTGCCTGCGCGCTTGGTCTTGCGCAGGACGTCGTCCCGTTGATGGTGATCGCGCTGGGCAAGCCCGGTGAGACCGTGGTGCTGGAGGACCTGGCGGCAGATGCGACCTCGACCGACTACTGGCGCGATGAGAAGAGCGTGCACCACGTGCCCAAGCGCACCCTGGACCACGTGCTGCTCTGATGATTTGGGCCCCGGGGCGCGTTACCCAGGGCAATGCGATGGATTCTCGCCGCGCGTCGTGCTCGGCGGGTTTTCTATGCGAGGCTGCGGGCGATGGCGCGCACCACGGCGTCCGCCGCGGCTGAGGTTTTAGCGGGATCCTCGACCACAAAGATGACCTTGCCCTTGATGCCGAATTCCGTGATCTCCGAGAACACCACCTTGGGTCCCTCGACCACATGGGAAACATCGCCTGCTGCCGTCTTTGCCATCGCAGCCAGCTCTTCTGCCAGTGCATCGATATCGAATGGCTCGGCATCCTGCTCCTCGCGCTGTCGCGGCACCGCAAAGGGAACTACCACGCGGCTTGCCGGCAGCAGGTGCACCAGCGCCGTTTTGGAGATGATGGAGTTGGGGACTATGACGGTCTGGCCCAGAGCGTCTTTGATGGTGGTGTGGCGCCAGCTCACGTCTTGCACCACACCGGTCTCCGAGCCCACCTCAATGTTGTCCCCCGGCCTGACAATTCCCATAAACGTTACCTGCAGGCCGCCGATAAGGTTAGAAAGCGTGTCTTGAAAACCCAGCGAGATCGCGATACCTCCAACACCCAGGGTGGTGATGATCGCGTTGGCGTTGATGTTGTAGATGACGTCGAGGATGATGCTTGCGCCCAAGGTAAGTATGGTCGCGCGGACAATGTTGATAATGATGGACGAGGACGGCAGGGGATTGCTGTCCCGGTCGAGGATATGCCTCATGGCGCGAGCGACTATGCGCGAGGTGGCGAGCGTCGCCAGAGCTAGGACTACGGTCCAAAACGCCTGTTGAACCCATTGGATTTGGGCGATATGGATAAGCTGGGAAAAGAAATCTTGCATGGGATCCCCTTGTGATTGGATAGCATGCAGCACATGATACCCTCGCTCCGAACGCCGCAAACCCGCGCGCGATCATCGCTGTGGTGTGGGCTGCTCATATTGTCTACTTTGGCTTATGGGTCAAAACGGATCGCGCGGGCGCATAGGGCATGCCTTGAGGATGGACGCGAAAGACGAGCGCGAAGGTGTCTGCAAAGGTTAACAGCCTGTATCAACACCATATTATCGACACAAAAGAGCGGCGACCTCGGTAACATCTGGTGCCATTGGACGCGCGGCTGCAGGGAAGGCCACGGCGTCATAGTTCTACCGGAAGGGATGGTCGCCATGAAGCGAATCAGCCTCATTAAGAAGGGTGCCGCAATCGCTGCCACGGCACTCACTGCGCTTGCGCTCACCGCATGCGGCAACGCGTCGACCCAGGACGCCGGCTCCACCGGTTCCTCCGACGCTGCCTATAAGATCGGCGTGCTGCAGCTTACAGAGCACACCGCGCTGGATGCCGCCAACAAGGGCTTTGTGAAGGCTCTGGATGATTCCGGTATCAACTACACCATCGACCAGCAGAACGCCCAGAACGACCAGTCTGCGTGCCAGACCATCGCCAGCAAGCTGGTGGGCGATGGCGACGATTTGATCTTCGCCATCGCGACCCCCGCCGCGCAGGCGGCCGCTAACGCTACCAAGGACATCCCCATCGTGGGCACCGCCATCACCGATTTCGCGGCGTCCGACCTGGTCGCCGATAACGACGCCCCCGGCGGCAACGTCACCGGCAGCTCCGACCTCACCCCGGTCGCCGAGCAGATCGAGATGCTGCACAAGGTGCTGCCCGACGCCAAGACCGTGGGCCTGCTCTACGCTTCTAACGAGTCCAACTCGCTGATCCAGATTGAGATGGCCGAGGAGGCCCTGGACGAGCTGGGCATCGCGCACGAGCGCTATACCGTCTCGTCCACTAATGAGATCCAGTCCGTGGTCGAGTCCGCCGTGGGCAAGGTCGACGCCCTTTACTCGCCCACCGATAACACCATCGCCCAGGGCGCTGCGCAGGTTGGCCAGATTTGCAAGGAGAACAAGCTCCCCTTCATCGCGGGCGAGGAGGGCATGTGCATGGCCGGCGGCCTGTTCACCCTCTCCATCAACTACGAGGACCTGGGTTACCGCGCCGGCGAGATGGCCGTCAAGATCCTTAAGGGCGAGGCGAAGCCGGCCGATATGGCCATCGAGCACCTTTCCGCCGAGGACTTGGTAGTGGTTAAGAACCAGGAGATGGCCGACGCGCTTGGTATCGACCTCTCTGTTTTGGACGAGTAACTGCGCTTGGCCGCACGCTATAGGTAGTACGCCTTACGGCACCTTGGATACGGCACCGCCGCCCAAGGTGCCGCGTTGGGTTTCAAGGCTCCCGTCGAACGTTGGCGGGGCGCACGAATAAAAGGAGGTAGATGATATGGGTATCGCACTTATGGGCGCCGTCTCCCAGGGTGTGCTCTGGGGCATCATGGTGCTTGGCGTATTCATCACCTACAAGCTGTTGGACATCGCAGACCTTACGGTCGACGGCAGCTTCGCGACCGGCGGCAGCGTGTGCGCCGTGCTGCTGGTTGCCGGAGTCGATCCGCTGCTGGCGATCCTCGCCGGCATGGTCGCCGGTGGCGTCGCGGGTGCCGTGACCGGCTTTTTGCACACGGTGCTGGAGATCCCGGCTATTCTCGCCGGCATCCTCACCCAGATCTCCCTGTGGTCCATCAATTTGCGCATCATGGGCAAGTCCAATACGCCGCTGCTGACGCAGCCCACCGTTTTCTCTCGCATCAGCGAGATGACCGGCCTGCCGGAAAGCACGCTTGAGACCGTTGTGGGCATCCTGGTCGCCGTGCTCATTATCGCTCTGCTGTATTGGTTCTTTGGTACCGAGATCGGCAGCGCGCTGCGCGCTACCGGCAACAACGAGGCCATGGTGCGCGCCCTGGGCGTCAACACCAACACCACCAAGATGATTGCCCTCACGCTGTCCAACGCGCTGGTGGGCCTGTCCGGCGCCCTGATTTGCCAGAGCCAGGGCTACGCTGATATCGGCATGGGCACGGGCGCTATCGTTATCGGCCTCGCCGCCATCGTCATCGGCGAGGTCCTGGGCCGTCTCACTCCGGGCAAGCTCGTCAGCTTCTCCAGCCGTCTTACTTCCGCGGTGGTGGGTTCCGTGGTGTATTTCCTCATCCGCGCCGTGGTGCTGCAGATGGGCATGAACGCCAACGACATGAAGCTGCTTTCCGCCGTCATCGTCGCGCTGGCGCTGTGCGTGCCCGTGGTGTGGGAGAAGCTCAAGCTTCGCAGTTCGTATTCGAAGGGGGATGGCTCCGATGCTTAAGCTCTCTCACGTCAAGAAGACGTTCAACCGCGGAACCGTGACCGAGAAGCGCGCCCTTACCGGCGTGGACTTGGACCTTGCGGACGGCGACTTTGTCACCATCATCGGTGGTAACGGCGCGGGTAAGTCCACCCTGCTCAACATGATCGCCGGTGTGTACCCCATCGACTCTGGCACCGTCGAGCTTGATGGTAAGGACATTTCGCGCCTGCCCGAGCCCGCTCGCGCTCAGTACCTGGGCCGCGTGTTCCAAGATCCCATGCGCGGCACCGCCGCCGATATGCAGATCGATGAGAACCTCGCCCTTGCCCGTCGCCGTGGCCAGCGCCGCACCCTTCGCTGGGGAATCACCAAGGACGAGCGCTCCGAGTATCGCGAGCTTCTCAAGATGCTTGATCTGGGCCTTGAGGATCGTATGAGCGCCAAGGTGGGCCTGCTTTCCGGTGGCCAGCGCCAAGCGCTCACCCTGCTGATGGCCACGCTCACCAACCCGCGCGTTCTGCTTTTGGACGAGCATACCGCGGCGTTGGATCCCAAGACGGCTGCCAAGGTGCTGGCTCTGACCGAGCAGATCGTCGCCGAGCGCAAGCTCACCACGTTGATGGTCACGCACAACATGAATGACGCGATTCGTATGGGAAACCGTTTGATCATGATGAGCGACGGGCACGTTATCTATGACGTTGCGGGTGAGGAGAAGAAGAACCTTACCGTTCCGGACCTGCTCAAGAAGTTCGAGGAGGTTTCCGGCGGCGCGTTGGCAAACGATCGCATGCTGCTGAGCTAGGACATCGATCATCGTCCGCAGATGCCGCGCGCTGCGCACCGAGCATGGGGCGGACTGCATAATTCGCAAAGGGAACGCACGGGGCCGGGGAACTATTTGCTTCTCGGCCCCTGTTTTGTACGTGCTTGGTTTTGCGCGGGCGCAAGGTGGGTAGAAAGGCCGATATGTCGAATGGTGGTTGACCCGGGGAGGGGTTATGAGGCTGCACATTTCGTCAAAGCTCGCGAGCGTGCACAGCGAGACCGAAGTTGCGAACGAAAAGGGCGAGATCCTGTATACCGCCCAGACCGATCCGTTGTCCGCCCCAAGGCTGACGCGCGTTGTGGACGGTGCCGGTGTGGAGATCGCGCGCTATACCACCACGCGTACGGACACCAAGGACCGTGCGTACAGGATCTTGATGGCCGACGGGTCCGAGTTGGACCTCAAGCGCAAGTTCAGGGTGTCGGCCAAGACCAACGAGGCGGTCATCCGTGTGCAGCCCGTTGCTTGGTCCGTTGTCACCCGTCGAGCGTGGACGTGCCGCTTCGAGATTCGCGATGCTTCCGACCGCGTTGTCGCGCGAGCCAAGCAGGTGCCCGCGCTGCGCGGCGACGTCTACGATGTCGATGTGCTCGACAGTTCGCGCGAGGTGCGGACAGTCCTGCTGTCGCTTATCGCCCGCACCGTCATCCGGGAGGATTCCCCCTCGCCGGTGTAAGCGGCGGTGGACTCGCTGCCTGCCCGTGATCGCGGGTGGGCAGGGTTTTGCACTTATTTTGCGCGAAGGGGCTTGTTTCCGTTGCGGAATACAAGGTAGCTGTACGCATAAGTCGCCAAGGACGATCCTATGACCGCGGCGAGGAGGAGGGCGACCGCCGCCCCTCCCATCTGGCGAGAGAACAAGCCGGAGACGACGGTCGCCATACCCGCGATGACCATGGCGACGCCTCCGAAGCGGTGGGTGAGACGCCAGTTCTGGTCGTTGTCCAGCGCCCAAGGGGTCTTGCAGCCAAAGGAGTAATTGCGCTTGACCTTTGGCAGGTAGTTACCCAGCAGCATGAGCCCGATGCCGACGGTGACTCCCGTGAAGATACCGATAGGGCTTTCATTTTCAGGGATGATGCCAAAAACGGTCAGCTCCGTGGTCCAGGTCATGCAGATCAAGAACACGGTGAAAAGCGTGACGAAGCCGGTGTAGAAGCTGCCCATGCGTTCGTACGCTTTTCCACGGGGGTCTATTTTGGGGAGCGCGTAGAAAAGCGCCAGCAGGCCCAGCGGAAGCAGGTCGAGACCCAGCGTCGCCATCCTGCTGCTCCATCCGTTAACGTTGCCGGCGGCGTCCCAGTGCGTAGGGACTATATCAGGTAGCTGCGGAAAGAGGGCGAGGTGTCCAAGGAAGCTTGCGATGCACAGCGCGCCTAGGGCTATCCAGACACGACGGTTGACGGGGGATTTGACGCTTGCGCTGCGCTGCGCGTCGTTTTGCTTATTCATCATCTGAATCACTCCTGTTGGTAAAGGTGTAAAACCAGCTCATAAGGTCTTGCAAGACCGAAGTGTTGAGACTGTAGACAATCGATTGCCCCTCGCGTTCCGCATCAACCAGGCCGGCGGCCTTGAGCGTGTTGAGGTGATGGCTGATGGACGGTTTGGTCATGTCGAAGTGGTCTGCAAGCTCGCCGGCGGTGAGATCGGCGCTTCTTAGCAGTTCGAGGATGCGCCTTCGCGTGGGGTCTGCGAGCGCCCTGAACGCTTCTCCTCCCATGGGGACTCCAATCTGGTTGACGAATTGTGCTCATGATGCGTTGCCAAGACAGGCGATTCATGCGCGGATCCGTAGAAAATTTAGATAATTAGACAACAATCTAAATATCAAGTCAATACGAACTCGCACCCTATCGACCAGGCTCGGGCAAATATCGCGCTGCTGTAGCCGGGAGCGGGAAAACATGCAAGGATGCGGGGCTTGCGGCAGCTGCTAGAATAGAATGCTGGAAACTATCATCCTTACCGCATGAAAGGGTTTGGTATGGATCGCATCAAGATCGCCCAACTGTATGCCGATGCTCAGGACCTGGGTGGCAAGACGGTTACCGTTGCCGGATGGGTCAAGTCCGTGCGCGACATGAAGAACTTCGGCTTCGTCACGCTTAATGACGGAAGCTGCTTCAAGGACCTGCAGGTCGTTATGAATCGCGAAGCCCTTGAGAATTATGACGAGATCGCTCATCAGAACGTTTCCGCTGCGCTGGTTTGCACCGGTGAACTGAAGCTCACCCCCGATGCGCCGCAGCCCTTTGAGCTCGCGGCGACCGACATCGTGGTTGAGGGCGTTTCCGCTCCGGATTACCCGCTGCAAAAGAAGCGCGCGACGGTCGAATTCCTGCGTACGCAGCAGCATCTTCGTCCGCGCACCAACCTGTTCCGCGCCGTTTTTCGCGTGCGCTCGGTTGCGGCAGCAGCGATTCATCGTTTCTTCCAGGATCGCGGCTTCGTCTACGTGAATACCCCCATCATCACCGCAAGCGACTGCGAGGGCGCGGGCGAGATGTTCCGCGTTACCACCATGGATCCGGCTAACCCGCCTTTGGACGAGCACGGCAACATTGACTTTAGCCAGGACTTCTTTGGCGCGGCTGCCTCTCTTACCGTATCCGGTCAGTTGAACGCCGAAAACTTCGCCATGGCTTTTGGCGACGTCTACACCTTTGGCCCCACGTTCCGCGCTGAGAACTCCAACACCACGCGACATGCTGCCGAGTTCTGGATGATCGAGCCCGAGATCGCCTTCGCCGACCTGGCCGACGACATGGATCTTGCCGAGGACATGCTCAAGTACGTTATCCGCGACGTTATGGATCGCTGCCCTGATGAGCTGGCCATGCTTAACAAGTTTGTGGACAAGGGCCTCATCGAGCGCCTTACCCACGTGGCTAACTCTGACTTCGCTCGCGTGAGCTATACCGAGGCGGTCGAGATCCTGGAGCAGGCAGTTGCCGCTGGTCATAAGTTCGATTATCCCGTGAGCTGGGGCATCGACCTTCAGACCGAGCACGAGCGCTTCCTTACCGAGGAGCATTTCAAGTGCCCTACCTTCGTTACCGATTACCCCGCCGAGATCAAGGCGTTCTATATGCGTCTGAACGATGACGGCAAGACCGTCGCCGCGGCCGACTGCCTGGTTCCCGGCATCGGCGAGATCATCGGCGGCTCTCAGCGCGAAGAGCGCCTCGATGTGCTCGAGCGCCGCATCGCCGAGCTTGGTATGGATGCCGAGCAGTACAAGTACTATCTTGACCTTCGTCGTTATGGAACTTGTAAGCACGCCGGTTTTGGCCTGGGCTTCGAGCGCTTGGTCATGTACCTCACGGGCGTAGGCAACATCCGCGACGTCTTGCCGCATCCCCGTACCGTGGGCAGCTGCGAGTTCTAATTCCAAGCGTTTCGGCGCATATAAAATATCATGATGCGCAACTACGCCGTTAAGATCGCGTGCATGGACCCCGTCTCGTCCTCGTCCAAAGCAGAGGCAATGCCAGACTGGGCCTCCGTGTCCGCCGCCCTTATGATGACGCGCTTCCATAGGGACATTCTTAACTAGCCAAGGCGATCGGTTAAGCGGGGAGCCAAAATGGGTGCGATAGAACGCCCCCGTCGATGCAGATTGCGTTGACGGGGGCGTTCCTTTACAGTGCGGTCATTGGAAGATGTTGTTTTATCGTCACAATGTGAGCGATCAAGCGAGAAGGGGGATGGGGGCATGGCTGAGCGAATCGAGCCGGTTGGCGCGCCGGTTGCGTATGAGACGCCGGACGCCGCCGCAATGCCGGCGGGGCGCCGAGATTACGGACGCATTCCGTTTGACGGGCTGCCCAACACACGCGATTTGGGTGGTCTGACCGGCGCAGATGGTAGGACGGTTCGTCGCGGCAGCCTGCTTCGGTCGGGCGCGCTCATTTTTGGCACGGACGACGATATCGCCCGCTTGCGAGATGATTATCGCGTGCGCCTGGTGGTTGACCTGCGTAACAACGAGGAGTTGGCGGAGCTGCCAGACCCCATGGAGCAGCTGCCGGACGCGGCGTTTGTGCATGCGAGTATTTTTGAGGATCGTCATGCGGGCATCACGCAGGAACGCGAGGCTCAGCTGGAAGCCGCCCGAAAGCGCGTGAAGGAGAGCGGCGATCCCGTCGACTTCATGGTCATGCTGTATCCCGCAATGCTTTTGGACGAGGTGGGGCGGAAGGGTTACCAGGAGTTCTTCGAGGCGCTTCTGGCTTGCGAGGACGGTGCCGCGCTGTGGCACTGCCATGTGGGGCGCGACCGCTGCGGAATGGCGTCCGTGCTGGTGGAGAGCGCGCTTGGCGTTCCTGCGGAGCAGATTCGGGCGGATTACTTGGCAACTAACCTGTTTGCTCCTGCCCAGCTTACGGCAGACGGAGCCGCAAGCCTGCGGTCGCTGGCTGCCGTTACGCGCGCCGTCGAGCGCGAGTATGGCGATTATCTGGCTTATATAAAGGAGGCGCTGGGTGTTGCCCCTAGCGCAATAGAGGATCTACGCGCCCGAATGCTTGTGTAATCAAGTCCAGCGTGGCGGGGCGCTGGGCTGATTGGTAGGGGTGCAAACTATCCGGCCCGGGTGCGCTCGGCGGGCGGTGGACGGCAGGGCTATCCCTGGGATATGCGAACAACGGCGTAGTGTCCGCCGTCGCAATCGTCCAAGCTTACAATAAACCCGGCGCCATCTTGATAGATGCGCGGGTAGATGGTTTGCCCGCGCGTGGCGGCGCGGCTGTACTGCACGTCAACGGTGACGGGCGAGTCTTCGCTGCGGTTGACAAGCGCCTGTTGGGCTTGCTGCGCCGGCGGGTACTCAAGCAGCGCGTCGATCGCCATGCCAACGTACTGCGCGTTGTTGACGTGGTGGTTGGTGTCGATATGGGTGGTCGCTACCCGTACGGGCGCGGCGTCGATGGCGATGGCGTCTTTGGGAAGGTGGATGCGCCGCTGGGGCGCGTCCATGTTGAGGGCGGGCTCGAAGCCGTCATGGTCTAAAAACGCTGCCAAGTGTTCATCGCTTATGCGGCAAGGCCTGCCAGTTGCGGCGTCATAGAGGAACCAGAGCGAATCCGCCTGTAGACATGGCGCCTCGTCAGCGTCGGCGTCCGCTGCGCGGATGGTGAAGTTGCGATTTGAGAACAGCCCCTTGTAGCCGGTGGGCCAGGTGTTCACGCAGATGGGATCGCCTAGGGCGGGGAGCTTGCGAATCTCGATTTTCCAAGCGGCGAGCATCCAAGCGCGGCCTGTGTCTGTTGCGCGCGCAAGGCCCTGGCCCACGGATTCCGCGTGGAAGGTGGAGGCATCTTGCAGGTAGTCGATTGCGGCGGGCACGCTCAAACGGCCCGTCTCATCGATCTCACTATAACGAATCTTACTGGTAAACGTATACAAATTGATCCCTTAACCCGTAGCTGGTCCGTCTGTGCCGCTGGATCGACCGACGGCACGGTTTATGTGCGGCTTCTCATGCAAAAGAAATGGTACCCAACACAGCGGTCGATTAAAGCTACTTGGTTTGGTCGGCGGTTCAGTTTTCGTCGCAGCTGTCGGCGCTGGTGCCGTTGCGGGCGACGGTGTAGATGCTGGCCCGGCACGCTTCCATGGGGTCTTCGGTGGGGTGCTCGATGGGACTTGACGTGGTTCTTCTGTTGGAACGCGCGGCGCGCCACGGTTGCCGCCAGCGTTTCGTCATATGCTAGGAAACGAAAAACGCTGCGTCGCATCTGTGGCGCGAACAAAAAGAAGGGCTCCGCAGGCGTCGCGGCATGCGGGGCGGAAGAGTCGAAAGCGAGAGCACATGATTATCGAGCAGCATGCCCTGTGGGGCGAGGAGACCACCCCGGTCTATCCGGCAACGTATACCGCCTATCTTGCGGACAAGCTGCCCAATACCACTACCGGTCCCCGCCCAGCCGTGATCATTTGCGGAGGCGGCGGCTTCACGCACATCGCCGCGCACGAGCAGGAGCCCGTCGCGTTCGAATTCCTCAACCGCGGTTTCCAGGCGTTTACGCTGGATTACGTTACCAGCTCCACCGGTGACGTTTCATATCCCAACCCCCAGGCGGACTTGGCGAAGATGGTCGCGACCGTGCGACTGAACGCGAGCGAGTGGAACGTCGATCCGGAGAAGGTCGTTGCGATCGGGTTTTCTGCCGGCGGTTTTATCTGCGCCTCTTTGGCAACGGAATGGAAGAGCGGCCCGTTCGCCGGACTCACCGGGGCGCGTCCGGAGGATATTCGTCCAGATGCCGCCATTCTGTGCTATCCCGTGATCGATTTCGCCTACCTGCGCGACCAGCAGACGCGCGACCCGCGCATCGATCTGCGCGTGCCCAAGACGGGCGGTAAGACCGGTCGCGATCTGCTTAATGATTTCTTGTCGATGGTGACCGGCGGCGAGGCGACCGATGAGCACCTTGCGCGTATCTGCCCCTCTACCAACGTGAGCCGTAACACTCCGCCCACCTTTGTGTGGTGCGCCGCAGACGATAAGACGGCGCCCGCGGCGCAGGTCTATCCCTTTGCCCGCCGGATGGCGGAAGAGGGCGTGGTCCACGAGTTGCACGTGTTCAGCGAGGGCGCGCACGGCCTTTCCGTTGCAAACCGCAACACCGAGTCTGAGAACGTCGAGCGCCAGCAGGCAGTGCATGCTTGGGTCGACCTCGCGTTCGATTTCCTGGCACGCCAAGGTATCTGCTAGGCTTGTCGCTACGGCCACTCGTCGAGTTCAGCTGCCGGTCCAAACTGCTCGTTTAGTTTGTTGGTTTGAGCCGGTGGTTAGTCGTGTATTAAAAGATGCCACCTTGAATCGCTTCAAGTGGTTCAATCTAATACGTATTTCTAAATCGGTATTACAGCGGACCACTTTTTCTCGAAAAAGTGGTCCAAGATAATACCAGTTTGAAGATTGGTATTACATTGGACCATTCTGGCTCAATAAAACGGCCCTTTCTAATACATGTATTAGAAAGGGCCGTTTCGCTATATGACGGAGGCGCCGCTCAGGTGCCTGGCTAAAACCTCGCTACCTTACCTCAACCTGGCAGCTGCGCATGGTATCTAGGGCGGCTTGGTGCGACTGCGGCGTCACGCCTGCGCAAAGACCGGCTTCCACGCGCATGGGCACTTCGGGCAGGTTTGCCTTGATAAGCAGCGCGTTGCTTACTACGCAGATATCCGTGCACAGGCCAATCAGCTCGATTGAGTCGATGGGCTCCACATCGTTTTGCTCGACCAGCCATGCCGCCAGGTCAAGCGAGCCAAAAGACGGCTTGTCAAAGACCAAGGCATCGCGCGTAAGCCGGATTCGCTCGAGCTCGTCGACTAGCTCCCAACCGGGTGTGTCGCGAACGCAATGGGTAACGGGGAGCTTCGCGCCCTCCTGCGTCTGGAGGTAGTCCTTGTCGTGCGTGTCCTTGGTAAAGACCACGGTTCCCTCGAATTCTTCAGCGCGCTGCGCGACCGCCCCCACAATCGCTTGGGCTTCGGGCGTTCCCAGCGAGCCGGATACAAAGTCGTTCTGCATATCGACGACGATGAGAAAATCGTTTGCCATGGCATCTCCCTGGTCGAATTCGCCCCCATGGGGCGTATGGACGAGATTATTGTACAGCCCCGCTGCAGCTGGTTGCGGTCCCGTTGCGTTGGGGTGGTCCAGCGGCTCCAACGCGTTCGGAATAGGGGGCAACGTTAAATCTTTCGGACAGATGGTACATGCGCACTGTCGTGCGAGGCGAAAGGCGGATAATACCCTCCACCATATTGCACATCAGCTCGTGGCGATCTTTCGGCGCTTCGCGCGTCGCTGGCCGCGGGCGACTCTCGACGCTGCCAAGGAGTCACCATGTCCATGCATTTCAAGCGCTTGCTTCCCATTCCTAAAGATATCCGCGAGGAGATGCCGCTTCGAGCCGACCTGGTCGAGGCCAAGCGCGAGTTCGACGCCCAGGTGGCGGCGATTTTCCGCGGCGAGGACTCCCGCCGCGCCCTGATCATCGGCCCCTGCTCGGCCGATCGCGAGGACTCCGTTTTGGAATACATGGACCGTCTCGCAAAGCTTCAGGAGCAGGTGCGAGACCGCCTGCTCATCATCCCGCGCGTCTACACCAACAAGCCCCGCACCAAGGGCACCGGCTACAAGGGCTTGCTGCACAATCCCGATCCGGAGGCCGGCGACGACCTGCTCGAGGGCGTCAAGGCTATTCGCCGCATGCACCTGCGCGTGATTGAAGAGACCGGGTTCTTCACGGCCGACGAGATGCTGTATCCCACCAACTACCAGTACCTGGTCGATCTACTGTCCTACGTTGCGGTTGGCGCGCGCTCTGTCGAGAACCAGGAGCATCGTCTGGTCGCTTCCGGCGTGCCCGTGCCCGTGGGTATGAAGAACCCCACCGCCGGCTCCACCAGCGTCATGCTCAATTCCATCTACGCCGCCCAGGCAAGGCAGGGCTTCATCTACCGCAACTGGGAGGTCGAGACCGAGGGCAACCCGCTGGCCCACGCCGTGCTGCGCGGTTATATCGGCCTGGACGGTCGCACCTATCCCAATTACCACTACGAGCACCTGGAGCGCCTGGCTGAGCGCTACACGCCGGATATCTACGCAAACCCCGCCGTGGTGGTCGACTGCAACCATGACAACTCCGGCAAGCGCCCGCTCGAGCAGCTGCGCATCTGCAAAGAAGTGCTGGACTCCTGCCGTCGCAACGAATCCATCGACCGACTGGTTCGCGGCTTCATGGTCGAGAGCTACTTGGAGGACGGCAACCAGCCCGTGGATGGCGGCGTCTACGGCAAGTCCATCACGGACGCATGCCTGGGTTGGGAGAAGACCGAGCGCCTGATTCTCGATCTCGCTGAGCGCTCCTAGTCTGTTTCTAGATTGTCCGGGAAACCCGGTTTATGCGGACTTTCTTATGGGGTGCCTACATATAAGCAGATTCCAAGCGGCCCTTTTCGCGATAAACGCGGAGGGCCGCTTTTTCAAGGGGGGCGCCGTGGAGAGCGCCTATTCGCGCGTCTTATCGAAACGAGCTCCGATATGTCGGGCGCTTTGTCCAAATCTCCGTGCAGAACCTCGCGATTAGCGGCATAATGGCTACAGTCGAAAAGGAGTTAGCCATGTATGACAACGGTCCCGTATTCGGCCGCAACGACGAGTGCTGGTGCGGCAGCGGCAAGAAGTATAAGAAATGCTGCTACCTCAAGCCGGACGACCCGTATAAATAAAACAAAAAGGACGCAATTTTGAACAGCACCCCATTTGTTAGACAGTATGATATACTATCTAACAGATGGGGTGATTTATTATGGCAAGAG
>ERZ791612.931-NODE-931-length-14456-cov-2.782862_pt1 | contig 14456 bp, 15 predicted proteins | sample MGYA00509963_ERZ791612 | MGnify/ENA primary metagenome ERZ791612 (study PRJEB30046, sample SAMN00791906) | human gut metagenome | study: EMG produced TPA metagenomics assembly of the A metagenome-wide association study of gut microbiota in type 2... | reverse complement strand
GAGGTGTAGAAATTGAAAGAAGACAAAATGAGTCTTAAAACATTTCTTAATAATATTGAACTTTACTTGGGGACAATCTGCTTCATCATCATTACCATTATGCTTACGTTGCAAGTTATCAGTAGATATATTTTAAGAAGTTCTTTTACCTGGATGGAAGAATTTGCCACAATTATGTTTGTGTGGATGATCTATTTTGGCGTTTCTGCCGCAGTAACGAAACGGAAACATTTGAGAATTGATTTTATCTTAGACATGGTTCCGTTTAAAGTGAAAAAAGCAATGTTGATTATCTCAAATATTGTTTTTGCTGTTTTTAATGTTTATATCAGCACAATCATGGTAGATATCATTAACTTAATGGGAAATAGTAAGACAACCATGTTACATTGGCCACAATGGCTCGTTTACGCTATTATCCCTGTATCTTTAATTTTGAGCGTAGTTCGATTGGTTCAAGATAGCATCAGACTTTATAAAGAAGACGAATCCAATTTGGGAATTTCTAAACCTTCGATGGATCTTGATGCCTGTGAAGCAATTTACAGAGAGAAGCTTGCTGCTAAAAAGAAAGGAGCTGAATCAAGATGACTACAGGAATTATGTTCTTAGTCATGTTTGGATTGATGTTTCTTGGCGTGCCAATTGCTGTAGCCATTTTTATCGCTTTGTTTTATCTGATTTCAGTGAATCCTGTGACAACAGCTAACTTTGTTACTCAATCTCTTTATTCAGGGATTGCCAGTTTTACAACCCGGGCCCTGCCATTCTTTATGATTTCAGGAACAATTATGGAAACAGGGGGCTTATCCAAGCGACTTGTTCGGGCGGCTAACTCTCTAGTAGGTGGAATTACTGGTTCGTTGGGGATGGTTTCAGTAATTGCTTGTATGTTCTTTGGAGCCGTTTCGGGATCAGCACCCGCAACAGTAGCTGCTATTGGGTCTATTATGATCCCTATGATGGTGCAGAATGGATATAACAAATATTATGCCACTGGGCTTATCTGCTGTGCAGGGGGGCTGGGTGTTATCGTTCCTCCTAGTTTTCCTATGGTTCTTTATGGGGTAACTTGTAACGTTTCTGTAGGACAGCTGTTCATGGCTGGGTTAGGACCTGCCTGTGTTGTTGGTGCAATTTTAATGACAATCAACTATGTATATTGCAAACGCGCTGGATTGAAGGGTGAAAACACCTTTAGCACGAAGAATGTTATCGAAAGTTTTTGGGACGCAAAATGGGCAATGGTTATGCCTGTCATTATTTTAGGCGGGATTTATGGTGGCTATTTTACTGCAACAGAAGCTGCTGTAGTTGCTGCAGTTTATGGTATCATCGTAGGGTTATTCTTCTATAAAGAACTTAAATTAAAGGCTTTGTGGAATATCTTTAAAGATAATACTGCTTTTATTGCAGGTACTATGTTTGTTATGGCTCCGGCTAAGGCAACTGGTTCGGTATTTGCCTATTTAGGTGTAACAAGGATCATCAGTGATTTCCTGTTTTCTATCTCCAAGAACTATTATGTAGTCCTGTTCATGATTTTCATCATTCTGTTTATCGTAGGTATGTTCGTTCAGACTACGCCTGCAATCGTTATTTTGGCACCTACACTGTTAGCAGTTGTAAGACAAGTGGGTGTTAATCCGATTCACTTTGGCTTGATTATGACATTGGCCTTAGCAATTGCTTTTGTAACGCCTCCAGTTGCTTTGAATTTGTTTGTGGGAGCGTCAATGACAGGTATAAGTATTGATAAAATTACAAGAGCCGCATGGCCATTCCTTATTGGGCTGATTATTTCGTTCTTTGTAGTCGCATATGTTCCTGCGATTTCGTTGGCAATTTTGGGAATTAAGTGAAGTTTTTGCTGAGGAGGTAATGAGAAATGAAAATCACTAAAGTAGATATCCTTCATCTCAAAACCAAGCTGAAGAATGGCCATTGGAGACCTATTGTATGTCGCATCCATACTGATGAGGGAATTTATGGTGATGGGGAAGCCGCCCTGGCTTATGGGGAAGCACAGTTTGCTGCATTTGGAATTGTACAAAACTTTGCTAAATTGATCATTGGCATGGATCCATTAAATCATGAGATGATTTGGGATAAATTATATAGAAGTACTTTTTGGGGACAAAATGGTGGCCCGGTGATTTTTGCCGGTATTAGTGCTATCGATATTGCCCTGTGGGATATTAAAGGAAAGTATTATCATACTCCGGTATATCAATTGCTGGGAGGTAAACGGAGAGAAAAACTAAGAACTTATGCTAGCCAACTTCAATTTGGCTGGGGGCCGGATATCATCCCACAGAGAACACCGGAAGATTATGCCGAGCAGGCTAAAAAAGCTGTTGCAGAGGGATATGACGCCATTAAAATTGACTTCTTTACCTTTAGACCTGATGAGGGAAAATTCACAGATACAGATAGGGTTGGTTTATTGAGTCCTGAATATATCAATATGTATGAAGCACGGCTTAAAGCGGTAAGAGAAGCAATTGGGCCCAATGTGGATATCATTATTGAAAATCACTCATTTACAGATGCTCAATCTGCAACACAAATCGGAAAGATGGCAAAAAAATATAGAATCTTTTACTTCGAAGAACCTACTACGCCTTCTCCGCAATTATGCAAGTTTGTTCACGATGAAACAGGCTTGCCGATTGCGAATGGAGAACGGATTTATACGAGATGGCAGTATATTGAGTACTTTAAAAAAGACGCAATCCAAGTCATCCAACCAGATGTAGGCACATGTGGTGGTATTACAGAAATCAAAAAAATCTGTGATATGGCCTATGTGTTCGATGTGGGAGTCCAGGTCCATGCTTGTGGGAGTCCGATCTCAACAGCTGCTGCCCTGCAATTGGAATGTGCAATTCCTAACTTTGTGATTCATGAACATCATACATATGCGTTATCTCCTTATAATAAGGAACTGTGTATCTATGATTATCAACCTGAAAACGGGAAGTTTGCGATTCCTGATTTGCCGGGAATTGGGCAGGAACTCTCTAAGACTGCTTATGAGAACTGCGATTTAATCACCATCCAATAAATTTATTCCTAAAAGGAGGGGTAAGGATGAAAATTACGAAAGTCGATGTATGGGTCCTTGATGCAGGGGAGCAAAAGGGAAATCGTTATCCAATTTGCTGCCGTGTATATACGGATGAAGGCCTCTATGGCGATGGCGAAGCGGGGATTGCTTATGGGTCTGGATATCGTGCTGCTTTTGGTATGATTCAGGATTTGGCAGAACATATTATCGGCAAGGATCCCATGAATGTAGAAGCCCTTTGGGAAGAAATTCTGAAAGGAACTTTCTGGGGACAGGGCGGCGGTGTTGTCGTTTTTGCAGGCATGTCCGCATTGGATATCGCTTTGATGGATATCAAAGGGAAAGCGCTTAATGTTCCTATTTATCAATTGTTAGGAGGAAAATGCCGCGATACATTGCGTTGCTATGCTTCGCAACTGCAATTTGGATGGACTACCAAAATTGGTCCTTGGGGCCCGGCTAAAGAATATGTCGATATTGTACGGCATGCGGTAAGTGAAGGTTATGATGCTGTAAAGATTGATTTCACGACCTATGATGATGAAGGCCATAAGATCCCTCATAGAGATAAAGAGGGATTCCCTGATCGGAGTCTATTCCACCGGGTCGAAAAAAGAATGAATGCGATTCGCGAAGAATTCCCAGATGTTGATATCATTGTTGAAAACCATTGTCAGACGGATCTGACTTCTGCTTTGAGAATCGGGGAACTGTGCGATAAGTATGATATGATGGCTCTTGAAGAACCTGTATCGATGCTCAATCCAGAAATGATGAAAGTCCTAAGTGAAAGAATCAAGACGCCTCTTGCAGCAGGAGAAAGAATTTATTCGCGGTGGGGTTACTATAATTTCCTGAAAAATAATTCTATCCGCTTGATTCAACCGGATGCCTGCAATTGCGGCGGAATTACAGAGCTGAAAAAGATTGCGGATATGGCACATGTGTTCGATGCAAGTGTCCAAGTACATGTTGCGGGTGGTGTTATCACGAATGCAGCATCTCTGCAATTGGAAGCAGCAATTCCGAATTTTGCTATCCACGAACATCATTTCCGTACGACACAACCTTGCATCAATGTATTGGGTAAGTATGATTTGCAACCTGTTAACGGTAAATATATTGTACCGGATCGCCCTGGGTTAGGACAAGAACTGTCTGAATTCGCTATTAAAACTGCATTGATGCATGCAGAAATTAAAAATTACCGCCCTGCATTGCAATAATAGGGTATAAAAATGGTGGGGTCATATTTTACATATGACCCCATTCATGTTAAAGAGGAACAGAAAATGAACATAGCTACAGTAAACTTTTTAAAATTCATATTGGTATTACTGGCTATCATTTTAACTCTTCATAAGAAGTATTCGATGCATATAGCTTTTGCTATAGCGATGATTGTAACTGCGGTTTTATGGAAAATACCTGTGCCCAAATTTTTTGGCTTAATTTGGGAAGGAGGAACCGCGTGGGAAACAATATCCTTGGTCCTTATAATGTACGTAATTACATTTTTGCAACGGCTTTTAGAAGACCGAAATCAGTTAAAGATGGCCCAGATTAATTTATATCGTATCTTTAATAACCGAAGAATCAATGCTACTATAGCTCCTATATTGATTGGACTATTGCCTTCGGCAGCGGTTGTAACTATTTGTGGAGATATAGTTACTGAAGCAAGTAGAAATAGTCTTAACGAAGATGAAAAAACTTTCGTGACCAGTTATTACAGACATATTCCAGAAAGCATTATTCCTACATTTACTACAATCCTTATTATGTCTAATATAACAGGACTTTCTCTCTCTCAATTTATGATATATACTTTTCCTTTAGCTATTGCGTTATATTTTGTAGGCTATTTTTTCTACATAAAAAAGATTCCCAAGGAAACTGGTATTCCAGAAAGTGAAAATAAATTACAGGAATTAGTGGACTTGATCAAACATATTTGGACTATTATCGCCATTATTGTTTTGATCCTTTCGCTTAATGTTAAAGTGCTGAATGCTTGTATATTCGTTACGATTATCGCATACTTTTATTATGGTATAGAGTTAAAGAAATTGCCCTCATATCTAAAAAGGGGTTTTGAGGCAAATATCATATTGAATATGTTTTGTATAATGATCTTTAAAGAAATCCTCAATTATACTGGCTGTATAAACACGATGCCAGAGTTTTTTTCCAAATTTCCACTACCTATATCTTTAACTTTTGCTTTAATCTTTTTCTTTGGAGCATTATTAAGCGGATCTCAATCTATTGCTACTATTTGTACTGCAATGGCATTTGAATCAATTCCTGGATCAGGAATTGCATTGATGGTGCTGCTGCATAGCTTTGCTTATGCTGCTATGCAAATTTCGCCTGTGCATGTTTGCTGTGCCGTCATTATTGAATATTTCCATACATCTTTTTTAGGATTGGTAAAAAAAGGGATTCCTGTAGTTGCTACTTTTTGTATAATTTCTTATTGTTATTTTCTCTTCCTCACGAAAGTCTGTGGGGTCCATTAAAATTTAAGAGGTGATTCTTGTGAAAACGATTGAAATTCCCTATTTTACTTCTCATGTGGATCTTCATGTAAATGAAGATAATCTGAAGGCGGTACTTGTTGCTAAAATGCACGAACTGAAAAATACGACTCTGGAAGAAGAAATTGTTAAATCTGCAATGCAAAACCCTATTGGAACACCGCTACTTTCAGATTTGGCAAAAAACAAGGATAAGGTTGTTGTTGTAACCAGTGACCATACGCGTGCGGTACCAAGTAAAATCACATTACCCATAATTTTAAACGAGATTAGAAAAGGAAATCCTAAGGCTGATATTACCATTTTAATTGCAACAGGGCTACATCGTAAAACGACGAAAGAAGAACAACGTAAGATGTTCGGTGATGATATCGTTGATCATGAACATATTGTAATTAATGATGCTTTTTCTCCAAATGATTTTGTTTATGAGGGAGTACTTCCTTCTGGGGCAGAATTCCATGTAAATAAGATTGCAGTTGACTGCGATTTACTTGTTACAGAAGGATTTATTGAACCTCATTTCTTTGCAGGATTTTCAGGAGGAAGAAAGAGTATTCTACCTGGTATTTGTTCTCAGGAAACTGTTAATGAAAATCATTCGTATAAAGCTATATCAAATCCTAACGCAAAAACTGGAGTATTAACGCATAATCCGATCCATGAAGATATGGTATATGCAGCAAGAAAAGTCAACGTACAGTTTATACTGAACGTGGCGTTGGATGCGAAAAAGAAAGTTATTGCAGCTTGGGCCGGTGATTTGGAAAAAGCACATGAAGCAGGAGTCGCATTTATCCGGAAATGGTCTCAGTGTCCTTGTGTAACTGGCGATATTGTTGTAACCTCAAATGGCGGATATCCGTTGGATCAAAACTTGTACCAAAGTCCTAAGGCGGTTGCTACAGCAGAGGCTTGTGCTGGAGAAGATGGTGTGATAGTGATGTTTTGCAGTTGTGCCGATGGCATGGGAGGTACCCATTTTTCCAAATTGATTCAAATGGGGACTCCTGAAGAAATCGATGCGTACTTATCTAAAATACCGCCTAAGGAAAGTATCCCAGAACAATGGTGTCCACAAATCTATGCTAGAATTCTTCACAAACATAAAATGATTCTCGTTTCTGAGCTTCCTCCAGAAACAGTAAAAAGATGTAACATGATTCCAGCAAAGAATGCTGATGAGGCAATGGAAATAGCCTTTGCATTAAAAGGGGAAGAGGCTAAGGTTGTGGTTATTCCTGATGGTGTTAGTGTACTAGTCGTTGCTCAGTAACCACAGGCGAGCAAGTTTAAACAAAGGAGTTGTAGTGTTTATGGATGAAAAGGTAATTGGGCTTAAAGTAAGCAGCAAAGACAACGTAGCTACGGTGTTTGCCAATGGAGTTATAAATGGTACGTTGGTTGAAGTACATGATCCTAGTGGAAATGTCAAAAACATTAAAGCGATAGGGGATATTCCTTATGGTCATAAAATAGCGATTCAGGATATAAAAAAAGGGGAAATCATAGTTAAATATGGTGAAGAAATAGGAATGGCTTCCCAAAACATTCGAAAAGGAGAATATGTCCATATTCATAACTTGGATAGTATGCGTGGCCGTGGTGATTTAGAAAAGAGGTAAAATCATGGAATTTTATGGATATAAAAGACCGGATGGTTCTTTCGGAGCGCGAAATTTTGTTGCTATTATCCCTAGCGTAACATGTGCAAATGATGTGGCTAATGCAATTTGTCGACAAGTACAAGGGACAGTGACATATTTGCACCATCAGGGATGTTGTCAATTACCTCCTGATTTGGAACGGGTTACCAATACATTGATCAGTCTTGGGAAAAGCCCTAATGTGGGAGCCATCTTAATTGTAAGTTTAGGTTGTGAGGGAACTGACCATGAAAGAATGTATAGAGAATTATCTGCAACAGGCAAACCAGTAGAGATAATCCATATTCAAGAATTGGGCGGTGTTTCTAATGCTATTCGCGAAGGATCCAATCTTGCAAGAAAACTTGTCATCCAAATTTCTGGCCAACAAAGAGTGCCTGCTGATGTTTCTAATATTGTAATGGCCATTAAATGTGGAGCCTCTGATACTACTAGTGGGATGGCTTCAAATTGTGTCATTGGATATGTTGCAGATAAGCTTGTTGATTTGGGAGCAACTGTTATTTTTGGGGAGACAACAGAATTTTTAGGAGGAGAACATTTACTGGCGAGGAGAGCCGTAAACAAAGAAGTTGCCAATAAAATCTATCAGATTGTCAATGCAATGGAAGAACGGGCAAAAAGTGTAGGCGTAGATATGAGAAGAGGACAACCGACTCCAGGAAATATTGCAGGAGGTCTTTCCAGTATCGAAGAAAAAAGTTTGGGCGCAATTGTAAAAAGTGGCACTCGCCCCATCCAAGGAGTATTGGAATATCCAGAACATGTTACCACTCAAAAAGGACTCTGGATTAAGGATACACCGGGTCGTGAACCGGAAATTCTGACAGGTATGGCTGCTACAGGGGCCCAATTTATGTGCTTTTCAACTGGTCGTGGTGCACCGCAAGGTTTTCCCAGTATGCCAGTGATTAAGATTTGTGGAAATCCTAATACCTATGATCGCATGAAAGAGGATATGGATATTAATGCCGGTCCAATTATAAATGGGGATAAAACAATTGAGGAGGTTGGAGAAGAGGTATTCCAAAAAATCCTTCGTGTTTTGAACGGTGAAATGACCAAAAATGAATCGATTCAATATTTCAGTGCAATTGACATTCATTGTTTGGGTCCCGTAATTTAAATAATGGTTTGAGAAAATTTCATTGGTAAATTGCAAGTTGAATTTGAACAACTATAATCAAGAAACACACTCAATAGCATAAACTTCATCGAGGAATGCATCAAATAGCTCTGACGGCGTATGGTAGCCCAAAACACGACGTGGGCGCTGGTTCAGCGTATCTGCCATGTTCAGGATATCCTCATCAGAGAACCGCTCTATGGACATGCCCTTTGGGATGAAATCCCTCAGCAAGCCATTGTGGCGTTCGTTTTGAGTCCGCTCTCACGAGCTGTACGAATGTGTAAAGTACATCTTGGTGCCGAGACTCTCGAACTGTCAGGAATGCGGATGGCGATGTAGTTGCGCGTAACCTTTTCAACAGCAGTGAAGACTACTGCCTCACGGCCTGCACGCTGACCAACGACCGTGTCCACTTCCCAGTGGCCAATTTCGGTACCTTCATTGACGACGGCAGGACGTTCCTCAATGGAGCGACCCTTCATACGCTTGTTCTTACGTACCCATTTCCGACGGTGTTTATGCTTTAAGGCTCGCGGGACTTCGAAGAGCGACAGCGGAAGCTTATTAGCCCAAAGCATGTTGTAGAGCGTCTTGGTACAGGGAATCTGTTCCGCCTAGCATAGCCAACGCAGGCATCCAGTGACCAACGTTCCTGGCGGACTTGTTCTACCATCCATTGGATGAACGATTCGCAGTCGTCATGATCGATTTTGCAAGTCTTCCTGGAGTTCTTGCGATTCTTTGCGTATGCCTTCTGACCACGCTTTGCCATATACTGTGGGGCACGACCGTGCTTGCTTTTTCGTTCCGGCGTTCCACGCCGAAGCTCATAGAAAACAGTCGTATGAGCACATCCTACTGCAGCAGCAATGTTGCGAAGGGAAAGCCCTTGACGATGCAGAGCTTGAATCATGCCACGTTCTTCCAAAGAAAGATGGCGGCCGGGTATACGTACGTCCTCAATTGTGTTAGAATGGATGTGATCCATAGTGATTGCTCCTTTGTTGATGATTTCTCGCAAAACCATTTTAACATGAAGCTTCACTATGGATTTTTGTTTTTTGATTAACTGTTTAAATTCATTTTACAACTAACCCTCTGCAAAAAACGGTTCCCCCCACGGGAAAATATGAAAAAATGGTCTTAGGAATTTGCTCTCTGGTAGTCGTAATGTGGATTGTTCCTGGATTCCTGAAGTCGAGTTTTCCTGGAATTTACCAATTTTTCAAAGTACAGGGGACCGCATTCCCACCATTGGTTGGTGCTAGTTTATTATGCTTACTTACTTTGGATGGTAAACCGTTGCTTGACTTTAAGGAGGCCGTCAGCAAAGGTGTAGATTGGAGCAGCATTATTATGGCTGCTGGCACATTGGCACTTGGTGCGGCGATGACGAATAAATCTGTGGGAATCACTGCTTGGATCACCAGTAGCATTGCACCGATATTACAAAACGCTTCAGCTACAATGCTGATTGTATTTATTATTGCATGGGCTTCCATCCAGACGAATGTATCATCAAATATGGTTACGGTTACTGTGGTGACTGCCATTGCGATACCTCTTTGTAACGCTACAAATGGAGCAGTGAATACAGCAGTTATCTGCGCTTTAATCGGAATGATTGCCAGTTATGCATATGCGACTCCGCCTGCTCATCCTGCAGTGGCTTTAGCTATTGGCTCTGAAAAAACTACGACGGGTCAGGTATTGAAACTAGGGATTGCTATGATGGTGATTGCGATTGCCGTCACGGTTCTGGTAGGGTATCCGCTGGGTGTGGTAGTATTGGGAGCATAGTGAATATCTTTTGGCAGAAAGGAAAAGAGCTTTGCTTAAACTGAAGCAAAGCTCTTTTTCTTTAATATTCGCCATAATGTCGTCCGGCTAATATGAAGCCTTTTGGCAGTCCTTGTTTGATTGTAGTTTTCTTCTTTTAGAATTTTTTGCGCTATGTCGTAAATGATTTCATCCAATGGCTTTTCCAGATTCAAGGGTTCCTGTGTGGATGGAGTATACGCTTCTGTTTCATTTTTTAACAAATTCCGGATGGTATGGACAGGAATCCATGGAGTCGTCGTTGTCCGAATGGCTTCTGTGATGACTCGTTTAAGCTGAGTCAGATTCCAGGGCCAGTCATATTGACAAAGCAGGGAGACGGCCTCTGGCTCTAGCCCCACAATATGGTGATCATGCAAATGGTTATCGTGCTGGATCAATAAAAGTGCGTAGTTTAATATGATGTCCTTATTTTGCCGGAGTGAAGGCAGCGTTAAAGGCAGCGCATTGAAATCTTCCAGAAGTTTATGATGGCGTTGGGACAGTTCATCCGATTGAACTCCTTCCAGGAGGAAAGTAAAGTATGCTGAGGTGGAGTATTTAATGGCTGCCAATTCATTTTCCCAGGCATCGAACAGGAGAGAGTTTGTTTGCGCTAGGCCTTTGAATAAAAAAATACTGTTTTCTACATAAAGTGGAGAACGGGAATTTTCAATGAAATGATGTAACGTATCCAGCGAGAACAGAGAAACATCCACAATAAATAAGAACTCATACGGCTGACTGTTTTTGTTGAATAACTGTTTATAAAGGGAAAGCCCGTCCGTCCCGGGAGCACCAAGGATGCACAGGGCCTGCTTTTCTTTAGAGGAATGTATTGCCTGTTGCCAAATGGTTGGATTGGTCAATTGTAGAAGATTTGGAACTGTGAAGGCAATTTCTTTATGGCGATAAAAAGTCAACCAGGGCATGTTGGAAGGAGTAGAGAAAAATTTTTTAGGCTGGATTTTGAATATAAAATAACGCTGTTCTCGAATCTTTGTGATGAATCCATTGATGTTATAAAAAACATCTTCTATTCGGCGGGAAAACGTATTTTTTCCCGTTTGTGATAACGAGTGGATTAGATGTCGGCAAATCGTTTGCAGGCCTTTTTTGTAGATTTTAGCGCTCTGATAGACTAATTCTTCTGCGGCACTAAAAACAAGAACAAGAGAGTCATCGGTTTTCAAGCAGGAAGATAATAACCGATTTTCTTCTGCAACGTCACTGATGTATGAAGTGATGTGCAAACCCTGGGAAAATGCTTCTGCTACACTGTCGATACTAGAGGTAAGCAAAATGCTTTGTAGCCCTACCTTTTCTGCATATAGTACGGAGACAGCATCACCAATAATTAGGGTATACCCCATGGATTTTAATTGATTGACTTTTTCCGGAGCGTTATGCCATTTGTCGATGGTAAAGATGCTGTAGGGCAATTGCAGGATATCACACAGAATTTGTGCGGAATGGGCAATGTTTTCATAAGCCAGGATAGCCGGTTTTCCATGATAATGCTCGATGAGCTTAAATATGTTCAATAAATCGAAATAAGAAATGGGAATTTCAATGACAGGTATTGTCGCATATTTCTCGACCTCCATTTTTGTCCCACCACGAGAGATGATGCAATCGAATGCATCTGCAGGATATTGTTTTAAAATTTCTACTCCTTCTGTAATGGCACCAACGGAAACAGTCAGATCCATTTGGGGAAAGTTTTTCGCTGCCTGAATCATTACCTGTTTCAAAGTTGGATAAGGAGCAATTCCTAATACTTTTATTTTTTTTTGCTGCATCAGTATTTTCCTTTCTTGTGTTTCAAAAAAGAACAATATGAGAAAAAAACAAATAGCAATGATATTATATATCAATATGTTTAAATATGAAACGATTAACAAGAAATTTCTGTTGAGACGATTTACTGAAATGGATACAATGAAACCATCGAATGGTTCAGTCTTTTCTGATTAAAGGAGGAGTAAAGATGAATGCGGTAATTCATGTAAATAGCAAGGACAATCTGGTTACGTGCTTACGGCCTATTAAAAAAGGTGAAACAATTACTTTCGAAGGCAAGGAATATACGGCAACCAGCGATATTCCCAAATTCCATAAGATGGCTGTAGAAGAAATCCCCAAAGGTGGCTATTGCTATAAATATGGACAGATCATCGGGGAAGCTCTGGTGGATCTGCATCCTGGTGACTATGTACATGTCCACAACTTGGCTAGTACTCGTGGCCGCGGCGACTTGAAGGCTGAATAAGGGAAAAGGGGAGAGAAAATCATGAAAATCTTAGGATATAGAAGAGAAAACGGGACCTTTGGTGTACGGAATCATCTGTTGATTCTGCCGACTTCTGTTTGTGCAACGGATACGGCTAAAAAAATCGCGGATCAGGTTCCAGGTGCGGTTTATGTAAGCAATCAGCATGGCTGCTGCCAAATTGGTTCTGACCAGGAACAGACGGAACGGACCCTGGAAGGCTTCGGGAAGAATGCCAATGTAGGGGCTGTACTGGTTGTAGGTCTGGGCTGTGACGGGATCCAGGCTGCCGAACTGGCTCAGCGGATTGCTGTGACCGGCAAACCGGTGGAAGCAATCACCATCCAGGGCTGCGGCGGTACCCTGAAAGCCATTGCCAGAGGCGGCGAAATTGCCTGCGCTATGGCTGCCAAACTGTCTACGGAAGTCCGGACGGAAGGGGATATCAGCGAACTCATCCTGGGGATGGAATGCGGCGGATCCGATCCTACCAGCGGACTGGCTTCCAATCCCACCATTGGTTATGTATCCGATAAACTGGTTTCTCTGGGCGGCAGCAGTATCCTCAGCGAGACCACGGAAGTCATCGGGGCAGAACATATCCTGGCTCAACGGTTCGGTGACCCGACTCAGCGGGAAAAATTCCTGACCATGGTCCACAATGTGGAAGAACGGGCCTTGAAGCTGGGCGAAGACCTGCGTACTGGCCAACCCACTCCCGGGAACAAAGCAGGCGGACTGTCCACCATCGAAGAAAAATCTCTGGGCTGCATGTACAAAGCCGGGAATACGGCACCGTTCCAGGGCGCACTGGAATATTCCGAACCCCTGCCTCTGGATAAAAAAGGCCTGTATTTCATGGATACCCCTGGCCAGGATATTGATTCCATCACCGGTATGGTAGCCGGCGGCGCCACTGCTATTGTGTTTTCCAGCGGACGGGGAACGCCTACCGGCAGCCCCATTGCTCCTGTTATCAAAATTACCGGAAATACGGATACTTTCAACAATATGCCGGACAATATTGATGTAAACGCCGGTAAAATCATTACTGAAGGGGCTACTATTAAAGATATCGGTGAAGAAACCTTCCAGCTGCTGGTGGAAGTCTGCAACGGGAAGTTTACGAAGGCAGAAGCTCTGGGCCATCGGGAATTTGGCATTTACAAAGTTTCTGGTACCTTCTAATCTGAAATGAAGCTGGCTTTTAGGAGGATATTATGAAAATCTTGCAGACCGTAAAGAAATGTCCAGGGGGACTGATGATTGTTCCGTTGCTGCTTGGCGCTTTGGTCAATACCCTGGCTCCGCAGTTCTGGGTTATTTTCAAAGGAACTTTTACCACTCATCTCTGGAAAACGGGTGCTATGCCCCTCCTGGCAGCCTTCCTGTTTTGCAACGGTACCACCATTGATGTGAAGCAGGCCGGAACGACGCTGACCAAAGGGGTCCTGCTCACCGCCGTGAAGGTCTTGGTGGGCATGGGAATCGGGATTGCCGTCAGCTATACCTTTGGGGAAGCGGGAATTTTCGGTTTAGCACCTATCGCCATCATTGCTGCCATCGCTAACTCCAACGGGGGAATGTATGCGGCTCTGGCTGGGGAATATGGTGATGCCACGGATGTTGGGGCGGTATCTGTCCTGTCCATCAATGATGGGCCTTTCTTCACGCTGTTGGCTCTGGGAGCTGCCGGATATGGGGTACCTGTTGAAGTACTCATCGGCTGTGTCATCCCCATTGTGGTAGGCTGCGTATTGGGGAATCTGGATCCGGAAATCAAGAAATTCTGTGAACCGGGGACTACTCTGCTGATTCCTTTCTTTGCCTTCCCTCTGGGTGCCGGGCTGACTCTGACTTCCATTGTAAGCGCAGGCCCTTCCGGGGTCCTGCTGGGAGTTGCTTCCACGGTTACCACGGGTCTTGCCGGATATGCGATGTACAAAGTAATGAAATACAA
>ERZ791612.929-NODE-929-length-14494-cov-2.817370_pt1 | contig 14494 bp, 14 predicted proteins | sample MGYA00509963_ERZ791612 | MGnify/ENA primary metagenome ERZ791612 (study PRJEB30046, sample SAMN00791906) | human gut metagenome | study: EMG produced TPA metagenomics assembly of the A metagenome-wide association study of gut microbiota in type 2... | reverse complement strand
CTTTATAAAAGAAGCAGGAAAGCCAGTTATTTCTCTGCCTTCCCCTGCCCAGGCGGGGAAGAAAAGCCGAAATAGAGTTTCGTATGTCTGGCCTGCATTATGCATTAGGAGGGATAACAGGCCTTGTCGTGAGTGCGTCAGGGGGGAAGCGGCTGACTTTCTGCGGGGCGGCTTTCACGGAAAATATGCAGGTTCATGGAAAAAATATGAAAGTTTTTGATTTCAGGTTCAGGCCCAACACGCGTGCCATCCTCGATGGCATCAGCAAAAGCGCAATGTTCAAGGAATGGTCTGATGCCACCCATTTTGATCAGTTCCCTGCCCAGACCCTGCCCGAAATCGTGGCTGATCTTGATAAGCGCGGTGTGGTTGGCACGGTCATTACCGGCCGCGATGCGCGTTCCACGTACGGCTCCAAGGACAACAATGACAGTGTGCTGGAGTTCTGCAGAGCCTATCCGGATAAGTTTTTCGGTTTCTGGGGCATCGATCCCTACAATGGCATGGACGCTGTCCGTACCATTGAAAAGGTAGTCAAAGAGTATGGCATGCGTGGCGTGGCCCTGGATCCGTACCTCGCCCATATGCCCGCCAGCGCCGCCCGCTTCTACCCCATCTACACGAAGTGCTGCGAACTCGGCGTTCCTGTCATCCTCACCATGGCTCCGCCGGCCAACGTCCCGAATGCCCTCATCGATTATACTGATCCCCGCGACGTGGAAAAGGTCGCCCACGACTTCCCTGAACTGACCCTTATCATGAGCCACGCCGGTTACCCCTATGTGCAGGAAGCGATTTTCACCTGCATGCGTAACAAGAACATGTATATGGATCTTTCCGAGTATGAGAAGGCTCCCATGGCCAACCTCTACGTGGAGGCTCTGAATAACGGCTGGCTCGCTGACAAGATCCTCTTCGCCAGCGCCCATCCCTTTGTCGAACAGGGTGCTGCCATTGAGATTTATAAGAATATGCCTATCAGCGACGAGACCCGCGAGAAGGTTCTTTACAAGAATGCGTTCAGGATTCTCGGCCTGAAGTAGTTTACCCTTCGCCCCTTTCCAGCATTTTTTCTCCGGGCGGCCGGGGCAAGGGACTCGCCGGCTGCCATTCACGATACCGCAGGGCATACACGCTGCCCTGCGGTATCGTGAAAGAAGGCACATTCCGGATGGCTCTTCCGCCTTTGTTGCAGGTTTAACGCCCCTGAAACGTATCGTGGCAGAAATGCCACTGGTAGGAAAAACCGGCAAAAAGTGAATAAAAACCAAGAAAATCAGCTAATTGTGATAAAGATCACCAGGGCTGTGAAAAAATAGATAAAAAAGCTGTCGCAACTATGCGACTTCAGTTCGCCCGGAGAAAGCCGGAGAGGCTCTGTCCAAAGAAAAATTGACGAATTTCAGCCTTTAAAAGCCATGTTTTAAGATGGCACGGTATATGCTTAAGGCAAAGTGAAGCACGAAAAAGCTTCTTCCTCCAGCTTATACAAACCAAAAAGAAGAAATCAAAACTACCCCGGAGGGTATTATGGATCCCGTAACTCTTTGTGAATGTCTTTCTCCCCAGGAACTCCGCGTCAAGGACCGTATAGACGGCAAGGTTGACCGTTTCCGCAAAACGCATGAGCGCTCCTTCCGCATGCTCGAGCGTTTTGATGGCAAGAAGCCCGTCATCGACATTGAACGCGCCCTTTACTTCACCCAGTCCATGAAGGAAACCGAAGGCCAGCCGCTCGTGCTCCGCTGGGCCAAGGCTCTCCGCAAGATCGCTGAGAACATCACCGTCACTGTTGAAGACGATATGCTTCTTCTTGGCCGCGCCGGCTCCCGCGGCGGCCGTTATGGCATCCTTTACCCTGAACTTGATGGTGACTTCCTTGACATCGCCGTAAAGGACCTGCCCACCCGTACCACTTCCCCTGCTTCCATCGATCCCGAGGACGCCAGGCGCGTGGTTGAGGAGATCGCTCCCTACTGGAAGGGCAAGACGTTCCATGAAGCTCTGAACGCCGCTCTTCCCGAGGATGTGCACAAGCTTACCTATGACGATCCCAAGGGCCTCGTTTCCCGTTACATCGTCAACGAAACCGCTTCTTTCCGTTCCTCCATTCAGTGGGTGCATGACTACGCCAAGATCCTGAAGAGAGGCTTCAACGGCATCAAGAAGGAAGCTCAGGAAAAACTGGCCGCCCTTGATCCGCTGTCCGCCAAGGATACCTGCGAAAAGAAACCCTTCCTTGATGCTGTTGTCATCGTCTGCGATGCCATCGTGCTCTGGGCCAAGCGTTACGCCCAGGCTGCCCGCGAAAAGGCTGCCGTGACCACGGATCCCCAGCGTAAGGCCGAACTTCTCCGCATGGCTCAGAACGCCGAGCATGTCCCCGGCGAACCTGCCCGTGATTTCTGGGAAGCCTGCCAGAGCCAGTGGTTCACCCAGATGTTCTCCCGCCTGGAGCAGAAGACTGGTACGACCATTTCCAACGGCCGCATGGATCAGTACTTCTATCCTTACTACAAGGCTGATGTTGAAGCCGGCAAGCTCGATGACTCCAAGGCCATGGAACTGCTCGAGTGCATGTGGGTCGGCATGGCCGAATTCATCGACATGTACATTTCCCCCGTCGGCGGCGCCTTCAACGAAGGCTACGCCCACTGGGAAGCCGTTACTGTCGGTGGTCAGACTCCTGACGGCCGTGACGCCACCAACGAGCTCACTCACCTTATCCTGAAGAGCAAGAGGGAATTCCCCCTGCATTATCCGGATCTGGCTGCCCGTGTGCACGCCGGCGCTCCTGAAAGCTATCTCTGGGACGTTGCTGAGACCATCAAGTTCGGCACCGGCTTCCCGAAGATTATCAACGACGAGGAAGTTGTGCCCCTGTACGTTTCTAAGGGCGCTACCTTCGCCGAGGCCCTGGACTACGCCGTTTCCGGCTGCACGGAAGCCCGTATGCCCAACCGTGACACCTACACTTCCGGCGGCGCCTACATCAACTTTGCCGCTGCCGTCGAAATGGTGCTCCGCAACGGCCGCATGAAGAAGTACGGCAGCGAGCTTCTCGGCCTCGAGACCGGCGACCCCCGCAACTTCAAGAGCTTCGAAGAATTCTACGAAGCCTACAAGAAGCAGCACTACAACATGCTGCGCGTCGCCTTCATTCAGCAGTACATCATCAACAAGCTCCGTGCTGAGCATTTCGCCCAGCCCATGGGCTCCGCCATGCACGACCTGTGCATGAAGTACTGCATCGACCTCCATCAGGAACAGATTCCTGAAGGCATCAACCTTGGCTACTTCGAATTCATGGGCCTCGGCACCGTTGTTGACTCCCTGTGCGCGGTCAAGCAGCTCGTCTTTGAAGAAAAGAAGCTCACCATGGATCAGCTCATCAAGGCCTGCGACGCCAACTTCGAAGGCTACGAGGACATCAAGGCCCTGGTGAAGACCTGCCACTGCTACGGCAACAACGATCCCTACGCCGACTCCATCGGCCGTGACCTCGATCGCATCACCGTCGAGTACGCCGGCAAGTACGGCATGAAGGATCTCGGCATCCATAACGACTGCCGCTACGTGCCCTTCACCTCTCATGTGCCTTTCGGCAAGGTCGTGTCCGCTACGCCCAACGGCCGTACCGAATGGTTCCCGCTCTCTGACGGCTCTTCCGCCTCTCAGGGCGCCGACGTCAACGGACCTACGGCTGTTCTGCTCTCCAACTTCAACACCAAGAACTATGGTCTGAGAGACCGTGCGGCACGTCTCGTGAACATCAAGTTCACGCCCAAGTGTCTCGAAGGCGACCAGGGCACTGAAAAGCTCGTGGCCTTCATCCGCACGCTCATCGACCTCAAGCTCTGGCATGTGCAGTTCAACGTCATCAACCAGGAAACCCTGATCAAGGCCCAGAAGGAACCCGACAAGTACCGCAGCCTCATCGTCCGCATCGCCGGCTACAGCGCCTACTTCGTCGATCTCTCCAAGGATCTCCAGAACGACCTGATTGCCCGTACCGAAAACGAAACCATCTAACGAGCTATAATACAACCACAGGCCGGGCCTGAGCGCTTTCGCCCGGCCGTCTGAAAGGGGGTCCGCCTCTTCAAGGAGGCGGGCCCTCTCCGAGTATACAAAGGGAGACGCCATGAGCAGACTTGATGACAGAAAGACAGAGGGCATTGTTTTTAATATTCAGAAATACTCGGTTCATGATGGACCAGGCATCCGTACCATTGCCTTCCTTAAAGGCTGCCATCTCCACTGCCGCTGGTGCTGCAATCCTGAGTCACAGCTCCATGAGCCTCAGCTCGCTTTCAATAAAAAACGCTGCATAGGGCTCGACAAATGCCAGCACTGCCTGGAAGTCTGCACGCGCGGCGCCCTTGTCCGTGAGGAAGACGATTCCCTGCGTATTGACCGTTCCCTCTGCAAGGGATGCTCCATGCCCTGCGCTGAGGCCTGCGTCGCTGACGCACTTAATATTTACGGCGAAAAAAAGACGGTGGATGAAGTCCTCAAGGTCATTGAAGAGGACGCTCCCTTCTACGCCCGCTCTGGCGGCGGCATGACCCTGTCCGGCGGTGAGCCTTTCCTGCAGGCAGATTTCGCACTGGCCCTCCTGCGTGAGGCCCGTGCCCGTTATATACGTACCTGTGTGGAGACCTGCGGCCTCGCCGATCAGAACGTCATGCTCGAAGGCGCCAAATTTCTGAATTTTATTCTTTTCGACATCAAGAACATGGATCCCGAAAAGCACAGGGAATGGACCGGGCACACTAATGAAAAGATCCTGGAAAATTTCAGGGCTGTCTGCGAAGAAGTGCCGGATAAGACCGTGCGCGCCCGTACGCCCATTATTCCCGGGTTCAATGACAATGCCCGCGCCGGTGAAGCCATTGCCGAATTTCTGGAGCCTTTCGGCTCTCACGTGCAGTACGAGATGCTGCCTTACCATAAATTCGGACGTGAAAAGTATTTTTACCTTGGCCGGGACTACGCCATGGGGGACGCGGAACTCAACAAAAAGAAGTTCGCCGCGCTTCAGGGCGTGGCCAGAAAGATCCTCGGGGATCGCTTCATCAGTTAACAACCCGTTGGATTTCCGGTATATATAGCATGTTAAAATGATGAAGGAATCGGTGTTGTATGAGCAGTGACGTGGAGAAATGCCTGTACGGGTTTTTTGAGGCTATCCTCGATGAAATGTCGGATGGCATCTACATAACGGACAGAGCGGGAACCACTATCTGCGTCAACAAAATGTACGAACAGCTGACAGGGTTACGTAAGGATGACATCAGAGGCAGGGACGTGCGTGACCTTGTGGGATCCGGTGTTTTCGATATTGCCCTCAACCCTGAAATCGTCAAAACGGGGAAACCGACCACGCACGTGCAGCATCTGAAGGACGGGAAGACTCTCGTTCTTTCAGGGTATCCCGTTTTCGATGATGACGGCGGCCTGCGTTTTGTTGTCACGTTCGCGCGCGACATCACCCTGATGACGAGGCTGAATGATCAGATTAACCGGCAGCGCAGCCTTGTGAGCCAGACTGCCGGGCAGATCGAGTACGTGGCCAGGCGTCAGCTCCTCAAGTCACAATCCCCGACCTTCGCCAGTCAGTCCATGAAGCGTGTCATTACCCTGGTGGACAGAGTGGCGCCCACAGACGCCACTGTGCTCATTCTCGGCGAGACCGGCGTCGGCAAGGACGTGATCGCGCGCCTCATTCATAACAAGAGCTCGAGGCGTGACAAGCTCATGCTCAAGGTGGACTGTGGCGGCATTTCCGAGACGCTGACCGAATCCGAAATGTTCGGCTATGTTGGGGGCGCCTTTACCGGCGCCTCCTCCAAAGGCAAGGCCGGCTATTTCGAAATAGCTAACGGCAGTACGGTCTTCCTTGACGAAATCGGCGAACTTCCTCTGTCCATGCAGACCCGGCTCCTGCGTGTCCTGCAGGACGGCGAAATCGTGCGCGTCGGCTCTTCGCAGCCGCGCAAAGTCGATGTCCGCGTTATAGCGGCCACCAACAAGAATCTGAAGGAATGCGTGGACGCGGGCACGTTCCGCCGTGATTTGTACTACCGCCTGAACGTGGCTGTTCTCGAGATTCCGCCGCTGCGCGAACGTCGTGACGACATCGCTCCCCTCGCGAAGAGTTTCCTTGAAGAATTTTCGGCCAAATACCATAAAAACCTGCATTTCATGGATATTACGCTGGAAATGATGCGGAACTATTCGTGGCCCGGCAATGTCCGCGAACTGGAAAACATGGTTCACAGCATGGCCATTACGGCCGGAAGCGACGCTGTCTCCCCCGCTGACCTGCCTTCCCAGGTGGCCGGCCCCTCTCCGCTCAACAAGCGCTTCGCCGGGGATATTTATTCCGGCCGCCGCACGCTGAAGGAAATTATGACAGAAGCGGAAGCCGATTTTCTCCGCCGGGCCATCGATATGTACGGTTCCGTGCAGAAGGTGTCCGAAGTCTTCAAGGTGGACAGATCCACCATTTTCCGCAAGCTCAAGGCTGCCGGAGCCAACGCCGAGAAACAGGAAAACTGATCTGTTTATAACGGCCAGCGGCCGGACCGGGACAGGAGGCGCAGACCGTGCGCAGCAGAAGTCTGCTTTATTTCCTCACCTTCTTATGCATGGCCAACTTTGGCATGAATTCCATCCTCTGCCGGGCCGCTCTTGTGTGGTACGGTATGGGGCCATTGCAGTACACGGCCATACGCTGCCTTTCGGGCGCTGTCATGCTTGCTCTCATCTGTTCCCTGAGACTTGCTGACAGGAAGCATGCGGGAACGGTGAAGGAAGCCTTCAGGGAGGCCTTTTCCCAGAGTTCCTGGCTGGGGGTACTTTTCTCTTTGGATATATGTTCTGTTTTTCCCTCTGCTACGTGGACATGCCCGCTGCAGCCGGCACGCTGATCCTGAATGTTTCGGTGCAGTTCGGCATGCTTGGCTGGGGGATCTGGGCCGGGATGAGGCCTAACGGGGGGCAGACAGCAGGTCTTTTCCTGGCTACTGGCGGGCTCGTAGCTCTGCTCATGCCCGGACTTGAGGTGCCGCCCCTCGTGAACGGCCTTCTCATGATGGGATCGGGGCTGTGCTGGAGCGGCTACAGTCTTTGCGGCCGCAGATCCACATCGGCAGGTCTTGCCACTGTAGGAAATTTCCTCCGGGCTTCCGTCTTCGCTCTCGCTGCAGGGCTCTCCGCGCTGTACCTGGAAGCAGCGCCCTCTCTGCCTGCGCTTTGCTGCGCGCTTACAGCCGGAGCTCTCTGTTCGGGCCTGGGCTACATACTCTGGTACGCCATCGTCACCCGTTATACGCTGGTGGCATCGTCCGTGATCCAGCTTTCCGTTCCGATCCTCACGGCTTTCATGGGGCTGTGGATTCTGGATGAGGCGCTTACGGTGCGTCTCGCAGTCTGCTCTGTTCTTATTCTGGGTGGCATCTGTCTGACAGTGCTGGCCGGTGCGCGGCGCTGATTATTTCTCAGTTTTTTTCCAGTGCCGGAAAGACGTTGGCCTGTAGACGGAAATAAGGCACATGACGAGGATGATGCCGAGCTGCATGGCGCCCTGCCACATACTCTGCGGCAGGATGAACGCCTTGATGAAGCGGACGGGGAAGTCCCAGCCGTGTTCCGCCAGCCTTGCTATGAGATAATCGCCCCAGGGGCCCCAGAACATGGTTCCCCAGAACGCCGCACAGAGCGTGATGAGCCATTTGAAGCCTATCCACGCGTAGCGGAAGAATCCGAGAGCCGTGAACAGCGAATAAAAAAGTCCCGTGAGCGCACAGCCGCAGAGACCGGGAATGACGACTACCGTATCGATGAAATGCAGGCAGTAGGCTATCTGTTCCCGGACAACCGGATCTGCTGTGGAGATTTTGAGAAAGCTCAGAGCCTGCATGGACAGCGCGCCGCCGGCCCAGGCCGTGGCGGACAACAGATGAATGGCCTTGAGGGTCTTGATCAGGCTGTTGTCCGGCGAACTCAGGCCAAGCCCCCGGCGGCCGTATTCTTTAAGGACATCGGGAAGAGTGAAGCGGTTTTCAGAGAGAAGGAGGCCGGCCAGAGCCAGGCCGATGCCAAAGGCGGCCAGGAGCGTGATATGCTCGCCGAGGAAGATGACCGAGGCCGCTACGGTGATGACGGGGGTGAGGTAAATGTAGGCCGTCGTCTTGATGGGACCGAGCACGCGCAGTGCGTAGTTCCATGTGGCGAAGCAGACGCCCGAGGCAAGAATACCCAGGAAGAGCAGGTTGCCGAGAATGGAGATATTGGCAAGATCCGGCATGGACCAGACTTCATCCTGGAAAGGCGGGAAGAAGATGAGGGAGATGAGACCCCAGATAAAAATGCGCCGCGTAACTTCCAGCAGGGGGTACCCGTATTTGAAGATACAGCGCGTGCAGATGGAGTAGATTGCCCACGATGCCGCGGCCATGAGGGCCAGAAAGTCGCCCAGGGGATTGAGCGAGAGGACGCTTACGTCGTTGAAGGAAATGAGGCAGATGCCTGCCATGGCTACCAGGAAGCCCCAGAAGAAATTCCCCTGCAGCTTGTCCCTGAAGACAATAGCGGAAGCCAGTCCTGTGAAGAAGGGCGCCGTGCAGATGATGACTCCCACGTTGGAGGCGTAAGTGTAGGTCAGCGCGGTATTTTCAAAGAGAAAATACACGGAGACACCGCTGAGTCCAGCACCGGCAAAAGCGGCTTCCATGCGCCATCCTCTCCCGTGGCGGAAGAAGTGGGGGCGCAGGAGGTACAGGAAGGCAATGGCTATGGCGAACCGATAGACGATGATTTCTGAAGGCGTCAGGGACTCGAGGAGGATTTTCGACGATATGAAGGTCGTTCCCCAGACGATGGTCGTCCCCAGAGCGAAGAGGTGAGCTATAAGCCGGTTATTGTCCTGCATTTCCTGAGCTCTGAACTAATTAACGGGGCATGGTTCTGCCGGCCTTTTTGAAGCCAAGCGCAATGAGCTTCTCAAGAAGTTCGGGGAAAGACAGACCCGCCGCTTTGGCCTCTTTGGGGACAAGGCTCGCGGGAGTCATGCCGGGGAGAGTGTTCACCTCGAGGATGTTCATGCTTCCGTCAGGAGAGATAATGAAGTCCACACGGCCGTAACCGTCCAGGCCGAGAGCCCGGCAGGCGGCGAGGGTGTACTCCTGGATTTTCCTGATGACGTTTTCGGGCAGGGGAGCGGGACAGATCTCTCGGGAACCGCCATCGGCGTACTTGCTCTTGTAATCGAAATAATCGGAGGCAATGGGTTCGATGAGCACGGGGGGCAGGGCTTCTTCGCCGAGGACTGCGCAGGTGGCTTCTTTTCCTGTCAGGGCCGGTTCAATGAGGGCGCTGTCTCCGTTGTCAAAAATTTCTTTTACGAGAGCATCGAGCTCCTGCCTGCTGGCCGCGCGCCCGAGGTGGATGGAGGAACCGCCCAGGTTGCTCTTGGCAAAGACGGGGAAAGGCAGCTTCGTCTGCCATTCCGGGGCAGGACGTGTGGGGAGAAATTCCCAGTCAGCTGTAGGCAGGCCGGCATGACGCAGAACCTGCTTGGTGACGGCTTTGTTCAGAGAAAGGAAGGAGCCCGTAGGACCGGCCCCCAGATAGGGGCAGTGTACGCTTTCCAGCATGGCCTGCACGAGGCCGTCCTCACCGGGAGTGCCATGGAGGTTGAGCATGGCGAAGTCATGCTTTCCGGCAAGGTCGAGGATGCGGTCGAAATTTTCCAGCAGATCGCAAAACGTGACTTCGTGCCCCAGGCTTTTCAGGGCTTTTTCCATGACTCGGCCGCCAGTGAGGGAAACCTCGCGTTCGGCGGACCATCCGCCGGCAATCAGAAGAATTTTCATACGTACAATCAGCGCGTTCCGTGAAGGAGGGAGAAAAACGCGCTGCCTCCGGTAGGCTAAAGAGTTAGAAGTGCTGGAAGACGGCGGGAGCCGAAGAAAATCAGCCGAGATTTTCGCGGCTCAGGTCGCGGCCGAGAATGAGGGACATGCTGCGTTCTATGGCTTTTCCCTGAGCGTAGGACTGGCGTATGCCCTGTCTGTGTTCCTCCGTGTCCCCGTAGCGCACGAGGAGATCCTCGAAACGTTCCTCAAGCGTGACGAACTGATCGTGTCTGGCGCGTTTGTCGGCGTACATGACGAAGAAAGGCAGGGAGCAGATGCGCGGATCATTCTCTCGCGGCAGGGACCAGGGCCAGTAGACGTGATGAAAGACGCCCTGGGCTATGGCATAGTTGCCCGTTTCCGGGACGACCCAGCTCGCTCCGAGCTGGGCGTGTCCCCCGCCGTGGCGGACACAGTAGGTTTTTGCAAGATCATGCAGAAGGCCGCTGGCATGCACTTCCGGGACGTTGACCTGAAGGCCTTTTCCCCAGGCCATGCCGGCCACAGCCGTGGCGACGCGTGCCACGAGCGTGCAGTGGGCGCGGATATTGTCCAGCATGTCATATTTGTCCCACAGGTCGTGGCATTCCTGTTCGCTGGGGATGAAGGCCTGCCTGTGGGGAAAAAGCAGCTCCGGCGTGGTCGCGAGGGGGGAGAAGATACAGGTGGATTCCTGGCCTTTCCCCGTAAGGGTGGAAGTGATGTTCTGCATGGAGAAGTAAATGCCATTTTACGCCCCCATTGGCAAGGAACAGAGGCTGCAGCAGGCTGCTCTCCCCTTCTTGACTTGTGAGGAAAAAACAGAAAACCATTCCGGTCCGGGAGAGTTTCGTCTTCCTGAAGGAGAGTGCATGAGAGACAATAATGACTGCCTGATCAGGCTGGCCCGCCCTGACGATGCCGCTGCGCTTCTGGAGATTTACGCGCCGTATGTCCGGGATACCGCTATAACCTTTGAGTATACTCCTCCTTCCGAGGAAGAGTTTCAGAGGCGCATTCTGTCCGTTGAGGAGAGGTATCCCTATCTCGTCGCCGAACAGCACGGGCGCATAGCCGGATACGCCTACGCTTCCCGGTTCAAGGAGCGCGCCGCGTACGACTGGGATGTTGAAACGTCCATCTACCTCAGGATGGACGAGCGGCACCATGGACTCGGATGGCTTCTCTACGAAAAGCTTGAAGCCGTGCTTCGTCTCCAGGGGGTTGTCAATCTGCACGCATGCATCACGTCTGCGCCGGACGGGGACAGCCGCGTGCCTGGGGACAGTCCGGCTTTTCACGAATCCCACGGCTACACCTTTGCTGGCCGTTTTCGCAGCTGTGGTTACAAATTCGGGCGCTGGTACGACGTTATCTGGATGGAAAAATCCCTTGGAGAGCACGCGTCTCATATGAAGCCTGTGAGGCTGCTGCCGGAAATCAGGGCAAAACTTGCCCTGCTTGGCATAGCAGACTGACAGCGGTATCCGTTTTATCCTCCCCAGACCGGTCTCTTCAGGGAAACTTTTCCCAGGCCCTTGACGATCAGCGCCGTAATGCTGATTTTACCATTGATGAAAAGGAGAGGCTTCCCGTGCTGAAAAAACTGTTTATCCATGCTGTTTTTTGCTGCTCCCTCCTGGTCTGCGCTTCCGTGTCCGCGGCTGCGGCTGACGGGGGGCTGCCGGCTGGCGTCAGTGAAGAGCGGCGTACGCCCGTGGTGCGTGCCGTTGCCAAGGCTTCTCCGGCTGTCGTGAACATCACGAGTACCAGTGTGGATGGGCGGAGGTACTCTCCCCTGGAGGAATTTTTCGGCGGTTTTGACGGAATGCCGGCACAGCGCAAGCGGGTGAGCCTCGGTTCCGGCGTTATTGTGGATGGAACGAGAGCTTTAGTGCTGACCAACGCTCACGTTGTCCAGGGCGGTACGGATATCGTCGTGCGTCTCAATGATGGGCGCGAGTTCAAGGCCACCCTGCGCGGCGCGGATTCCGATTTTGATATTGCGGTGCTCAAGCTTGAAGGCGCAAAGAACCTTCCTGAACTTCCCCTGGGTGATTCGTCCGACATCATGCCCGGAGAGACCGTCATCGCCATAGGCAATCCCTTTGGTTTTCGTCACACGGTTACCACTGGCGTGGTTTCAGCCGTGGGCCGCAGCATTCACAGCGACAGCGGTCTGTACACCGATCTTATCCAGACAGACGCGGCCATCAATCCTGGCAACTCCGGCGGACCGCTCATCAACCTGGACGGGGCTCTCATCGGCATCAACACGGCCGTCTACGGCAAAGGCTGGGGCATCGGCTTTGCTATTCCTATCAACAAGGCCCGCCGCGTCATGGACAGCCTTCTCGGCAAAGCACGCATGTCTCCCATCTGGCTCGGTCTGCAGGTGGGCGACATCGACCAGCGTTATGCCATGGCGATGGGACTGAACGCCAGTCAGGGTGTGATCGTCACCGGTGTCTATAAAAATACGCCGGCGGCCGCGGCCGGCATCGAACCAGGTGATACCATTCAGTCCATCAACGGCACGCCCCTCAGTGACCGGCGCGATTATCTCAATCTGCTCCGCAATCAGGTGGAAGGAGCGAAGCTGAGCATCGATCTGTGCCGTCAGCAGGATGGCGGAAAGCCAACGCGTATTGAAATCATGCCCCAGGCCTTCACCGACGCTATGGCCCGAGATCTCATGCGGGATCGCTGGGGGCTGGACGTGGAAGAGCACAGGGCAATCCTTTTTGTGAGCAGGGTGGATCCCAACGGTCCGGCCCGGTACCTGCGCAAGGGCGATGTCATCGAGTCCGTGAACGGGGTTGAGGTGAGCATGGAAGAAGACATGATTCAGGCCTTTCGCAATGAGCGCCTTTCGAACCAGGTCCTTCTGGTCATCGGGCGCGGCCGTCAGGCGTATTACGCCCCCATCAGGCTGCAGTGAGAATGTGCAGCAACACCCAATATTTCCGGAAATTTCCGCCTCTCAGGAGGCATGGCAGGAACGCCTGTGTTTTCAGGCTTTGCTTGACACAGGCATACTTGGTATGTACTACAGATGAAACGGTTTCAGCCGTCAAAAACAGGTAAGGTGTCAATACCTTAGGAGGAACAAACTATGGCTTACACTCCGACTGTCGATCAGGACAAGTGCGTCGGTTGCGGCGAATGTGTCGATGTCTGCCCCGCTGAAGTTTACGAACTTCAGGACGGCAAATCCAACCCGGTGAACGCTGAGGAATGCCTCGGCTGTGAATCCTGCGTGGAAGTCTGCCAGCAGAGCGCCATCACCATCACTGAAAATTAGTTGAGAGGGGATCTCCCCTTTTTTTAGAAAAGTGCCGTCCGGCGTTTTCAAAGCGTCTGGCGGCACTTTTTGCCAGAAGGCCTTTTTTCAGTTTTCTCCCATTCCCGCTAAGGTAATGACACTATGATTCCAGATCTTTCGTCCATTTTTTCAGCGTATGAACGCCTCCGCGATCAGGCAGACCTTATCTTCGCCCAGGTGGCAAAAAGCCAGGGACCTGAATGCGTGACCTGCCATAAAGGCTGCAGCGACTGCTGCAATGCCCTTTTTGATCTCTCTCTCGTGGAGGCCATGTATATCAATCACGCCTTCATCCAGGCTTTTGACTACGGCCCGAAGCGTTCGGAAATCCTTACCCGGGCCGACAGGGCGGATCGCCAGCTCACGCGTATGAAGAGAGACCTCTTCCATGAGGAAAAGAAGGGCATCGATACCATGACTATCATGAACGATGCCGCCACCATGTGCATGCGCTGCCCTCTCCTTGGAGATGACGGACTCTGCGAACTCTACGACGCCCGTCCGATAACCTGCCGCCTCTACGGCATTCCCACGGTGATCGGCAATCAGGGGCATGTCTGCGGTTTTTCCGGATTCAAGGAAGGGATGAAATATCCCACGGTCAAGCTCGACAAGATCCAGAACGCCCTTCAGGATATGAGCCTCGCCATTGAAAGAGGGGTTCAGAGCCGCTTCGACAAGCTTCACGAAGTATACATGCCTCTGTCCATGGCTCTTCTGACGAATTTTGATGAATCCTTCCTGGGCATAGGGCCGGCCAAGCCTGAGGATTAGAAGGGCGGGCAGGATTCCGAGGAGTTGAAATGTCCAATTTCCTTTCCGATATGCATGCTTCCATGTTCCGCGACGGTCAGCCGCAGGAACTGACTCCCGAGGAAGAAGCCAGTAAGCGTCAGATGTATGAGAGTCTGAAGCCCAGAGGCCGCAAATGGGTCGACCGCATCGGGTATGACAAGTGGGATCCCTTCCAGAAACCCAACGATCCTCTTGATATCCGCCAGGACGTGACCAAACGCACGACGCAGCAGCTCGTGCGTGAATTCCTGCAGGCCATGGCCAACTCCGATAAGTACAGCAATGAGTATGCCCAGGGGGCTCTCAAGGCTGCCCTTGGGATTATCAATCACGACGAGACCATGCTGGGGACTTTTGATTTCTGCCTCTGGTACGCCGACCTCCTTAAACGGGAGGGGCACATGGTGCAGACTATTCCGCAGATGCCTAAAGCCGACTAAAGGATCCCGCCGGAAAGCGGGCACAGGAGAAC